>Ga0209296_1002489_pt1 | contig 13221 bp, 13 predicted proteins | sample S_130206_EF_Meta_FD_187319 | JGI IMG/M metagenome (GOLD analysis project Ga0209296, IMG submission 187319) | Freshwater microbial communities from Lake Simoncouche, Canada to study carbon cycling - S_130206_EF_MetaG (SPAdes) (version 2) | ecosystem: Environmental > Aquatic > Freshwater > Lake ...
GAGAACCCGCCGGTACGAATGCTGAGCGAGTTGCTCGGTGTGCCCGCGACGGCACGCACAGTTGAGCGGATGAGTTACGGCGAGCCGTTGACGACCGGTAGCGGTATGACGGCTAAGCCGCGTGAAGACACAGTTGACGCGGCGCTGACTGTAGCACCCATGGTGGGACCGCTCGGTCGGTACGCTAAGCGCGTGGGCACTAACATGGTGCAGACCGCACCTTACGTTGCCCGAGACATTGTTGAGAGCGCGACCTCACCTCTGAAGTCGTATGCCGTGAAGCCGAAAGGCGGTAACTGGCAACCCGCTACGGGTTCAAGAGACAGCGTTACTATGTCGGTGAACCCTATCAAGCGCAACCCTGAGGTCGTCAGCGGTGACTTGATCAACCAAGCCGCCGGTGAAGACCTCTGGTCTAAAATGGTTGACGACTATGTTTATCAAAACCCTGTCCCATGGCTACGAGAGAACAGACCCGACGTCTTGAACAAGCTCGTAGGCGAGGAAAGAGGCGCGGTCAACAAGTGGCTTGACAGTAAACTTGAGAAGTACATCCGTAATGACATGGGCACGCCCGACGATCCGATTCGGCTTGCGCACGAGGAAGGGTTCTCGCACATTCCTGGTGAAGCGGAAGAACTCGGCATGTGGCTACCTGAAGACGTAGCCGCTATGCGTGTTAAAGCGGGTTACCCCGAAGAAGGGTTCGCCGTCAAGAAACACGCAGATGCGGGTTATCCTGAGGCGATGGAAACTAACTCCCGCAAAGCCGAGATGTGGGAAGCTCTTTCGGACGCCGAGATCACCGCCACCCCTGCGCGGGAATTTCAAGAGCGGTTCCGTATGGCGCGTGAAATGCCCAATTTTGTGAGTAATGGTAAGCAAGAAATTGCGATAGCGAAGCGTAACCCTTGGATTGAAAAGCTCGCCCCAGAGACTCCGATTTACAAGATTGACAGACCTATAGATCTCAATGAGAACCTTGGGTTCGGTCATATGGCTGATGAGATTGAGAACATGCTTGACCCCGCGTCAGGTTTGCCCGCCGCTATGCGCCTGACACCTCAGCAGCTTGATAAGGTGACAGTCAAGCAGATGGTAGAGAAAGTTGACGCAGTCAACAAGTGGCGTGCTGAGGAAGCATCCAAGGCAGAGCGCGGCGACATGATGGGTAACCTGACTGCTAAAGCTCGTCTTGAAATCCCTGATGTCCAGCTGTCGTTCGTCAAAGAATCAGGAATGAAGTGGATCGACATTCCCGCGACAGTTGACCAGTCAGCTATGAAGCTCTGTACGACGATCGGCAAACAAGCCGGTTGGTGTACGCAAGGTGAAGGACTCGCTAAGCGTTACGGCTCAGGCGAAAACCGACTCACGACGTTGATTGATGCCGAAGGTCGTCCGCATGCGCAAGCGATGGTCGGCGAACCTAAAAAATACATTTCTGAGCAAGACACTGCGCCGTTTATGGCGCAAGCCGAGGAAGAAGCTAAAGCGCTTCCTAACGGGTACACAGACAAAGATGTAAACAGAATCGCAATGCGCATGGCTTATGATTCTTCACCTAAAGACATCATTGAGCTGAAGCCGGTTGGTAATGAGTTCAGCAGCGAACGCGCTCGTGAGTACAAAAAGCGTGACCCGCAATACGAAGCAAAGATCACCGACTCGGTGTTGAAGTTCTTGAACGCCGGTGAGTGGGGTAAGGTGAATGACCTGAACCATTACGACATCGTAGACTTAAACAACCCGAACATTGTCAAGTCGGCGCTCAGCGACGTATTAGAATATGACCTGCCGCATGAGCGGATGGACAAGTTTACGGCGGCGACGCACTTCAACCCTGATGCCCCGCGTTTCATGTCTACGCGTCAGTTCCGCGAGTTTGTTGAACCGCCTCCAGCGCCAGCTCCAGTTAAAGAGCAGAAGATGCTGCAAGGTTTCTACCGAGGCTATGCCGGTGAGAACCCTGACACCGCTGAAGTGTTTGCCACGCCGCAGAAGCGCGTCGCCGATTACTACGCACAGAAGCGAGCCGGACAGACCGGTGAAGCACCGCACGCAGAGATGGTTCTAGCGGATCCGTTCGCCGGTAACACTTACGGTCATGCTACGGCGGGTAGCGGCGCTCAGGAGCCGATGTTTACCCGTGCAAAGAAGCTGAAGCCTGAAGATGTCAAGAGCCGTACGCAGCTTTACGCCGAGGGCGGCTCAGTAGCGTACGACCCGTTCCAAGTCGACGAGATTATGAACAGCATCAATGCTCCGCGCAATTACGCGCAGGGCGGTAGCGTGTCAGCGTACGACTCCGGTCGCGTAGATGCGATCGTTAACCAGTTTATGTGAGGTAAGCAATGGCTACTGAAAGATTAGAAGACGACCTGCCTGAAGGCGAGACGGTTCAGCTAGAGGACGTTGACAACGAGGTAGAAGACACCGAAGACGGTGGGGCAATCATTCGTGAGAAGAATGAGACTGACCACGCGACTAAGCTCGCCCACTTTGCCAACATCGTCGACGAGGTCGATCAAGACCTGCTCAAGACCGCCATTAGCGACCTTGTGGAAAAGATCGGCAACGACAAAGAGGCGCGTGAGAAGCGCGACAAGCAGTACGAGGAGGGCTTGCGGCGTACGGGCTTAGGTGACGATGCACCAGGAGGCGCTCAGTTCACCGGAGCAAACAAGGTCGTGCACCCGATGCTCGTTGAAGCGTGCGTAGACTTCTCTGCCCGCTTCATGAAGGAGGTCTTCCCGCCCAATGGTCCCGTAAAGAGCAAGATCCTCGGCGAGAAAGACAAGTCTAAAGTTGAGAAGTCTCAGCGTAAAGCGGACTTCATGAACTGGCAGACGACTGAGCAGATGGTAGAGTTCCGTGGCGAGCTTGAGCAGTTGAGCACGCAGCTCCCGCTCGGCGGCGGTCAGTACATGAAGTTCATGTGGAACCCGTTGCACCGTCGCCCCTGTGCTGAATTCATCGCTATTGATGACGTGTACCTGCCGTTCGCGGCGACCAACTTCTACACCGCCGAGCGTAAGACGCACGTGCAGTACATCACAAAGTTTGAGTACAGCCGTCGCGTCAAGTCGGGTATGTACATTGACGTTGACTTGGGTATGCCGGAAGATCCCGAGTTCAGCAAGTCAACTCAAGCTAACGACAAGATTGAGGGACGCAAAGACCTGAGCTACAACGAAGACGGGCTGCGTACGATCTTTGAAGTTTATACGTATCTTGACTTCGGAGATGGTCCGGAGCCTTATATTCTGAGTATTGACAAGACGACCAACCTCGGCTTAGGCTTGTACCGTAACTGGGAGCCTGATGATGCACGCCAGCTTGAGCTAGATTGGATCGTAGAGTTCCCGTTTGTGCCTTGGCGCGGCGCGTACCCTATCGGTCTGACGCACATGATTGGCGGTCTGAGCGGCGCAGCTACCGGCGCACTCCGCGCCTTGCTCGACTCGGCTCACATTCAGAACGTCCCCACGCTGCTCAAGTTGAAAGGTGGTCCTGGAGGGCAAACCCTCAACGTCCAGCCGACTGAAGTCGTAGAGATGGAAGGTGGGGCGCTCATCGATGACGTGCGCAAGCTGGCAATGCCACTGCCGTTCAACGGTCCCAGCCCCACGCTGTTTCAACTTCTCGGTTTCCTCGTAGACGCCGGTAAGGGTGTGGTGCAAACCTCGTTTGAGAAACTGTCTGACCAGAACCCTAACCAGCCTGTAGGCACAACCATGGCGCTCATTGAGCAGGGTATGGTGGTGTTCTCCTCAATTCACAGCCGGTTGCATGGCTCGATGGCGCGTTGCTTCAAGATTCTGCACCGCATCAACAGCGCGTACCTGACTGTTGAAGACATTGAGGCACAATCGGCAGGTCTTGAGATTGATCCATCTGACTTTGACGGTCCGATGGACATCATTCCTGTCAGCGATCCTGCAATTTTCAGCGAAACCCAGCGTTTTGCGCAAACTCAGGCCATTATGCAGCGTGCCACGGCTATGCCGCAGCTGTATGACGCACGCAAAGTGGAGGAAATGTTCCTCCGCAACATGAAAGTGCCTGAAAATGAGGTGTTGAACCCGAAACCAGGAAGCGAAGACATGGATCCGGTGAGCGAGAACGTCGCAGCCGCCATGGGACGCCCAATTTACGTGCTTCCGTCGCAAGATCACATGGCGCACTTGATGACGCACATCCCGTTCTTGAAGTCGCCGCTGTTCGGGTCAAACCCCGCCATTGCAAAGACGTTTTTGTACCCGATTGCGACGCATTTGCGTGATCACCTGCTCAATTACTACCTTGTCGAAGCGCACAACGCCGTTGACAAGGCGCAGCGTGAGGAGTTGATCCCTGAAGAAGCCGAAGATCAGGTCAAAGTCATCTTGGAAGTGCAGAAGTTCATCGAGAATCAACTCGGCAGCTTTGCGCAGGAGTTGGCACAGCTGGATCAAGCCGCTCAGCAGTTCAAGCCCCAGCCACCCATGCCACCTGACCGAGCTATGGAAGTTGCACAGCTCAACGCACAAGTCCAAGGGCAAGCGCTACAGCAGCGTATGCAAGTTGATCAAGCTAAATTGCAAATCGAGCAGCAGAAGATGCAGTCGCAGCAACAGCTTGAAGCGTCTAAACTGGCGGCTGATCAGCAAGCTAACTTTGAGAAGCTGCAAGCCGAGCAGATGAAACAAGAAGCCGAAAACCAGCGCACCGCCGCCGACCTTGAGACTCGCGAGCGCATGAACACGGCTGACAACGATACTGCGAAACTCCTAGCCGCTGCCGAAATGGCCACGGGCGAGAAGGTCGCGTATAGCACCGGAACCGGAATTAACCCTAACCCTTGAGGAGAACATTATGAGCGATAAACCTACTCCTGGCACAGTCCCTATGACTGGCGCATTTGTGAAACAGAAACACCGCCTAGCGGCGGGCGAGAAGCTGAACGGACAAACCCTGCCCGCTGCGCCTTCCACGCCTAAGACTCCTGCATGAACATTGAGTCGCAACTTCTGAATCGTCTGAAGGCAGAACAGCAGTCCTTTGCTGTTGACGCCTTGAGACGACCCCAGACGCGTGATACTTTCGAGTACGGGTATCGCGTGGGAATGGTTGCCGGTTATGAGGCGGCAATCAACGTACTATTGAACCTTCTAGACGAGGAGAAAAATTTTGACAATGACTTATGAGGACGCAATGGAAGAGGCTTTCCCAGCAGTAGATGCTGGAATTCAGCCTTTCGGCAGCCGTGTTCTGATTCAGATTCGCACACCGAAAAAGAAATCCGCTGGGGGTATCATCATCGATATTCACGGATCTAATGAAACCGAGAAGTGGAACACTCAGATTGGCAAAGTGGTTGCCTTGGGTCCGCTGGCTTTCAAGAACCGCGACACGATGAAGCCGTGGCCAGAGGGAGATTGGTGCAAAGCCGGTGAACACGTTCGCGTGGCTAAGTATGGCGGTGATCGCTGGGAAGTCAAGATTCCTGGCAAAGACGACTCTGCAATGTTTGTAATTTTCAACGACTTGGATATCATCGGGCAGGTAACTGGCGACCCGTTAGCAATCCGAGCATTCATCTGAAAGGAGATGATTTATGGCTAATGTAATGAAAGAAGATGACGAAAAAGGCGGTGGTGAAGAGATCATCATCGTAGAAGACAAAAACGACTTGAGCGACCCCGACGAGGTCGAGGATCAAGACGAAGGCGACGAACGAACCGCGTCCACCGCCGCTGAAGACGACGGCAATGACGACGAACGAGACGCTATCCGTGAGCGGCGTCGTCTTGAGAAAATTGAGCGTAAGGATCGCCGTGATCAAGCTATCAAGCGCGATAAGCTCGAGCTAGACTTCCTGCGTAAGCGTAACGATGACCTTGAGCGCCGCGTAACGGCTCAGGAGCAACGAGCGCATCAAGTGGACTTGGGCACGTATGATGCTCAGATTGCCGGTGCGGCTAAGGAAGCCGAAATGGCGGAGCGCGTCATTGCTAAGGCGGTTGAGGCGGGTAACGGTAAAGACGTGGCTCAGGCTATGCGCTATCGCGACCAAGCAATGCAGAAAGTGCAGCAACTCCAGTTTGCCAAGCAGCAAGCCGCCCAGCAGCGCCCACAGGGTCAGCAGCTTGACGACATGACGATGCATTACGCTAACGAGTTCATCAAAGATAATCCATGGTACGACTCTCAAGGTCGTGACGAGGATTCAGCAATTGTCATCGCTATTGACCAATCATTGGCCAAAGACGGTTACAATCCACAGTCAGAGGAATACTGGGATGAATTGCGTAAGCGTGCGGCTCGCCGCTTGCCCGAGAAATTCAAGAACGGACGCCAAACTACTCGAGAGACGCGTGAAGAACGCACCCCTCGCGGTGGTCCCGCAGTAGGTTCCGGACGTGAGCACGCACCGGCGTCAACACGTAAGGAGATTTACCTCAGTCCCGAGCGCAAGCAGGCACTGATTGACGCAGGAGTGTGGGATGACCCCGTGCTGCGTATGAAGTACGCTAAGCGTTATTCCGAGTACGATCGCGCTAACAAGGCGTGAATCACTTGAATGACTTGCCTTTTTATTTTTATCACCCTATAATTGGTTTCAATCGCTGAAAGGAGCGAGTATTATGACAGACGAACGCTTGAAGAAATCCGCAGGAGAAGGTCGTGAAAGCCGTGCGATGTTAGATCGTACAGTCACTCAAAACCGAGAGGTTACCGAAGATGAGCGGGTTGAAATGTTCCGTCAGCAGTTTTTTCAGTCCTCATTACCGGACTTACCGAAACTCTCCGGCTGGCATTGTTGCTGGCTGACCACGACTAACCCTCGTGACTCGATCCACATGCGGATCCGCTTAGGCTACGAGCCTTTGAAGCCAGAAGACGTTCCTGGCTGGGATTACGCGACCCTTAAAACGGGTGACTGGGCTGGGCTTATTGGGGTGAATGAGATGTTGGCTTTTAAGCTGCCTATTTCTCTTTACGAGAAATACATGAAGGAGGCGCATCACGATGCACCTTTGCGTGAAGAAGAGAAACTCAGCGACACCGCCGAGTTCCTCGAGCAGCAAGCGCGTTCATCTAAGTCGCGACTGACCATGGGAGACGGCAATATGGAAATAGGGCAACAGCGGGAAGCTCAGTTTGATCTTTCCTGACGCAACTTTTTAATCCATTTAGGAGCAACTATGTCTTCGATAAGTGCACCATTTGGCTTCCGTGCGTCTTACCACAACAGTGGTCAGATGCGCCCCAAAGCCTATGTAATCGCGAGCACCTACGCAGCCAACATCTTTAGCGGCGATCCCGTTAAGTTGACTGACGCAGGTGTAATTCAACTCGGCACGTCTGACGGTACTCGTTCAGGCACAGTCGATGGTATCTCCCTGTTGGGCATCTTTGCAGGTGTTCAATATCTAGACGCCACCGGCAAACCTACAATCTCTCCTTTCTGGCCTTCTGGCACGACCGGTACTGAGATTACTGCGTGGGTTTATGACGACCCTGAAACGCTGTTTGATGTTCAATACAACAACCCTTCTGCTGGCACAACCATTCAAACGGCTGTCGGCGAAGAGTGTGATTGGACAGTCGCCTCTCCTGGTGGCTCAACATCAACAGGTTTGTCAAACACTTACCTCACCGCCATCCAAGCCACTTCTGGTCAATTCCAGATCACCGGCTTAGGATATGAGATCAACGATTCCCTCACTGACGCGTATGCCGTTGTGACTGTTCGCATCAACGAACACCACTACAAAGCCGCAGTGAACTCAGTATAAGGAGGGCTAAAACATGGCTACCCCAATGCGTAGTACGGACTTTAGATCCGTAGTTGAGCCTATCCTCAACGAAGTGTTCGACGGTGTTTATGACCAACGAGCTGACGAGTGGAAGATGGTCTTCCGCGAGCAAAAAGGCATCCCTCGCAACTACCATGAAGAACCCGTTCTTTATGGTTTTGGCGCAGCGCCTGAACTGCCCGACGGTATGGCTGTTACTTACCAATCTGGCGGCGTGTTGTTCTTGCAGCGTTACCTCTACAAAGTCTATGGCCTTGCTTTCAGCTTGACCAAAGTCCTCGTAGAAGACGGCGACCACATCCGTATCGGTCAGACCTACGCCAAGCACTTGGCGCAGTCTTTGATTGAGACTAAGGAAACCCTCTCTGCTAACATCTTGAATCGTGCCTTCAACGGCGCGTATGTTGGTGGTGACGGTGTGGCGTTGGTTGCAACAAACCACCCCATCGTTAACGGCACGTTCAGCAATCAGCTGAGCACACCCGCTAACTTGTCACAAACCTCTCTTGAGCAGATGCTGATTCAGATCCGCAACGCCGTTGACAACAACGGTAAGCGTATCCGTTTGACACCTAAGAAGATCGTTTCCGGTCCTTCCAACGTGTTCCAAGCTGAAGTCCTCTTGAAGAGCGTCTTGCGCACCGGCACAGCCGACAACGACATCAACCCAGTTAAGTCCATGGGCTTGCTGGCTGATGGCCAAGCTAACTTGTCTCGTATCACTTCATCTACCGCATGGTGGGTGCAGACCGACGCGCCAGAAGGCTTGAAGTTGTTGATGCGTCGCGGCTTAGAAAAGTCTATGGAAGGTGACTTCGAGACTGACTCTATGCGCTACAAGGCGACTGAGCGTTACACAGTGGGTTGGACTGACCCACGTGGCGTGTACGGTACAGCTGGCGTATAAAAAGACGGGGGACTTCGGTCCCCCTCTTTTTCTGGGTTTCCCCGAAGTGTCTGACAGTCCCAGCTGACGTCATGCAGACAGGCGCTTCACTTTTATACTCGCATGAGAGGAATTTAAAATGGCTTCTACTACCTTCTCCGGACCAGTAACGTCCACAAATGGCTTTATTGGTAACTTGACCGGTAACGTAACCGGTTCAATCACAGGCTTAGCGTCTGTAACAACTCTGGCAGCAGCTTCAACTTTGACAGCCGCTCAGTCAGGTACAACATTTTTCTTGAGTTCAGCTACCGAGTTTGTGACCACCCTACCTGCACCTGCGGCTGGCGTGACTTACACGTTCATCGTGGGAGCCGCACCTTCTGGCGCGAGCTACACTGTCGTAACTAACGCAAGCGCAAACATCATCAAAGGTCAAGCGTACCCCGCTTCTGGCGCGGCTGGTGATACCGGTACAGCAGATGACACTATCTCTTTTGTGGATGCTCAAGCCGTTGCTGGCGACCGAGTTGTCCTGATTAGCGATGGGACTTCTTGGTTTGCTTACGCTTTCTGCGCAGTTGCAGCTGGCGTTACGTTTACTCAAGCGTCTTAATATTCATCGGGGGTTCGCCCCCGATTTTTAACTTAACGCTTAGGAGATAAATATGGCTGATGCAGTAACGTCGCAGACGATCCTTGACGGTGAACGACTGTTCATCGCCAAATTTACAAATATTTCTGACGGCACGGGTGAAACCGCTGTCACCAAAATTGACGTAGCAACGCTCGCTCCAAATTCTTTTAATTTGGCTTGCAATGGTGTCAAGATCAACAAAATTTACGGAACAACGCATGGTATGGAAGTCCGCATCCTCTGGGACGCTACGACTGACCAGTTTGCTTGGCAGATTCCGCAAAACTCAAATTACTTGATGGACTTCTCGTCTTTTGGCGGTATTCCTAACAACGCCGGTGCTGGTAAAACCGGTAACCTGTTGTTTAGCACCGCAGACGCATCTTCAGGTGACATGTACAGTGTTGTACTTGAATGTCTCAAGACTTACGCCACCACAAATTAAGGGGACGAACATGACAGTCGGAAAAGTTAAAGATTTTAATTTCTCATCAGCCGGTAAAACTGTCGGCTACTGCGGAGGCGGTATGGCTAAAGGTTACGCCAAGGGTGGTAAGGTCATGGAGAAAGCCACGGGTGAGAGCTACCCTAGCCGCCGCGCTATGGAGAAGCACGAATCCATGGAGACCCCCCGCATGCAGCGTAAAGAGGTAATCCAGCGTGAAACTGTGAAAGCGCCAGCCGCTCCGCAGGGTATGCTGAGGAATCGTGGTGCGCTGGGCGTTTTAGCCAATAAAAATCCTGGCGAAACCGCAATGAACACCGCGCCTAACCTTCCTGGCAAGATGATGCTGAAAAAAGGCGGCGAGGTGAAAAAGCCTTACGCTATGGGTGGCGTAGCCAAACATGTTAAACCTATGAAGCCTACTTCTACGGAAGATAAAATGATGGGTAAGTCGCCTGAGAACTACAGTTCCGTAACCGGAGCTGGCGGTGGTAGCAAACCGATTGACATGTATGAATCGGCTGCTTTTAAGAAGGGCGGTTCCGCCATGTCTAAGGGTGGCAAAATGGGTAAGAGTAATTGCTAATTCCCTTTGCTTTTTAGCAGGGTTGAATTATAATTTTGTCAATATCGGGCGTGCTAGGACAGCAGCCATCTGACTACAAAATGGGGTTAGTATGGCATATTCCGGCACAGTGAGCACAACGACGTTTAACGCGCTGAAGGTGGTAGACCACGCCTTCAGACGTTGTCGTTTGCCCGCTCAGGCTATCACAGCCGAAATGCAGACCTATGCTCTAGAGTCTCTGTATTTGTTCCTGTCTGAGTTAGCTAGTATCAAAACACCTAGCTGGTGCATTGAGAAGATGATCCTACCGATGTACCAGAATCAACCTATCGTGACGTTGCCCGTAGGTACGGTCGAGGTTCTCAACCTGAACTACCGCACGCTTCAGCCGGTCACCGGCGCGAACACAGTTTTCGGTAATCTGTATCAAGTCAACTTCACTACCGCTACCGTCGTAGATACGGTCGGTATCGAGTGGTCGGGCGCGTCTACGCCGGTCAACTTTCAAGTGAGCACAAACGGCTCGGTCTGGGTGACAGTAGGTTCTTCTAGCGCCGTAGCTGTTGCCGGTGAGATCACGTGGACTGACATTTCTGGCGCTCTGCCGTATCAGTACTTCCGTATTTACACGCAAGACCCTAACGCAACTTTGAACTACGCGGTGGTGAGCCTAGGTAACATGCCTCAGGAGATCCCGCTCGGTCAGTTGAACCGCGACAGTTACGTCAACCAGAGCAACAAAGTGTTTCCTGGTCGTCCTAGCAATTACTATTTTCAGCGTGACTTGCCTGAGCCGGTGGTTTACCTTTGGCCAGCGCCGTTCATTGCCGCTGAACAGGCTCAGTTGGTCCTCTGGCGGCATCGTCAGATAATGGACACTGCGAACCTTCAACAAGACGTAGAAGTCCCTCAGCGCTGGCTTAACGCAATCGTTGATAACTTGTCAGCTGAGGTCGCCGCTGAGACGCCACAAGTTGACCCCCAACTCATCCCTGTACTTGAGCAGAAAGCTGCTGCGAGCCTGCAACGGGCGTGGGACGGTGACAATGACGGTTCGCCTATTCAAATTAATCCTGGTATCGGGGTTTACACAAGATGAGCGTCTTTCTTGACCCGAGTGGACAACCGACTTATGGTATTGCCATTTGCGGTCGTTGCTCGCGTAAGATGCTGCTTTCTGAGTTGGCTCCCGATCCGAACTATCCTGGTCTGATGGTGTGTGAGGAAGACCGCGACGAGTACGACCCGTACCGCCTTGCGCCGCGTCGTCCTGATCAAATCGTCCTCCCGTTCAATCGTCCGGACACCCCGATCAACACTCACCCTGCTGGTGTCATTCAAGAAGCCGGTGATGAGTTCTTCGTTACCGAAGACGGTAATGGCTATCTGGAGTTCTAAATGTCTGATGTCCCAAGTAATCTAATACCCACGCGAATTACGCAGTTACCCGTTGCCCCTGTGGCGAGCGAGAACAGCCTGATGATGATCGTTTATCAGGGTAACAATTATCAAATCCGCGTAGGCGATTTATTGAGCGTAGCGGGTGTTCCTACTACGACGCAAGTGATTGCCGGCACGGGTATGACCGGAGGCGGTCAGCTGACGGGTAATGTGACTCTGAGCGTGGCTCCTAAAGGAATTAACGGCACGCTGTTGTCTGACACCGGCGTTACGTCTGGCGTGTACGGTAACGCTACAAACATTCCTGTGTTCACTGTTGACAGCACCGGACGCGTGACCGCAGCTACGACTGTTCCGGCTACGGGCGGTAGCGGAAGTTATGTCCCCACAACGACAGAAGTCATCGCAGGTAACGGATTGACCGGCGGCGGGGCTTTGAGCGGTAACGTCACGTTAACGGCTAATTTCAGCTCCGCATTGCCACAGGCGGGTTTTCAAACCGGTTCGGCGGGCGTAGCAAACACGCTGTCTCGCGGCGACCACAAACACCCTGCGGTTGACCTTTCCGCTGATGATCAAGTAGACAACATCCTCGGACTCAACAACGGCGGTACGGCTCGTAGCCTAGTGATGCAGCCAGGAGCAGTCATCTGGTCAGGCGCTGATGGCTTGTACGTTGGTCCCGCCGGTGTTGCCGGACAAGTCTTGCTTTCAGGTGGTACCAGCCAATACACTTGGTCTAATCAAAGCGGTCTCAATGTAGGTCAGGCTACCAACATCAACGGCGGCGCGGCTAATCAGGTTCTCTATCAAACTAGCGCTGGTACCACAGGCTTTGTACCCGCTCCGACGAGCGCTAACACAATTTTGTACTGGAACGGTACTAACCTCGTTTGGGGTTCAGTGCCAGGAACCGGCACAGTTACCTCAGTCGGTTTAGCTTTACCCGCTACGGACTTTGCTGTTTCAGGTTCGCCTGTGACCGGTAGCGGCACGTTGACCGGCGCATGGTTAGCTCAACCGGCTAATCGAATATTGTCCGGACCAACGGCGGGAGCTGACGCAACTCCGGCTTTCAGAACGCTGACAAATCAAGATATTCCGTCTTCTCTGTCAGGTAAAACGATTGCGACGAGCGCGATTGATAGCACAACTATTGGCGCTACAACGGCTTCCACCGTGGTCGGAACAACGATAACAGCGAACGCACAATTTATCGGTCCAGGAACGGGTCTGACCGGAACAGCCGCGTCATTGTCTATCGGGGGTAACGCAGCTACGGCTACGACGGCAACTACAGCAACTAGCGCCACAACGGCGACGACAGCTACCACCGCAACCAATATCGCTGGTGGCGCAACCGGTTCAGTGCCGTACAACTCAGCTTCAGGCACTACGACTTTTTTAGGTTTAGGCGTAACTAATTACGTTTTAACGGCTGGTGCTTCTGCCCCGCAATACGTAGCTCAATCTACACTT
>Ga0209296_1002490_pt1 | contig 13215 bp, 11 predicted proteins | sample S_130206_EF_Meta_FD_187319 | JGI IMG/M metagenome (GOLD analysis project Ga0209296, IMG submission 187319) | Freshwater microbial communities from Lake Simoncouche, Canada to study carbon cycling - S_130206_EF_MetaG (SPAdes) (version 2) | ecosystem: Environmental > Aquatic > Freshwater > Lake ...
ATGTTGCACAAGTGCGTCATCCCAGTCATCGCCACCAAGATTGTTATCGCCGTTAGTTGCTTTAACTTCAACAACACCATCACCGATTTCAAGAAGTGATACGTCGAAAGTTCCGCCACCTAAGTCGAAAACTAGAATTGTTTGTTCTTGATCGCCTTTATCAAGACCATATGCAAGTGCTGCAGATGTTGGCTCGTTGATAATACGAAGCACGTTTAAGCCAGCAATCTCGCCAGCTTCTTTAGTTGCTTGACGTTGTGCGTCGTTGAAGTAAGCCGGCACGGTAATAACCGCGTCAGTTACAGTTTCACCGAGGTATGCCTCAGCATCGCGCTTTAACTTCTGTAGCACGCGTGCAGAAATTTCTTGTGCGGTGTACTTCTTGCCATCAATATCAATAGTCCAGTTAGTACCCATATGGCGCTTTACTGAACGAATTGTGCGATCAACGTTTGTTACTGATTGACGCTTGGCAACTTCGCCAACAAGTACTTCGCCATTCTTCGCGAAAGCCACGATCGACGGAGTCGTACGTGCACCTTCGGCGTTAGCGATAACTGCTGGTTCGCCGCCTTCTAGAACGGAAACACAGCTGTTGGTGGTTCCAAGGTCGATTCCTACTGCTCTGGCCATTTTGTTACTCCAATTTCTACTTATCTATTTACGCTTATTTGAGCCTTTTCCTGACCCCAGGCTCCGCTTATCAGCGGGACATGAGTCGATCATACCCAAATACTTGAGTCGGGGCGACTCAGGTTTCCATAGGGTGTAACCCACAGCCCTAGGAACTTATTCCCGTGCAATTTTCCCTTTACCCTGATCCACATGACGCTAACGCTCGCCTTAATGATCATTGCCTATGGCATCACGATCGCTGCTTTAACCCTGCTGGCAATTCGGGTTCGCCAATTAATAGGTATCTATAAGAAAGGTACAGCTGACGCAACCCGTAGCGGTAATCGTGGCGCGCGTCTTAAAAACACTCTGAAAGAAACTCTTGGCCACACCAAGATGCTTAATTTCACCGCTACTGGAATTGCACACTGGTTTGTCATGATCGGTTTTGGCGCTTTATTTGGAACTTTGATTCAGGCATATTTCTTAATTAGTAATCAACGCTGGGAGCTTCCGGTAATTGGGCACCTTTGGCCATATGAATATTTTGTTGAACTAATTACTTGGTTAACCGGAATCGGAATTGTTACGTTAATTGGTATCCGCCAATTCACTCGTTTTTTCCACAAAAGTCGCACCTCTCGTTTCTTAGGTTCCGGAAATTGGAAGGCATATTACGTAGAAGCCACAATTCTGGCAATCGTGTTCTGTGTTATTGCGCTACGTGGTCTTGAAGGTGCGCTCTCTGAAGAAACTATTCGCAATAAACACTACATCACCACTTGGTGGATCGCCGCAATGTTTAAAGAGCTATCACTTGGCCAAATTACGACTTCAATTCAAGTAATCGCCGCAGTAAAGATTTTTGTATCAATGCTCTGGTTTGTGGTTATCGCATCTAACTTAACAATGGGTGTTGCATGGCACCGCTTCTTAGCACCATTTAATATTTTCTTTAAGCGCAATGCTGATGGTAAGAATTCACTTGGGCCTCTGCCTGAAATGTTGTCACACGGCAAGCCAGTTAACTTTGAAGATCCAGCCGAAGATGATGTCTTTGGACTCGGAAATCGTGGTGACATTTCTTGGAAAGGTCTGCTCGACATGACTTCATGTACCGAGTGCGGCCGTTGCCAATCGCAATGCCCAGCTTGGCACACTGATAAGCCGCTATCGCCAAAGCTATTAATTATGGCTATGCGCGATCACGCCATGTCTAAAGTTGTTGAAAATGAAGTATTAGTTGGCGAAAATGCACCGATTTCTCTCGATGTTCTTTGGTCTTGCACCACTTGCGGTGCTTGCGTAAATGAATGTCCAGTAGATATCGAACACGTTGATCACATTGTTAACATGCGCCGCTTCCAAGTATTAGTTGAGTCAGAATTTCCAACTGAACTTGGCGGAACTTTCCGTAATCTAGAAAAAGCTGGTAACCCTTGGGGTGCTAATCGCAGCGATCGCGAGGCCTGGATCGCTGAGTGTGATTTCCCAATTAAAGTTGTTGAAGGTGTATTGCCTGATGAAGTTGAATATTTATTCTGGGTTGGTTGCGCTGGTGCTTACGAAGAACGTGCCAAGAAAACAACTAAAGCAGTTGCTGAATTGCTTCATATGGCCGGCGTTAACTTCGCAGTTCTAGGAAAGCGCGAGACCTGTACTGGAGATCCCGCTCGTCGCAGTGGCAATGAATTCCTGTATCAAATTCTTTCCCGCGAAAACATCGACACCTTTAATGAAGTTTTTGCTAATCGCGATGTTTCAAAAGGTAATAAGAAGATTGTTGTAACTTGCCCTCATTGCTTTACAACTATTGGCCGCGATTACGCCCAAAGTGGTTTTGAGTTAACCATGGTTCACCACACGCAATTACTAAATCAATTAGTTCGTGAAAAGAAGTTGATCCCGGTTAATAAGGCAACTACTTCACTTACTTATCATGATCCTTGCTACTTGGGTCGTCACAATGAGATTTACCAACCGCCCCGCGAATTATTAAATGCAACTGGTGTGAAAGTTACTGAGATGCCACGAAATAAAGAGCGCTCATTCTGTTGCGGAGCCGGTGGTGGTCGCATGTGGATGGAAGAGAAGATTGGCGAGCGCATCAATTTAAGTCGCGTTGATGAAGCTATCGCCACCGGGGTAGATGAAGTCGCAGTTGCCTGCCCATTCTGCAGAGTGATGGTCACCGATGGCATGACTGCCCGCGAATCAGATGTCGAAGTTCTAGACGTAGCTCAGGCGCTATTGCGAGCGGTAAAGCCACAGCCTGAATCGAGTCTATCCTCAGGCAATTCTCAGGTTTCCTGAGGATCCTTCTCTTAGGCCACGTTGGGTGGCCCCGGGAATATTAATCCTGGAATTTTAGAGAGGCAGACATGAGTAAGGGCGAAAGTAATAACCAACGCATTCTTGTAGTTGATGACGAATCGAGCATTAGCGATTTGATTTCAACCAGTCTTCGTTTTGTTGGTTTTGATGTGCGAACTGCAAGCAATGGTTCACAAGCTCTCCTGGTTGCCGAAGAATTCAAGCCACATGCAATGGTGCTCGATGTGATGATGCCCGGCATGGATGGCTTTGAAGTTTGCAAACGAATTCGCAATGAGGGTCATAATGTTGGCGTCCTTTTTTTAACTGCTAAAGATGGCATGGAAGATAAAGTTGCTGGTTTAACAATCGGTGGCGATGACTACATGACTAAACCATTTAGTCTTGAAGAGCTAGTTGCGCGCCTTCGTTCTCTCCTTCGCCGCACTGGTGCGACCACGACGGTCAGTGATGAAGAAAAAATTCGTTTTGCTGATCTGGAATTAGATGAAGCGACTCACGAAGTTCATCGTGCCGGAAATCTGATTGATCTCTCCCCTACCGAATTCTTACTACTTCGCTATCTAATGATTAATGCTGATCGCGTTGTTTCAAAATCACAAATTCTTGATCATGTTTGGCAATACGATTTCCGTGGCGATGCCGGCATTGTCGAAACATATGTTTCTTACTTACGTAAAAAAATAGATATCTACGAACCAGCTCTTATTCATACTGTGCGTGGCGTTGGTTATCGACTACGGATTCCGCCGAAGTAATTTATAGATGAAGAATCGAAACCCATTATCAAGTGCGAGCTTGCGAAACCGACTTCTAGTCGGTGTACTGCTTTTATCAGCGCTTGGTTTTGCGGTTTCAGATTTCGTTGCGCAGAACGCAATCCAAAAGTTTTTACTTCAGCAAGTAGATCAGCAATTAATCAGCGTGGCCGATGGCGCGCTTTTGCGAGTTGATCGGGCTGGAATTCAAAGCGACACTGATGGCGATGAAGCAAGCGGTAATTCAACAGCTAAGGCGGCGGCGACCCCGTTACGCAGCGTGCCCAGCTCGGTATCAATCACTTTGCTTGACCCATTTGGTAACTATGTGGGCGGCGTTGGCGGTGACTTGAATGCGCAAAAGATTACTGATTATGTAATTGGCACTCTGCCGGCAAGTGCTGCTAGGTACGGAAATCGACCATTTACACTAGAAGTGCCCGGTGCAGATTTTCGAGTTCTTTCACGAGTATTGCCATCTGCAATGGGTTCAGTCTTTGTAGCCCAATCATTATCTGGGGTTGATGAAACATCTAAACGTCTGCGAATTATCTTTGTATTCATTGGATTAATTGCGCTATTTTTAATTGCATTTGCTTCTCGAATGGTTATCAAAGTTGGTTTGCGTCCTTTGGTTGCTGTTGAAGATACTGCTGAGAAAATTGCAGCCGGCGATCTGTCAGCACGTTTACCTGATGCTAAGCCCGATACCGAAGTTGGAAGATTAGTAAGTTCGTTAAATGCCATGCTTGCGCGGATTGAAGAGTCGTTTGCCGCTCGTACTGAAAGTGAAAATAAATTACGTCGCTTTGTTGCAGATGCCAGTCATGAACTACGTACTCCATTGACCGCGATTCGTGGTTTTGCTGAGCTGCATCGTCAAGGCGCAGTGCAAGGTGAAGCTGCGACTTCTGAACTTGTGGGTCGAATTGAAAATGAATCAGTTCGAATGGGCGCTTTAGTTGAAGATTTATTGATGTTGGCCCGCTTAGATCAATCCCGCGAATTAGAAAATACGCCGGTAAATCTCACTGAACTAGTCGCTGAAGCAGTTGAATCTGCTCGTGCGGCTGGGCCAGAACATCCAATTACTCTAAATTTGTCGGAAGAAGCTTTTGTGTTGGGCGATACTCGCAAAATTCACCAAGTTGTTGCTAATTTATTAGCGAATGCTCGAATTCACACTCCCGTAGGTACACCAATTACAGTTTCAATTGATAGCAACGATGAAGGTACGACGATATCTATTGCTGACGCTGGCCCTGGTCTAACCGAAGCTGATCAAGCTCGTATTTTCGAACGTTTTTACCGCGCAGATCCTTCACGTAATCGCTCCAATGATGAAGGAAGTGGCTTAGGTCTTTCAATTGTTGATGCAGTTATGCAGGCACACGGTGGCAAAGTTGGCGTAACTTCAAAATTAGGTGAAGGCGCAACCTTTACCGTTTTCTTTCCGCTAGCAGCTAATTAAGCGATTCCATCGCACGCAAAGTTGCGATGCGTTCTTGAATTGGCGGATGCGAAGCAAACATTTTTGAGACAGATGAACCATCGAGTGGCGACTCAATCCAGATGTGAGCAACTGCAGTTGATTTCTGATGCACCACTGTGGAATCAGCAGCTAATACTTCTAGCGCACTTCGCAAACCGGCTGGGTTACGAGTAAAGGCGACGGCGGTAGCATCCGCTAAAGATTCACGCTTTCGCGAGATAGCTGATTTGAGCATAACGGCAGCGATTGGTGCCAAAATTAAAACAATAAGTGAAACGACCAGCATGATCGGATTTCCGTTGCTATCACGATCGCGACGCCCGCCACCAAACCACATCATGCGCATTAACATGTCACTAATTAGCGCAATGGCACCTGCGGTTGTGGCAGCTACCGCTGAAACTAAAGTATCGCGATTACCGACGTGTGCCATTTCATGCGCAATAACACCTTGTAATTGATCACGATCCATGGCATCGAGAATTCCAGTAGTGAATGCAATGAGCGCATGTTCCGGGTTTCGCCCTGTAGCAAAAGCATTTGGCGCACTATCTTCTACAATTGCGACTTTAGGCATTGGTAATCCGCTCGCAATTGTAATTTCTTGGATCAAACCAAATAACTTTGGATTATCACTCTCTTGAATTTGTTTTGCTCCGGTCATCGTCAAAACCAGTTTGTCCGAACCGTAGTAAGAAGCCCAAACTGATATCAAAGTTAGCCCGACGGCAAATGGCACAATCGCAGCGCTACTGGTGCCAAGGTAAGAAAAGATTGATAATAAAACTAACCAGGTAAGTGCACCCATCGCTCCCAGGAGAAGAAAGGTTTTGCGCTTATTTGAGCTTTGCGCAGCACGAAACGAAACAGTAGCCATAAGCCTTTAAAAGCTTACGTTTGGAGCATTTCGGTTAGTCGCTTCATCAACTTCATAGAATTCGCGTTCATCTACTTTGGCAAAACCAGCAAAGAAATTAGTTGGAATAGTTTTTACGGCAGTATTTAATAAGCGCACATTGTCATTATAGAACTGACGAGAGAACGCTACTTTGTTTTCAGTTGTTGAAAGTTCTTCTTGTAATGACATAAAGTTAGCTGATGCTTTTAGATCAGGGTACGCCTCAGCAACTGCTAACAATCCACGCAGTGCTTGTGTCATCATGCCATCGGCAGCCGAAACATCAGCAACTGAGGTCGCGGTTGTTGCTTTGGCGCGCGCTGTTATAACTGCGTCAAAAGTTGATTGTTCGTGCTTGGCATAGCCTTTAACAGTTTCTACTAAATTGGGAATTAAGTCAGCACGACGCTTTAGTTGGACTTCAATTTGGGCAAATGCTTCATCAACTGCAACATTTAATCTAATTAACCGGTTGTATTGCGCTACAAAGAAAATAATGAGTAGAACAGCAATTCCGCCGATAATAAGAGTTGTCTTCATTTTGACTCCCTAATTATTGAATTATGGTTTGGTGAAAATTGATCCAAGAACGGCTAGCGGTTGGTCCGCGCTGTCCTTGGTATCTAGAAGCATAAACGGCAGAACCGTAAGGATGCTCAGCCGGAGATGAGAGTTTGATTAGACAAAGTTGCCCGATCTTCATTCCGGGAAATAGCTTGACTGGCAAGTTCGCCACATTTGAAAGCTCGAGCGTGATGTGGCCTGAAAAACCTGGGTCAATAAAGCCAGCAGTTGAGTGAGTTAGTAAGCCAAGGCGACCCAGGGATGATTTTCCTTCAAGGCGGCCGGCAATATCATCGGGCAGAGTGATAATTTCATACGTTGAAGCCAGTACAAATTCACCTGGGTGCAAAATAAAGTGTTCGTTTGGCTCAACAACGACTTCGCGCGTTAATTCGGATTGCTCTATCGATGGATCGATTACTGAATACTTGTGATTTTCAAAGACCCGGAAGAAGCGATCTAACCGAACATCAACGCTGGAAGGCTGAACCATCGACTCGGCAAAGGGTTCAACAGCAACCCGGCCAGCAGTAATTTCAGCTCGAATATCGCGATCACTTAATAGCATGAGCGTGAGCCTATAACTATTTTCAATTAAATTAGTGGATCGCTGGCCCAGAGCCAGATATTTCGATCTTTTGCCTCACCTGCTGCGACTTCTAAGTTAAACGGCCCTGGGTTTTGGCGTTGCCAATCATTGGCCGCCAGGAGCCTGGAAAGGCCAGCAAGAGCGATTGGATCTTCAAGTTCATCGGTGAGACTGTGAAATTCAACTGGTCCAGCATGATCAAAAACTACGGTACCAATTGCAATTTTGTTATTCGAAGTCTTTACAATTTCAATTACTCGCGATTGTTGCGGCCAATCAATATGTGAACCAGTTCTGATCTCCCAGAATAATGGCAAACCATCTTCGTCTTTATGTTGAGTAATTTTGTGATCATGAACGTGTCCAGCAAACCAAAGAATTACATTAGGGTTTTCTGCGAGTAGTGATTTTACTTCTGCCTCAAGTGCAGGCGCTTGCTCGCCCTCTGGGACATATCCATTAAACAAACAATCTAGCGGGTGGTGCGATGACAAAATTACATACTTATCTCTTGAAGCCTCTAATAACTCACGTAACCACTCAAATTGTTCACGATGAATGCAACCTTGCCAGCCGCCATAACGATTTACGGTATCTAGTGCAATTAAGCGAACTTGTGAATTAATGTCACGGTACCAATGTGCGGTATCTGGAGTATGTTTTTCTAAGCCGTGATCATGACCGCAATTGGTATGGATATCAACCCAGTTCTCCATTTTGACTAGTGCACGTTTTGTGTCAGCAGTTATTTCATTTGTCTCAAGCTGATCTAGGCCTGGATATAGCGCTGGTCCAACTTCGCCAAATCCAGCAAATAAAGTTGATAGATCCGCTGACTCACTTAGCCTCGCTAACTTGTTTGGTCCGATCGCCAAATCATTTAGCACTTCGGTTGGCGCAGCAGTTCCTTGCAGCAGCGCATCATGATTTCCGTGTACGGCAAGCCATTTGTGTTTTAAGCCGCGGGCATAAAAAGGTTTCTCTGAAGCCGCTAGGACACCTTTAAAGTGTGGGAAATCATGCAGCGTATGTGGTCGATCTGCCGGCATTCCAGTTGGTGGTCCATCGGGATGGTAGTAATGAATATCGTATAGATCGGCATTTGATGAATGTGATGCTTCAGAACGCTCAGGATCGCCACTTTTTGGTTCAACTAAACCACCATCAAGAATAGTTTTATACCAAGCTAATTCATTAGATTGTGCGTTATCTGTTACGTCTCCAGTAATTACGACAGCATCGATTGGTGCTCCAGTTAACGGTGCACTTTGAATTCTATTTGCCGACTCAACCATTGCTTCAAATACTTGAGTGGTAAGAAATTCTTGTGCTCGGTAGGTGCCGATATATGGCACTAGTGCAGATAAGGGATTATCTGGATCTGCAATTCGATCTAAAAATTCTAGCCGCGCAGGTGAGGCGGCGTCACAGATATGAATATCACTGAGGTGAATGAATGCGCAAATAACTTTGGCATTGATTGGCTCTTCACCAATTACCGGCTCACCTTTATCAATAACTAAATCATTCCAATTGGACTCAGCTGAAGATTTTGAACGAACTATGCGGCTAGCGGCAGTGCTAGCCATTAGCGACCATTACTTCATTGACGGTTACTTCTAGATCTACTGACGTTCCTGGCTGAAATTCTCCTGTGTTTAGGCTTGCCATCAAGGATTGCACAATTGTGCCTTCATGAGTTTGGCAAATGATTGCAGATGACGCACCTAGAAATGATCTGGTTAAAACTTTGGCATTACCTTGGTTTTCACTTTTTTTAACCAAGATTGTCTCTGGTCGAAGCAGTGCAACGATCTTGCCTGTCTCGCTACCCTTTTTCGAAGCCACTAAATTCTTACCAAAAATATTCACTTTACCGTCAGCTAGGTTGGCCGGGATTCTATTCATGACTCCAACAAAGTTAGCCACAAAAGCTGTAGCTGGTGCGTTATACAGAACATCTGGCGTATCAATCTGCTCAAGAACTCCATTACTCATGACGCCAACTCGGTCAGAGATCGACATTGCTTCTTCTTGGTCGTGAGTAACAAAAACAGTTGTGGTTCCCAGTGAAATTTGTAAGCGTCTGATCTCCTCACGTAGATTCACGCGTACTTGAGCATCCAGGGCTGATAAAGGTTCATCTAATAACAGTATTTCAGGGGAAAAAGCTAGTGAGCGCGCCAAAGCCACTCGTTGCTGTTGTCCGCCTGATAATTGATGAGTAAATCTCTTCGCATGCGATGGCAGACCAACTAGCTCTAACAATTCTTGCGATCTTTTTAGCCTTGAATGCTTTGCCACTTTTCGCATTTGAAGTCCAAAGGCAACATTCTCTTCAACTGTTAAGTTAGGAAAGAGTGAATAAGCCTGGAAAACCATTCCCATGTTGCGCTTATGTGCTGGAACTTTAGAAATATCCTTTTCGCCAACGGCTACTTTCCCAGAATCCAAACTCTCTAGGCCAGCGATAATTCGAAGCGCGGTTGTTTTGCCACATCCAGATGGACCGAGCAAAGCCACTAGTTCGCCTACACCCACATGCAGATTGAAGTTATCTAACGCGGTGACAGTTCCAAATCTGCGGCTCACATTTGTGAGAGTGAGATCTTTGCTAGTCATTATTTTCTCCTCTGTGCTGATCGATCTGGTGTTAAAAGTGTTATTGAAGTTAACAAAACAAATGGAATTACGAGTGACATCATTGAAATTGCAATTGCACCCAAAATATTCTCTTGGGCAACATAAGTAACCCAAGTTGGGAAAGTGTCCCAGTGCAGCAATACTGTTAACGTGTACTCGCCTATTGATAGCGCGAATGTCAAAGCAACCGTAGCCATGACTGCGCCTCTAATCACCGGAATGATCACCGAGATTATTGTGCGTACCCAGCTAGCTCCAGTACTGCGAGCCGCCTCAGTAATAGTCTTTAGTGGGATCGAATTGAGCCCAATATCTAAAGCGCGGTATGCATAAGGCAGAGCCAAAACAAAATAGAGGAATGGCAATTCGAGAACAGTGTTTTGCACAAATTCCGGAAAACTAATTTGAGCACCCACGGCAAAAGCCACTACCGGAATTACTAATGGCAGTAACGAAAGTGCATCAATTAACGGCCTAAGCTTCGAATCACTTAAATGCAACCAGGTGACCGTTGGTACCAGAATAATTAAGGTAATCAACACGGTTAGTGCAGATAGCCAACCCGAACGCAGTATGTAGTGGAAGAAATCCTCATTATCTACCGCCCATTTGTAATGGGTCAGTCCGTATCCGCCTTCCAGTGGTGTTCGGATTGAATATTCAAACGCCGAAAGCATTGGCACAAATACAAAGAATGAGAGAGCTCCCAGAGTAGTCAAAAGTGGTAGATCTAATCTCTTTTTCATCGTTGCCACCTTGCGGCCTTGCGCTGAATAATCAAATATGGAATCACTGCGATCGCTGAAATCAGAATCATGACCACGCTGAGTGATTTACCTAAATTCAATTGTGCGGCTGAAACATTGCCATCTAATAAACCACCGATCTGCAGTGGCGTTAATGGCACATTTCCTACGGTCAATGCATTGGCGGTTGCATAAGCTGAAAAACCACTAGCAAACAGCAATAAGAATGAAGCGATGAAGCTGGGGAATAGCAAAGGTAAACCAACTCGCAGCCAGTAATTAAGTTGGCTGGCACCCAAATTACGAGCAGCTTCGACCCATTCGCGACGCAGGGATGTAATAGCTGGTGAAAAGACGATAATCATTAAAGGTAATTGAAAATATAAATAAACAATCAGAATTCCAGTAAAGGTGCCTAGAGAGAAGGTGCCGGCGTAAATATCAAAACCAAAATATTTCAAAACTTTAGTTAAAGTTCCCTGCATTCCAATAGCCGCAGTAAACATAAATGCCAGTGGCACGCCACCTGTGTTTGCGAGCACGCCCCCCATCATTGCCAGTGACCGTCTTACTTTTGACGGACCGCGAGTTTCAATGAAATATGCCGCGATTGCACCTGGAAATGCCGTGATTAAGGCTGAGAAAAACGCAATCTTTATGCTGTTTATGAAGCCAGTGCTATATGGCTCAGTAAAAGCAGTTTGATAATTTCCAAACGTGAAATTGTTCTCATTTGACATAAAAGATACATAAATCAGTTTTGAGATTGGATAAATAAAGAAAAATGAAAAAATAATCAGGAATGGCAAAGCGGGTAAAACAGATTTGAATTTAAAAAAACGGAAGGCGCTCCGTTCTAGGGGAGCGCCTTCCATCTTTATATTTGAACTCATATTTCCTTTTTACAAGCTAGCCCATGAAGCAATTACTTGTTCACGTGCTGCTAGCACATCAGAGATAGTGGCTGGGCCAACAACCTTTGCTGTTGCAGGAACTTTGAAGTCAAGGAGTGATGGAACTAGTGTCTTCTTCTTTTCCATGGCTGCAGACATGATTGGATCTGCACCGGACTGCTGGAAGTAGTTCTGTCCACCTTGCATCAATGCGAATAACTTAGAACCAGAAAGCTTTAGGTCTGCCGCAGTTAGATCAGCAGCTGTCTTTCCCTTGTTCTGTGAATAAACAAACTCTTGCCATAAACGTGCATTTGCGCAGTTTGGTGACTTTGCATTGATCGCGTTGATGTATGGCGGAGCTTGTAGAACGAAATCTGTTGGGTAAGCGAACTTGAGATCAAGTCCGGCAGCCTTAGCCGCTGGAACGATTCCAAGAGCGTTGAAGTCCCACATGAAGCCAAGCTTTGCTGTACCTGTAGCTAAGTTGGTTCCGTTTACCTTAACTAGTGGTGCTTGTGCCTTAACAGACTTGAATAGCGCAAGTCCCTTAGTTACATCTGAAAGGTTCTTTTCGCCACCATTACCGATGCTGGCAGCTAGAACTGACATGAACGCTTGGTTTGAAGAAGTTGGGTCACCAGTGATTCCAACGAAGCCCTTGTATTCAGGCTTTGCAAAGTCTGCTGCCTTTGTTGGTACTGATGGAAGAGTTGTGTTGTAAACAATTGCGAGCTTTCCGCCGTAGTTTCCATACCAAAGTCCGCTTGGATCCTTGGCTGCCTTTGGAATGTCATTCCAGTTGATAACTTGGTAAGGAGAAGACAAAGGCGTTCCTCCTGGAGGAGTTAGCTGTGCAACAACTAGAGGTCCAATGTCGATTGAATCTGGTTGCTTTGGCTTAGGAGCAGTCTTCATTGTGTCGATTTCGTACTGTGATGATCCATCTGGATTATCAACAGTGATCTTTACGCCGAAAGCTTTTTCGTATGCATCAAACATTGCACCGTAGTTAGCCCAGTCGCGAGGTGTCGTGATTAGAGCAAGCTTTCCTTCTTTTTTAGCTGCCTTCACAAGTGCATCAAGGCCGCCAGCTTCTTTTACATTCTTTGCTTTACAGATATTTACTGCTGCCTTTGCTGGAGTTGCGATTGCAAACATTCCAACTGACAGTGCTACAGCAGTCGCTGCAGCTACAAGACGCTTTGTGCGCATATGTGGGATCCCTTCCTAAGGATGGTTTGATGAATATCTACCTTGATTTGAAACGGAGAGGAATAAACAGGTAACCATTTCTAGTAATTTCCGTGAATGCTGAATTACCTAATGGTGTTGATTTAGTGTCAGAAAAGTGAAGAGAGGTCGGCGACTGAGTTAATAATTGAGGTGGCACCGGCTGCATGTAGATCGGCTTCCTTGTGCGCACCACTTAATACACCAATTACTTGAGCTGCGCCGTAGGCAACCCCAGATTGCATATCGGCTGCGGTATCGCCGACGACCATGACCGATTCGGGTGTTTGAATATTTAACTTATTCGCCAAAAAATTTAACATGTCCGGGTGTGGTCGACCACGACCGGCTTCCTCTGGTGTAACCGATGCATCAATTAGACCCAACCAGCCCAACTCAAAGAGCATTGGATCTAATGTTGAACGACTAAAGCCGGTGGTAAGGGCAATT
>Ga0209296_1002491_pt1 | contig 13210 bp, 11 predicted proteins | sample S_130206_EF_Meta_FD_187319 | JGI IMG/M metagenome (GOLD analysis project Ga0209296, IMG submission 187319) | Freshwater microbial communities from Lake Simoncouche, Canada to study carbon cycling - S_130206_EF_MetaG (SPAdes) (version 2) | ecosystem: Environmental > Aquatic > Freshwater > Lake ...
GGGCGCAGCGCTTGACGGCGTAGGTTTCGGCGCAAGTTTCATGTGGGTAGCGTCGATCGTTCTCATGGGTATTGGCATCGGCGCGCAGGCCATCATTGCGCGCGCCATGGGCAGCGGCAACGTCACCGAAGCGCGGGCCGCGGGCGGCACGGCCGTCACGGTCAGTTTCGTGGCCGGGATCGGCGGTGCGATTGCCACGTGGTTTGCTGGCCCGATCGCTGCGGAATGGATGGGGCTATCCGACGAGGCGCTCCGCTATGCAACCGAATTCGTGCACATCATCGCCATCAGCATGCCGCTCATGTCCGTGATGATGGTGGGCGGAATGGCACTCCACGGAGCAGGTGAAACCGTACGACCGAGTGTCATTGCGGTGGCAACCAATGTGGTCAATGTGCTGTGTTCATGGGCGCTCTCGGGGGTTGTGGTGGTCTTTGGATCGCTGACCATCGCCAATCCATCATCGGTTGATCCCAGCCGCTGGGGCGTGTGGGGCATCGCTGCGGGCACCTCCATCTGTTACGCGGTCGGCGGCATTTGGACCCTCGTGGTGCTCCTGCGCGGCGTCAAAGATTTCAAAGTGGCTCCCGCCAACCTACTACCCGATCGCGTCATGTTGCAGCGCATCACTACGCTCGGCATTCCCAACATGCTTGAAGGCGCCACCATGTGGCTCACCACCAGCATCGGCGTCACAAAATTCATCGGCATCATCGCGGTTGCGGAAGGCGGCGTTGCGGGTCCAGTGAAAGGACTCTTCGGCGCGCACATGGTCACAGTGCGGTGGGAATCGTTCAGCTTTCTTCCGGGATTTGCCATGGGTACGGCGGCCGGCGCGCTTGCCGGACAGTACATGGGTGCGGGTTCTGCAATCATGGCGCGTCGCGCCATCTGGGCATGCTTGTGGATTGCCATGACCATCATGGGGGTACTCGGCATTGTGTTCATGGTGGAAGGCGACACGCTCGCCCACCTGATGAGCCGTGACCCGGTCATCATTGCGGAAGTTCCCAAGACGCTCTTCATCTGCGGCATCGTTCAGGTGTTCTTTGCAATGGCGCTGGTCATTCGCCAAGGCCTGAAGGGCTGCGGCGACGCGAAGGGTACGTTCCGGATCACCCTTGTTTCGACCGTTCTGATTCGCGTCCCGCTTGCCTACGTGTGCGGGGTCGTGCTCGGTTGGGGGCTCGCGGGTATCTGGATCGGATTGTGCGTGGAACTGGGCGTGCGCGGGTTGCTGTTCCTTGCGCGATTCATGGGCGGCAACTGGGAAAAAGTAAAGGTGTAAGCGCCGCGCTGCGCCACCCTCCTACAATCCGCGATCCATGACTGCCGCGCGCCCTGCTCCATCCGTGCACCCCGCCATCAACCCGCTGGCTGACGCCTCGTTCATGGACGCCGTGGTTGCAGGTGCGGCTCGACTCACCCCAGAACAAGGCCTGCACATCCTGCGCGATATGCCACTCGCCGATCTTGGCATGTGGGCCGACCTCCGTTGCCGCGAAGTACACGGTGACCATGTCCGCACCTACGTCATTGATCGCAACATCAACTACACGAACGTCTGCACCGCCAAGTGCACCTTCTGCGCATTCCGTCGCGATGCAGAAGATCACGATTCGTACACGCTGACCTACGAATCCATTCTTCACAAGATTGAAGAACTCGTAGCGATTGGTGGCACGCAGATTCTCATGCAAGGCGGCATGAACCCAGAGTTGCCGCTGAGTTGGTACTTGGAATTGCTGCGGGAAATCAAGCGACGCTTTCCGAACGTTCACGTCCATGCATTTAGCCCGCCGGAGTTCGTGGAGTTTGTGAACTTCTTTGATCCGCCGGGAGATACCTACGAAGCCAAGGTGCGTGGCATCATGCGGCAACTGAAGGACGCTGGTCTTGATAGCGTCCCGGGCGGTGGCGGTGAGATCTTTGCGCCAGCGGTGCGTTCCAAGATTGGTCTCGGTAAGTGCACCGCTGAAGCGTGGCTCACCACCATGTACGTGGCGCACGAGTTGGGGATGAACACTTCGTCCACCATGATGTTTGGGCATATCGAGGGCCATGCCGACCGCGTCCACCACATGGAACTCACTCGGCAGTGGCAGGATCGCGCCATCAATGACTTTGCGACACAGGGTGGCGGTCGATACAAAGCGTTCATTTCCTGGCCGTTTCAGCGTGAAAACACTCCACTTGGTCGCGCGAAGGAATGGGGTCACGGAGGCGCTGGAGCCACCGCGGGCGATGATCTCTCACAGCCCTTCCCTGGTGACGTGGTTGCCAAACTTGACGGCAGCGGCACCAAGGAGGCGCATCCGGAATTCGGTCGCCGCGTTCGAATGGCCGGCGCAACGGAATACCTGCGCACTCAAGCACTCAGCCGGCTGTACCTCGACAACATTCATTCGATCGGCGCGAGCTGGGTCACCATGGGGCCGCACGTTGGTCAAGTGGGACTGCGTTTCGGCGCCAACGACATGGGCAGCGTAATGATGGAAGAGAACGTGGTCTCAAGCGCGGGCACCGTCCATTGCCTGAACGAGCCAGTGATCTGCCGCCTGATCCGCGACGCTGGCTTCCTGCCCGCGCAGCGAAACAATGCATACAACCTGCTCAAGGTGCATGACGGCCCAACCTCACCAGACCTAATGGTGAAAGATTGGAGCGAACTCCGCGCCAAGCCCATGCATCAAGAAGCACCGCGCGGAGCGGGTGCCACGAAGAGTGCAGCCCAAAACGCAAACGCGGTCCCCCTCACCGTGACTGCTCGAACAGCTGCCGTTGGCGCGCACACCGCAGCCAACTCATCGATCACGCCGCCGCCTGTCATGCCTGCGAAGCTGTGACGGGCGCGCCTTTCCAGTGCAAATTCTCAGGAACTGCAGCGCCACACTCTGGGCACGTGGATGTTTCAAGCCCAAACAACAAGTAACCGCACGCACAGCGCGGCTCTTCAACTTCAACGCGGATGGCTAACTGACACGCGGCGCACTTCGCATCGGTGTTCGTTTCAAGCTCACATCGCGTTCCGCAGCGGGGGCAACCAAGCACAACCTTTGCGCGTCGTCCACGAATCGCACTCTCTAGCGGAGTTGCGCCAGCAATTCGTATGAGCACCGGCTGTGCCAACGTGCCCGCGCCAATCACCACCGCCGATGCAGCAACGATTCGGAAGAACCATTGTTCACCGATCGCATTCACCACCACTTCTGCTATGTCCGGTTCGACGAGCCCAAACTCTCCGACCGCAGACCACCATGCAGCCAGTACAAAGACGGACCACCGAATGATTGCCGTGATGGTTCCCCCGCCACGCGGAGCAAGTGTGACCGCACTAAAGATTGACCACACCGCATAGAGCGACAGCGCGCCAGCGATGCGCGCAGTGATCTCCATGCCTTTCGAACCAAGCGCTGCCTCAAACCAGACAAGAAACAGCCAAACAAGCACACCGAGCCAGCCAACGACGGTCGCGGACCGCATCCAGCGTGAAAAGCGCCCGTGATCCGCCACCAACGCACACACAAACGTTGCCATGCAGCCAACAGCAACAATGGCACTGGTAGCAAGAAACCGCGTGTCCGTCACAACATTCATGATCACCAGCAGCCCAAGGACCGCTGAGACGGCCACCACCGCAAGAAATGCGCGCAACGCCACGCGGCTACTCACAATCGAATCACGGCCGGTGCGAATGATGGGTTGCTTCATGGTGCATCTTCCTGGTTCGGGTCAGTGATATCTACTTGCCCAGGCTCTATCGCATCAGCGGGCACGCTCTCATCCAACCCCATCTCCGCATCCGATTCGGCATCCTCATCACCCGGAGCCGGCGGCCCAAAGGTCGTGGCATTTGCCGAACCAGCCTGAGCCCCGCATTTGCCGAACCAGCCTGAGCCCCAGCGGTCATCGCTGCAGAAATTGGCGGTAACACGACAAACGCAAACAGCGCTGTCACCAAGGCGCCAATCAAGAACAGCGGCGCCAGCACAGAAACTATCACCTTCCAACCAGTGACCGACGCCGCGCGCGCCAAAATGATGCACGCGGCAACAACCCACCAAATACTCGCGGGGAGCCATCCGCAGTAGATGCCCAAGCACGGCACCGCCAGAATGACCATGGGCCCAAGCGCATAGGAAAATGAGCACCAGACCACCTTCCACGGGACTCGTTCCCCACACATTCGCAGCGTGAGTGAAGTCACCCACGCCAAGAACGCTAACCCCACCAGCCCAAGGATGTACCAGGAGGCCAACACCGCACATACCCCGCCGACGGACTCCCACAGGGCCGTGCGGAGCGCGGCGCCACCCGAGCGCGTACTGACTGAACTCATCATCGGCGCGACCAGCGTGATCAGCACAAATCCAAGCACACTGGGAACAGCGACCACTGAAAGTACCGACACCGCATACCAGGTGGCCTTTCGCACCACCACATCACCACGGAGCGCGTCGCCAATCTGCGTTGGTCGAGCCATGCCGTCGCGCACGGTGGCAAAGAAACGCCGGACGACACCGCCCTTGAGCGGATCGACCCACGCAACGCGGTGCAACTCAACGGCATCGTCAGGCACCCCCGGCGCAGCCCGCAAGATCATGGAATCCATGTCACACGGCGCGTGACAACGCACGCACGCAAACGCGCGCGGCACTAGTAGTCCGTGTTGGTCCGATCCGTAATATTGCTGCATGCACCCGGGGCAGCAGAACTCCACTGCATTGGCGCGAAACTCAAACTCACTGGGCACGAATCCGCGCCCACATTCCGGGCACGTGCGCCCCGGGACGTTCCACAGTGAGTAGCCGCAGCCTTTACATTTCATCCGTTGCGTTCCAGCAGATCAATTCTCCGGCGCACCCTCGGAGATGCGACGACGGAACTCGGCTTCAAGCCGCGCAGTTGTTGGACCCATGCGTCCAATGCCAATCGTCTGGTCACCGATCGCACTCACGCCGATGATTTCCGCGGCGGTTCCCGTGAGGAATACTTCATCGGCACTGTAGAGATCATCAAGCTGCATGCGCCGCTCGTCAACTGGCAATCCAAGCGCGGGCGCAAGTTCATCAATCACGAATTGCCGGGTAATTCCATGCAGAATTCCAGCGCTGGTTGGCGGCGTGTGGATCCGGCCGTTCTTCACTGCAAAGATGTTGTCGCCTGTGCACTCGCTGACATCGCCGTCGGTGTTCAGCATGATGGCTTCCAGCACGTCCGCGTCGATCGCTTCTATCTTGGCAAGAATGTTGTTCAGGTAATTCAAGCTCTTGATTGATGGGTCAAGGCATGACACTGGAATACGCGGTCGCTTGGCAACAATGACCTTCATGCCCGCCTTGTACAGCTCGTGCGGATACAGCTGAATGGTGTCAACCACAATGATCACGCCCGGACGCGGGCACTTGAACGGATGCAGACCCAGCGTTCCCACGCCGCGCGTGACAACCATACGGATGTAGCAATTTGCCATCCCGCATGCCTCCATAGTTGCCTTGGTGGCGTCGGCAAGTTCCGCGCGTGAATACGGAATCTTCAGGCGAATGTGCCCCGCGCTTGCTTCCAATCGACGCAAGTGCGAATCAAGTTTGAAGATCCGACCGCCGTAGCCGCGTAGGCCTTCAAAGCAGCCATCGCCGTAGAGCAGTCCATGGTCATAGACCGAAACCTTGGCATCAGCAGGATCAACAAGATGGCCATCCATCCAGATCTTGCGTGGGTGGGAACCATGCTGCGCGGTGGCCGGAGAGACTGCTGCGGAAGTCATAAGACGAGTGTAGTGCAGGGCACCGCGAACGGCGCCAGCCCGAATGGCCAGCTCGATTGTCCAGCCCAAATACCCAGCTCGATTGTCCAGCCCGAAGGCCGCCCCGAAACCCCGGCGCGCAACCTCAGGCGCCGTGGGACTTTCGATGCCGCGCCGAGGGAATTCCCAATTGCTCCCGGTACTTCACCACGGTTCGTCGCGCGATGGTCACGCCGCGCTCCTCAAGGCGCTTGGCGATGGCTTCGTCGGACAGCGGGTGCGTTCGATCCTCCGCGTCCACTGTGTCGCGAACCATCTGCCGCACCGCTTCCCAACTGGCACCCTCACCGTTGGCCGTCTCTACCCCGCCCGTGAAGAACTTGCGCAGTTCCACCATGCCGCGCGGCGTCTGCATCCACTTGCCACTCACCGCGCGACTCACCGTGCCAGTACTTAACCCAATGATGGAAGCAACCTCCGACATTTCCAATCGCCGCAACGCTTCCGGACCTTCGTCAAACCACGGGCGCTGTCGAGCGATCACTTCTTCTACAACGCGCAAGAGCGTGCTGCTCCGATGATGGAGCGCCTCAATGAGCCACTCCGCAGCTTTGACGTTGGTGCCAACAAATTCCCGAGTCTCCGCCTCCACCGCGCCGTCCTTTGCCATCAGTTGATAGACCGGGCTGACACGCAGCACTGGCAGATTGCCGTCCGCGAGCGCCGCAACATAGCGATCGCGATCAGCGTCATACTCAATCACCACGTCAGGCTGCACTGGGCGCGCATCGGTATCAGTGACATCCCGTCCGGGAGAAAGACGCAACTTACGCAGGACGTCGCGCGCCGCGTGAATACGCGCCAGGGACATCTGCGCGCGCTGCTCAACGCGTGGCAAACGGTTTTCCAGAAAGTCAATCCAATACGCCCCAACGATGACACGCGCATCAACAAATGCTGCACGGTCTTCAGCCGACAACACCGCGCCATCGCGTTCGGCAAGGGCTGCATCAATCTGCAACATCAGGCTCTCGCGCACGTCACGCGCAGCGATTCCCGGTGGTTCAAGCGCCGATTGCACCGCGCGCAAAGCGCGAGCGAGCAGTTCATCGTTCCACGCCGCATTGCCGTAGGCGGCGCGTAATGCTTCAAACGAAACATCAAGCAACCCGTCAGCATCAAGCGATTCAATGATGGCAGTACCGGGCGCGCGCAACTCCTGCGCGACGTCAGCTAAGCGCCAGTCATGAAGCAATCGCTCCGCGAGGTTCTCACCGCGGCTTGGCGTATTGGCCATCGCATCCATCTTGCCGTCGCGCTCACCGTCAGCACGCCGCGCGCGTGGCGCCTCGCTATCAAGCATGTCGCCATAGGAGCGCTCAAACTCGCGGAGACGTTCAAAGCCTTCAGCGGACGCATCGGGCTCAGCGATCGGGCGCTCGTGCTCAATACGCGTTGATTCCAACTCCAACCCGGGCTCAGCAGTTTCCAAGGCAACATTGCGCTCCAACTCTTGAGCCAGCCGCTCCTGCAACTCCGCCACTGGCATCTGCAGCACTTCCATCGATTGGATCAGGCGCGGCACCATCCGCATGTGCTGGCCGGTACGCAGACGCTGTGAATGCTCGAAGCGCATGTCAGAGTTCCTGCCGACACGCAATGGCGTCCGCCAACACGGCCTTGCTGGCGTATTCAATCTGACCACCAGCAGGCAACCCGCGCGCCAGCCGCGTCACTTTGATACCGCGCCTCGCCATGGCGGCGGCAATCTGTAGACCAGTGCTCTCCCCTTCCATATCAGCGTTCATCCCCAGGATGACTTCACGCACCGCTACCCCGCGCGCGTTTGATTCCGGATGCTCCACGCGTCGCAGTAGGTCGGTCATGGTCAGACTGTCCGCACCCACACCATCAAGCGGATCGATGCGCCCCATCAGCACGTGGTACACGCCGCGGTACATGCCGGTCTGCTCAAGGCTGATCAGGTCCTTCGGCTGCTCCACCACCAGAATCGTGGATGCATCGCGCGAAGTACTGACGCAAATCGGACATGGATCGATGTCCGTCAAATTCCAGCACACAGAGCAATGCCGGATCTTTCGCTTCACGTCGGTGATGGCGTGCGCTAGTTTCAGCGCTTCGCCCTCCGGACTCTTGAGCATAAAGAACGCCAATCGCTCCGCGCTGCGCCGACCGATTCCTGGCAATCGACCAAACTCCTCAATGAGTCGTGTGACACACTCGGGGTAGGCGGAGTTGGGTCGTTCGGTAGCCACGGTCGTCAGTGATTTCCAGTGTTACCAGTGCCTTGCACCGATCGAGGAATGCAATCGTTAGAGGTGCGCCAAAAGTTGCGGCGGGAGCGGAATGCCCATCTCTGCGGCGGTCTGTGAAATCCGCGTGGCGGCTTCGCGCCGCGCATGACGAATGGCGTCGTTGATGGCTTCAGTGACGGCTGTCTGCAACTCCGCACGCGCCAGGTTTGTAGCAGCATTGGCGATGGCCGGATCAATATCCACCGAAACAAGTTCGATGCGCCCATTCATCACCGCGCGCACGCGCCGACAGGACGAATGACCGACGCATTGAATGCGCCCAAGTTCATCCTTCACTTGCAGGAGCCGCTCTTGCATGCGCGGCAGGTCCTTCAGCATTCCAGCGAGGCCAGCGGCGGCCTTGAGCTTGTCAAACATCGAGATCTCCGTGCGTGATGTGATCCATGGGGTCTGACTCGTCGGCTCGGTCGTTGGCCTCCGAGGCCTCCACCGTTGCCGTCGGGGGCAGCGTACCTGCAGCCTCCACACGGACGATCGTTGCATCAAACAGCGCGGATACCTCAAGCACCAATGGATGCCGCACCGCCGGGTCGTCACGCAGGCTGGGTGCGGCCGCCGTTTCCATGCGCCGCGGTGCGGCAACTTCAGCATCCACGCGAACGCGCGCCGCTCGCCCGCACGCGCGCGCTGCCAGCGATGCCAGCATGTCGGAAACAGCCGTTCCCGATGTCCCGGTTCCGGGCGCGCACTTCACTGAAAGCACACCGTCCACCCACGAAACGGGCACAAACGAATCCACCGTGGCCTGATCGCGCGGCGACGCCTGCGCGAGTTCAAGAATGCGCTTCCACAGCGCCCCAATGTCAACGACCTGCGCGGGTACCGGCTCAGGAGCCGGCCGCACCGGAGGCGTCACATGGGGCGCAACGGTTTTTTTACAGGTAACTCCGGAACAGGCGCCTGCGCGCGAGCACTGGTGCCCGCCCCCACTTCAGCCACCGGCGCAAATCGCGCTGCCAGCGCCATGCGCACCACTGCTGCATCAAACAACGTTCGTGGTGCACCGGACTGCTTGGCGGAACGCAGCACTGCATCGCACACGGCAATGAGATGCGCGAGCGTTGCTGGTTCAAATGCCTTGGCATCACGCGCTGCTTCGGCGCGCGCTTCGTCAGCCACTTCCAAGAGTTCGCTGTCAGCGCCGCACACGGCAGCGAGCATCACGATGCGGAATCGTTCCGCCATGAGTTCAAGGGCTTGATCAATGCTGGTGCCGCCTTCAAGCAGCGCTGCGGCACGCTCAAGCGAAACGCGCGCATCACCTGCGCCGATCGCTGCTACCAATCCAGCCACCACCGAGTCATCGGGCATACCAAGCACATCCGCAAGAAGCGCCGTCGTAATGCGTCCATCGGTGCTTGCTGCAACCAATCGATCCAAGAGACTCAAGCCATCGCGCATCGATCCGTTGGCCAGTCGCGCCACCTGCATGACAGCAGCATCATCCGCTGCGATGGATTCCTTGCGCAAGACATCCTGCAAATGGCCAGCAATCTTGGCAGCCGAAATATTACGGAAATCAAAGCGCTGGCAGCGACTCTGAATGGTCGCCGGCACTTTGTGCGCCTCGGTGGTGCACAAGATGAACTTGACATGCGGCGGCGGCTCCTCCATGGTCTTGAGGAGCGCGTTGAACGCCGGCGTTGTCAGCATGTGCACTTCGTCGATGATGTAAATCTTGTAAGCGCTGCGAGCCGGTGCAATGCCCGCGCCGGCGATCAAATCACGCGCATCGTCAATGCCGCGGTTGGAAGCGCCGTCAATTTCCACCACATCCATGTCATCGCCACGCATGATGGCTTCGCCAATTTCCGTCGCTTGCGTCTGGCCGCGCGCATTCAACGCTCGCGCAAAGATCCGCGCCATACTGGTCTTACCAACGCCGCGCGTTCCACAGAACAAATACGCATGCGCAGTACGCCCGGTAGCAATGGCGTTCTGCAGGGTGCGACCAATGGTGTCCTGCCCCACTACTTCTGCAAACGTGCGCGAGCGGTACCGGCGCGCCAAGACCGTATACGCCTTGGTGGCCTGTCCTTCGAAACCAGGGATGAGCTCCTGCATCGGGCTGTTCGCTGATGGCGCCGATGATGCAGATGACGCGGACGCCGCCGCTGCCGGCAGAACATCCGGGATCAACCCCGGCATCAATGATTGCCCCGACGCCTCAAGAGTTGCGTCAGTGTCCTTCTTCTTCTTGGTGCTGCTCGCCACGGTGACCTCGTCCTGCGCGGGGGCGCAAAAAAGAAAATCGGCGGCTGGGAGGACGACCAGGCGGACCGGCGCTCGGCCGACGCCGCTTATGGCTGCTGCGGTCAAGCCCTGACCAGGTTCACGGGCCAACCGACGACGGGACCCGGCCGTCCTCCTCGCCGCCGAGGGAGCGGAATGGTAACCGATCCGGGATAAGCCAAGAACCGCGCGGACTACACTCGTTCCGGATGATCGAACCTCCCGCCGACAAGCCTGCCGATGACCGTGGACCGCAAGCGCCCCTGCCCACCGCTGCAAGCCGACGCAACCGATTAGCCGCCGCTGATTCACGCTCCCAGCGCATCCTGATGCTGGTGCTGCGATCGATCTTCGTGGTTGTCCTGATCTCGGTGGTGGTACTGACCATCGCCAGCAACCGCACCAGCGCGCTCGACTTCGGATTCAGCACCGTCATCGGACTGATGGTCGCGGCCGTAGCGCTTGGTCTGATCATCATCACCGTCGATGCGCTCACGCCCAACAAGCGTTTGGCCTGGGTCGTTGGCATCTTCGTCGGCATCATGCTCGGCCTGGTCGGCGCGGTCGCCGTCGGCAGCGTGATCGACCTAGTGGCTGGTGCGTGGGATCTCAAAGAATCAAGCTCCGTCTACTTGGGCCTCGCCAAGGTCACCATCGGCATCGTCTTGGTGTACCTCTCCGTGTCGGTGGTGCTCACTACGCGTGACGACTTTCGCTTGGTGATTCCCTACGTGGAATTCGCGCGACAAGTACGCGGCGCACGCCCGCTCCTCCTCGATACGTCAGTGCTCATCGACGGTCGCTTTGAAGACCTTGGACGCACAGGCATCATTGACGCACCGGTGCTGGTCGCACAATTTGTGATTGACGAACTACAAAAGCTTGCCGATTCAGAAGACGCCACCAAGCGCCAGCGCGGACGCCGCGGGCTTGACGTCTTGCAGCGGCTCCAGGCGAACCCGTGGGTCGACCTTGAAATTGAAGACCTCCGCGCCGAGGGTCGCTCCGTGGACCGCGCGCTCGTGGAAGTAGCAAAGGCGGAACGATTCCGCATCGTGACCACCGACAGCGGGCTCGAACGCGTAGCACAAATCAACGGCGTTGCGTGCCTGAATCTCAACACGGTGTCCACCGCCATGCGGACCGGACAGGTCACCGGCGAGCAGTTGCGCATTACGATCGTCAAGCGTGGCGAGAATCCGCATCAAGGCGTCGGCTTCTTGGAAGACGGCACCATGGTGGTCATCGATCACGGTGCGGGCAAGATCGGCCTGACCGTGGAGACGGTGGTGACGAACACCGTGCAAACTTCGGCGGGGCGACTGATCTTTGCGCGACTGGCGGAGCCGAGTTCTGACGATGCCATGCCGGCGGCTGCGCCCAGCGAGGCGGCAGCTGAGTCGAGCGAACCTCCTGCCGCAGACGCGCGCATCTCAACCATGGCTCGAGCGGCGACCACGCAACCGCGCACACCCCCGCGCCCGGGGCGCAATCCGCGTCGGTGATACGACGAATTCTGGGCGGGGCGTTGGGGGCGTTGCTGGAGCGCGCCTTTGTGCTGGTGCGCTGTGTCATCACGCTTTCTTACTGGCCCGCATCCGCCTTACGAGGACGGCCGCTGAGCGCGGCCCTGTCCTCTCCGGCGCCTGCGGCCAGGGTGCAATGGCGGGGATCAACAGCCTGCGGTTGTCGGAGCGCGCCAACGCACACACGCCCCCAGGCGCGGGTGCGCATGGGGGCGTGGAGTGTGGACACCGGCCGAAGCCAGCGTGGAGTGCAGAGTGTGATGTCAGGCGCGACGGCGGCGGCCACCGATGAGGCCTGCTGCGCCGAGCAGTGCGATGGCGCCGGGGGCTGGGATGCCATTGGCTACCAGATTGGTCATGGTGAAAGTGCCGCTCGCGTTGCTATTGTCCCGTCTAAACACAAGGTTCAAATATGAGCCTGGATCGCCGTCGACCGTCAACTCTGAAGCGAGGAGGGTGAACGTCCCGCCGGCTGATGCAGAGATTGTCTTAGACGCAATCTTCCCACCAAGATCGATTTCAATCAGCAAGGCGGAGAACGTCGAGGTGTAATTGAACGTCAACGAGGTGAAGTTGGAGACATCGGTAACACCCGCGTTATTGTCGTATTCCAGGGCACCCCTCTGGTCATGTGTGTTACTCGCACCACCAACTCGGGTGACCGTGAAGGTCGCTGCGTTTGTGAACGCGTCCACGACCAGGCTAGCCGTAGCCTTGTTGGGACCAACGCCGGGATCGGTGCGGTACTCGACAGTGGTGTACCGAGTGTCCCACAGGCCGCCAGTGATGAGAGTGACGGTTGTGTCAGAATCAACGGTTGCCGAGCTAGCCACAGTAAACGGATCCACCACCCCTGCATTCGCCGCGCTGACGCACGCTACTGACAGAACCATCGAAGAGATGAAAGTTGTGTTACGCATCTGAAGTTCCTCATTGGGCTTTCGCCCGTTTGGCCCACACTCCCGTGTAGGCGTTACTTTGCCGAAACCGTCGGCTCGGTTGTTACACATGGTTGCCCCACCGGGACTTCTTGAGTCGAGATCATCATGTGCAGGCTTCACCTGCGTCTGATGACACGCTCGACAAACAAGAACGAGATTTACCCCCCCCACCCATCATGCATTTTTTGAGATTTTCATCGTGAGTGAAAAAGCGCCGTTCTGACTGCGCTACGCCCGAAAAATCTTCCTTGGCCGCCTGCGACCAAGGGAACAGGTTCCAGTCCCTGGCATCCACGTGCCTTCCGTGTGCGAGCCCCCGCAGTGAGCACGGGATCCTCGGTAAGCGGCGTGTGAAACTGAGAAGTCCGGCAGTTGGACGTACGCCCCGTGGGTGCCAACCGGACGAACAGTTTCGCCCGAGGCTAAGCG
>Ga0209296_1002493_pt1 | contig 13204 bp, 5 predicted proteins | sample S_130206_EF_Meta_FD_187319 | JGI IMG/M metagenome (GOLD analysis project Ga0209296, IMG submission 187319) | Freshwater microbial communities from Lake Simoncouche, Canada to study carbon cycling - S_130206_EF_MetaG (SPAdes) (version 2) | ecosystem: Environmental > Aquatic > Freshwater > Lake ...
ATTGTTTCCAATGTTTCCACCGTTAAGCCCAGGGCAATTAAGGTTGAACTCGGTATGGTTCGTTACACTGCCCACGTTCCAGCCGCTAATATTTTGGTTGAATTTAGTCGCACCTTCAAACATCTTATGCATGTCCGTAACATTGGCGGTATTCCATATGTGAATATCTTGATTGAATTCAGTCGCATTTTTAAACATATCACTCATGCTCGTGACATTGGCGGTATTCCACGCACTAATGTTTCCGTTGAATACACTCGCACCATTAAACATATCACTCATGTCGGTGACATTGGCGGTATTCCACGCACCTGTGGTTGCATTGTAATTGATGGGCTGGTTGAATGCAGTTGCATAAATAAACATATTATTCATGGCGGTGACATTGGTGGTAATCCACCCACTAATATCTTGGTTGAATGCACTCGCACTACCAAACATACCACCCATGTTGGTGACATTGGCGGTATTCCACGCACCTGTGGTTGCATTGTAATTGATGGGCTGGTTGAATGCACTCGCACCAGAAAACATAGTATTCATGCCGTCGGTGACATTGGTGGTATTCCATGCACTAATATTTGAGTTGAATTCACTCGCATTTATAAACATGCGAGACATGTCGGTGACATTGGCGGTGTCCCACGCACTAATATCTTCGTTGAATGTATTCGGATCATCAAGCTCAAACATGCGATACATATCCGTCATAAGAGTGGTCACAATGTTGTTGAAGATAACGGGGGGGTCACTCGGACTCGGTTTAAAATAGACAGCACCTGATCCAGGCGACGTACTAGTTGGGTTGGCGGCGTAATCCGTGATCATGGATGCAGAAGTCTGATCAACCACCGCAAACCATTCGGACCCGGTGCCCCGTAGATTGGTATATGTAAATATTGGGACTGTGGACAGTGGTGCAGTGCCCGTGTATTTCACTGTGATGCCATTGGCATCTAAAATTACCGTGGGTGTCGGTGTGGGCGTAGGAGTGGGTGTGGGTGTGGGTGTCGGTGTGGGTGTGGGCGTGGGCGTAGGAGTGGGTGTGGGCGTAGGAGTGGGTGTGGGTGTGGGCGTAGGAGTGGGTGTGGGTGTGGGTGTGGTCCAGGTTGGATTGTTTCCAATGTTTCCACCGTTAAGCCCAGGGCAATTAAGGTTGAACTCGGTATGGTTCGTTACACTGCCCACGTTCCAGCCGCTAATATTTTGGTTGAATTTAGTCGCACCTTCAAACATCTTACGCATGTCCGTAACATTGGCGGTATTCCACGAATTGATGGGCTGGTTGAATTCAGTCGCATTTTTAAACATATCACGCATGTCGGTGACATTGGCGGTATTCCACGCACCTGTGGTTGCATTGTAATTGATGGGCTGATTGAATGCACTCGCACTATTAAACATATTACTCATGACGGTGACATTGGCGGTGTTCCACAGACTAATATTTGAGTTGAATACATTAGTATTTAGAAACATACCAAACATGTCGGTGACATTGGCGGTATTCCACAAACTAATATTTGAGTTGAATGCAGTCGCATGACCAAACATGAGAGACATGACGGTGACATTGGCGGTATTCCATGCACTGATATCTTGGTTGAATGCACTCGCATGACTAAACATGCGAGACATGTCGGTGACATTGGCGGTGTCCCACGCACTAATATCTTCGTTGAATGTATTCGGATCATCAAGCTCAAACATGCGATCCATATCCGTCATAAGAGTGGTCACAATGTTGTTGAAGTGAACGGGGACCGGTGAGGGGTTCAGTGATGTGATGGGTGGTGTAAAATAAACAGCACCCAGGCCCGACGTCATATTATTGGCGTAGTCCGTGATCATGGATGCAGAAAACTGGTCAACCACCGCAAACCATTCAGACCCGGTATTTCGTGGATTGGCGAATATAAATGTTGGCACCGGAGATAGTGGTGTAGGTCCCACGTATTTCACTGTAACGCCATTTGCATCTAAAATTATTGGATTGGCCGCGGCTATTCCAGTGCCCGTAATAGTAAATAGAGAGGTTGCTGCTGTTACAGGGGTCCAAATTTTACCGTCGGCTGACTCTATAGTAACACCAGCAAAAGATTCAGATGCTGTGTCGACTGTTAAGCCAACCGCAATCCATTTTGATAATGCCGTGCTATAACAAACTCCGTTTCCAACACTAAAATTATCGGGGAAACTAGTTGATTGAGTCCAAGTTATGCCGTCATTTGACCATGCCATGAATGCAGGGGGCGGGAGGCCATCTGATGCTACCTCGTCGCCGCCCACAACAACCCATAATCCTGTGCCACCTGTTGTTAAACCATACGCAACCGCATTTAGGTAACTGTCCGGCGATATTCCAGTTGCTACCGTCCAATGAGTGGTGTCTGTTGAATATACTATTGTGCTGCCACCAACGGCAACCCACATCATAGAACCATTATTATTATTATTGTTAGCAATTCCGCTCAGGCCGATGTTAGTAGGAATTGTAGTAGCTGGAGTCCAAGTATTGCCGTCGTGTGAATGTGCAATCAATGCTGTATCTGTATCGTTACCACCAACACCAACCCATGTATGAGTGTATGCACTGTAAGAAACCCCACACAAACCACCTCTGATTCCGATTACTCCACGTGGAGCAACTAAATCCTCAATAATAAGATTAATAAAATAACTGGTGCCACTATCAGATTTAGTCCAAATTTTGCCGTCATCTGAATATGCAACAAGATTTCCACCAATCACCCACCTTTGTTTATCAGAATCATCAGATCCAAAAGCAACACACGTCCCATTTATTTGGGTTGTAGATGCAGTCCAATTAATTCCATCATGTGAATATCCACAATTGTCGCCAACCGCAACCCACGTCGGCTGTACCGGGTTCGGGTTATAAGCAATTGCTATTACCGAATTATCAAAAACACTGGCGGCACTTGTAGAATAAATCCAAATCGTGCCGTCGGAACTATATGCAACGGAATCAATAAGAGTATCACTACGGCCAACCGCAACACATCTGGCGGGAATGGGCGCGGGCGTGGGTGTGGGCGTGGGCGTGGGCGTGGGTGTGGGAGTGGGTGTGGGCGTGGGCATTGGAGTGGTAGACTTTGGCGCCGCTGCTATTGCACTACCCGTAATAGTAAATAGAGAGGTTGCTGCTGTTACAGGGGTCCAATTTTTACCGTCGGCTGACTCTATAGTAACACCAGCAAAAGATTCAGATGCTGTGTCGACTGTTAAGTCAACCGCTGCTGTGTCGACTGTTAAGCCAACCGCAATCCATATTGATAATGCCGTGCTATAACAAACTCCGTTTCCAACACTAAAATTATCGGGGAAACTAGTTGATTGAGTCCAAGTCATGCCGTCGTTTGACCATGCCATGAATGCGGTTGGTGGTTGCTCATCGTGGTAGAATACGCCAGTGGCAACCCATAAATCCTCTGTAATAAACTCTGACTCTGTAGGCGTTGAACCATACGCAACCGCAACTATCTTGTAATGCCCCGGTGTTAATGATACTGTTACGCTTACTATTGCTACCGTCCAATGAGTGGCGTCTGTTGAATATAAAATTTGGTTTCCAACGGCAACCCACATCATAGAACCATTATTATTATTGTTAGCAATTCCGTTCATGGCGATGCTAGTAGTAGGAAATGTAGTAGCTGGAGTCCAAGTATTGCCGTCGGGTGAATGTGCAATAGCGTTACCACCAACACCAACCCATGTATGAGTGTATGCACTGTAAGAAACCCCCCTCATACTACTAAAATTATAGGCACTAAAATAATCGGTGCCACTATCAGATTTAGTCCAAATTTTGCCGTCATCTGAATATGCAACAAGATTTCCACCAATCACCCACCTTTGTTTATCAGAATCATCAGATCCAAAAGCAACACACTGCCCATTTAGTTTGGTTGTAGATGCAGTCCAATTAATTCCATCGGATGAATATCCACACTGGTCGCCAACCGCAACCCACGTCGGCGGTGACGGGTTATAAGCAATTGCTATTACCGAATTATCAAAAACACTGGCGGCACTTGTAGAATAAATCCAACTTGTGCCGTTGGAACTATATGCAATGGAATCACTAATAGTATTAGTTAGACCAACTGCAACAAATTTGGCGGATGTGGGTGTGGGCGTGGGCGTGGGTGTGGGTGTGGGCGTAGGGGTTGGTGTTGGTGTGGGTGTTGGCGTGGGTCCGGGCGTAGGCGTGGGTGTGGGTGTGGGTGTGGGTGTGGGCGTAGGCGTGGGTCCGGGCGTAGGCGTGGGCGTGGGCGTGGGTGTGGGTGTCGGTGGGTTATGCAATAATGGAATGTAATACATTTGTGATCCGATACAAATTGGTAAATATCCCGTAAAGAGGGGATCAGTCACCTGTCTGATGTAAATGCCGGGATCAATGCCAATTTGATTATCAGCCTGAGTGGTTGCGCCATTACCCAGCAGAATGCAGCCGTCATACCCGGTTGTTATGTCGTGCCCGATTGCTACATTGTCGTGTCCCCACGTGTTTGTGCTTAAAGTGTTGTTTCCTATGGCGATGTTTTTTTCACCGTGCTGAGGGCTGGGGTTGTTAGGATTGAATAAGGCATTTTCACCGATTGCCACATTGTTGCATCCTCCTGAATTATTTGAGAGAGCATTCAACCCGACGGCAATGTTGTGCTGCCCGTTCTCATTTGCTCTCAGCGCGCCGTATCCAACCGCGGTGTTGTTCAGGTTACCGGTAGTGCTTGGCGGCGCGCGCGGGTTCGTGCTGGCCGAGCTGAATGTGCCGATGGTGGTGTTTCCATTGTTATCACTAACCCATTGTCCTGTCAGTTGATTGAATGACAGCATTGATTGGATTATTATAATATTTGTTAATATAATAATCTAGTGGAGATCTGCGCATGATTTTAAATGCATTTCAGGTATCTACGACGGCATAATAAACTGAAAATACAAAGGTATTTGACCTTGAAGATATTCGGTTGTTGCTTCTTGTGTGATTAAAACTGACATAACACTGCCATTTGCCACACTTTCTATAAGATTGATACAAAACCCAGTGGTTCCATAAAGGTATATACCCTGAAGTTCAGAGGTGTCACTGGTGGTAGGGAAACACCAGAATTACAACGCCAGAACCACCTCGGCCACCACTATTTTTACCACCACCACCTCCTCCTCCTCGTCCAGAGATTCCATCAGAACCATTATTGTCACCGCCGCCGTTGCCGCCAACGCCACTACCACCTTGGCCAGCATTACCACCACCACCACCGGCATACATAGTGGGCGGGCCAGTAAGTGAGGATGACAATCCATTGCCGCCATTGCCGAGATTATCATAATTATCTGCAAAATCACCGAATGTACCAGCACCACCACCACCGCCTCCCCTATTAGGATTTCCAGGATAACCGTTCAAAAATTCTGAATTACCACCATACTTGCCTTGTTCAGGAGTAGTTATAGTTGGAGTACCGCCATAAGCTGTCGACGTCGGGCCTGATGTGGCGGTGTTGTAACCCCCACCACCACTTCCACCATCGGCACCATTACCATCATTGCTCCCATGCCCCCCGCCAAATGCAGTATGTGCTACGGTAAATTTACTATCTGCTCCATTTGTGTTGGCAGCCCCTCCATCACCGACATTTATAGGATAATCTAAAGTTGTCTCTAGAGACATAGTTCCGGACAATAATCCGCCTGCACCACCTCCACCCACACCTCCACCACCACCGCCGCCAACGACCAAAAAGTTTACAGTGAAATTAGTGGTTGGACGAACGGATCCATTAATAACGGTTGTGTCAGTGAATATGTAAACGGTTTCTGTCGGGTTGTCACTCGGTAAATAATACTTCTGATAGTCTGTAGCTGTAAAACCACTCACTATTAGATCGTTTAGTGGTGCTGGCGTGGGCGTGGGTGTCGGTGTGGGTGTAGGTGTGGGTGTGGGTGTAGGTGTAGGTGTGGGTGTAGGTGTCGGGGTTGGTGTAGGTGTCGGTGTGGGTGTAGGTGTAGGTGTGGGTGTAGGTGTCGGGGTTGGTGTAGGTGTCGGTGTGGGTGTGGGTGTGGGCGTGGGTGTGGGTGTAGGTGTGGGTGTTGGTGTGGGCGTGGTCGTCGGGATGGGTGTAGGTGTGGGCGTGGGTGTCGGGGTTGGTGTCGGTGTGGGTGTGGGTGTCGGTGTAGGTGTTGGGGTGGGCGTGGGGGGTATTGGGTTTGCCGCTATTCCATTGCCTTGAATAGTAAATAGATTTGTTGGGGGTGTTTGTACAATCCAATGTTTACCGTCGGCTGACTCTATAGTGAGCCCTGAACCCAGGTCTATCAGGTCTATTACTTCTGCTGGTGCCACAAGCCCCTCAAAATCAATACTGCCAACCGCAATCCATTTTAATAATACCGTGCTGTAACAAACTCCAATTCCAACAAAATAATCGGGGAAATCAGTTGATAGATTCCAAATTGTGCCGTCATTTGACCATGCACTTATGCCATTCCCCACAGCAACAAATAATCCTGTGCCACCTGGTGGTAACCCATACGCAACCGCTTGTAAATGGCCATAGTCCGTCAAGTATGTGGTGGCTGACATCCAATTATTGGCGTCGGGTGTTGAATATATAATGGTTCCTCCGCCTCCAACGGCAACCCACGTAGAATCATTATTCGCAATTCCGTATAAGTTGTCGTTGATGGAAGAAGGAACAGTAGCTGGTGTCCAAATATTGCCGTCGGTTGAATATGCAATAATAGTTTTAGTAGTATCTCCAATCAGATTACTCACCCTATAATTACCAATCCCAACCCACGTATAACTGGATGTATTGTAAGAAACCCCCGCCATTCCTTCAAACAGCTCAAGCACATCAGAAATACCCCCACTAAAATAACTGGTGCCACTATCAGATTTAATCCAATTTTTTCCATTGTCCTCTGAATATGCGACAAGATTTCCACCAAGCACCCACCTTGGTTTATATATAAAATCTGACCCATTAACCTCCTTATATAATCCGTAAGCAACACACCCCCCATTTAGTTTGGTTGTAGATGCAGTCCAATTAATGCCATCGTGTGAATATCCACACTGGTCGCCAACCGCAACCCACGTCGGCGGTGACTGTCTGTAACCAATTGCATTTACATTATTATCAAAAACATTGGCGGCACTTGGAGAATAAATCCAAGTCGTGCCGTCGTAACTATATGCAATGGAATCACTAATAGTATCACTTTTACCAACCGCAACAAGTGTGGCGGGAATGGGCGCGGGCGTGGGTGTGGGAGTGGGTGTGGGCGTGGGCGTGGGTATGGGCGTGGGTGTATACGTTGGCGCCGCTGCTATTCCATAACTCGCCAGAGTAAATAGAGAGGGTGCTGTTGTTGTAGGGGTCCAATTTTTACCGTCGGCTGACTCTATAGTGACCCCGGTTGACTCTATACTGACGTCGCCCGAATCCAGGATGGTGGCGGTTACAGTTAAGCCAACCGCTACCCATTTTGATTTTGCCGTGCTATAACAAACTCCGGTTCCCACCATAAAATTCTCGGGGAAATTATTTGATTGAGTCCAACTTTTTCCGTTTTCTGACCACACCAACGCCCCGATATGTGGGAAGCTAGCACGACCACCAACGGCAACCCATAATCCTGTGCCACTTGTTGGTAACCCATACGCAACCGCAGCTAGTATTTCTATATCGCCTTCTACTGTTGCTAGCGTCCAATCTTCTTTGCCGTTTAATGAATACATAATTTGGGTTCCAACGGTAACCCATAATCCTTTACCATTTGATTCACCATGCGCAACACTAAGAAATCTTGTGCCTAGTACGGGCGTGGGCGTGGGAGTGGGAGTGGGAGTGGGCGTGGGAGTGGGCGTCGGTCCGGGCGTGGGCGTGGGCGTGGGCGTGGGAGTGGGAGTGGGTGTGGGAGTGGGAGTGGGAGTGGGAGGGGGAGGGGGAAAAGCTCGTATCCAATCTTTGCCGTTTGTTGAATATGCAATAATGCCATCAAAAAACCCAAGACCAACCCCAACCCACGTTTGAGTGTATCTATTGTAGGAAACCCCCATCATACCACCAAGATGACCAGGCTCATTAGAACCACCAATAGAAAGAACCACAGAACCACCAAAACAATCGGTGCCACTATCAGATTTATTCCAAGTTTTTCCATTGTCATCTGAATATGCGACAAGATTTCCACCAAGCACCCACCTTGCACTATCTAACTCATCAGATCCAAAAGCAACACACTGCCCATTTATTTTGGTTGTAGATGCAGTCCAGTTAATGCCGTCGGATGAATATCCACACTCGTCGCCAACCGCAACCCACGTCGGCGGTGACTGCGGTAACTGCTGACTGTAACCAAAACCAATTGCCCTTACATAATTATCAAAAACATTGGCGGCACTTGTAGAATAAATCCAATTCGTGCCGTTGGAACTATATGCAATGGAGTTACTAATAGTATCACTTTGACCAACCGCAACAAATATGGCGGTGGTCGGGGTCGGTGTAGGTCCGGGCGTGGGTGTGGGAGCGGGCGTTGGAGTGGGGGGCGTTGGAGTGGGGGAGGGGGGCGTTGTGTCAGGCAATAATGGAATGTAATACATTTGTGATCCGATACAAATTGGTAAATATCCGGTAAAGAGGGGATCAGTCGCCAGCACGACGTAAATGCTGGGATCAATGCCAATTTGATTATCAGCCTGAGTGGTTGCGCCATTACCCAGCAGAATGCAGCCGTCATACCCGGTTGTTATGCCGTGCCCGATTGCTACATTGTCGCGTCCCCACGTGTTTGTGCTTAAAGTATTGGTTCCTATGGCGATGTTGTTGTCACCGTACTGAGGGCTGGTGCTGTTAGGATTGAATAAGGCATTTTCACCGATTGCCACATTGTTGCATCCTCCTGAATTATTTGATAGAGCATTCAACCCGACGGCAACGTTGTGCTGCCCGTTCTCATTTGCTCTCAGCGCGCCGTATCCAATCGCGGTGTTGTTCAGGTTACCGGTAGTGCTTGGCGGCGCGCGCGGGTTCGTGTTGGCCGAGCTAAATGTGCCGATTGTGGTGTTTCCATTGTTATCACTAACCCATTGTCCGGTCAGTTGATTGAATGACAGCATTTGATTGGATTATTATAATATTTGTTAATATAATAATTTAAGGGAGATTGCATAATGATGCGCATGATTTTAAAATAATTCAAGTATAAACTTTAAACTTGCAGTAAGTAAACCCACTTGGAACCGTGAGAGTAAATGTCACTGTGTGTCGCCAATACTTAAGTTTTGCCATTGAGAGTATGGGGACATAATTGAACTGTCGGTAGTTGGTGGTATTTTACGTAATGTATTTCCTCGGCCCGTGATTGCTATAAATGGCAATGGGAATTCCGGGATTTGCAGTAGTAAGCATGATGCCAGTTGGAGTTGCAGATGTGTAACTGGGGAACCTGTATTCCCAGGTTGAAAGCGTAGATGAAACATACACATCCAGATTGTCCATTGTTAGAATGTCTTGAGTTGGGGTTGGAGTAGTAATCAAAATATTTTTTTGGCCGCTTAAACAGCCCCGGTTAGTGACCGGTGATAGTTCGCCTATGCCCAGTGATGTTACACCAATTGTTGGTGGGTACGTACTGTCTGCGCTGGTAACTTGAATGTAACAGCCATATTTGTGTGGTGTAGTGAAGGCTCCAGTGGCAATTATGTATCCATCAGTTTGTGTGCTTGTAACCGAGCATGCAAGGTTATACACGGGGCTATTAACTGATGCCACAGGGTAGAAGGTGTATATTTCTTGACTGTAAGATGCGCAATAAGCATAAGAATTAGGGGGATGACCGACAGTTGTAAAATCACCACCAATATAAAGAGTCACGTCATTTTGCAGATAAACAGCCGATGAATAAACCGCTCCATTTGTTTCAAGGGCGGTACCATTGTATGTCTGATGGAGAGGTTGGTTGTCTCCATTAACTGCACTACCATCGCAATTAGAAACTACAAAAAGATTGGCAACTGTTTGAACGGGAACAACCGGGGCTCTCAATGAGTCTACAAACTTATCAAAACTTCCACCACAGTAAACCGCGGGGTGGCCGTTTGATGTGGGCACTATTGTGTCTACAAGAACGGTCATGGTAAAAATTGGGCCATTGACTCCAACAGTTCCATCCGCAGCCTGCATGGTAGTGACGCTAAAGTTTGTTATATCAATTCTTATGAACAGAGAAACAACCGAAGAACCGCTACCAACCACGCCACCAACCATCATGTACTTAGTGGTTACCGGAGGTTGAAGGTATAACTCACAGAAACAATATACTGTTGTTCCAGAGGCAAGAATAATTGTTTTAAGTAGTATACTCAAATTGTCGTCTGCATAAACATTGATTTGGGAATTCACACCAACCCAATAGTGACCATTTGAATCTATTATCCATGCAGTTGCGCTTGGGATGGGGGTGCTTTCAATATCCATCCACTTGGTTGGACATGGGAGTGCCCACACAGAATTACTTGGGCCACTCGTCAGAGTGATGCATGGCGAACTCTGATATTGCGTGATCGGCACGCAGTTGCTGGCGGTCACATAGATTTCGGTTCCACAAAGCACGGTCACCGTGAATGAATTCAGGCACGGTTTTGGCGAAATTGATTTATGGGTTGGGGTTATATCTGACGACGTGTAGTAAATGGTGTAGCCATGAATCTCGTCGGGATTGTTTCCGGATGTGATCGGGCTGCCGCCGTCAAACCCGTGCAGCCACGAAATCGTCACAACGTAAAAACCAGACCCCGGTGAAGTTTCGGTCTGACTGCTGATGTAGATGACCGGCGCATCGGGCGCAACCGGCGTGATGCTCGGCTTGGACCCGCAGTTCTCCAGATCAAAATGCACGCGCGTGGGGAATTGGAACCCGCGCAAACTCTGCGCCTGGTTCGCAAGGATGCGCTGCGCCTGCTGCTGGTTGTACGCCCGACTGGATATGGTTGTGCGTCCCTCCTCGGTTTTCCACTTCACGTCAATGCTGGGATCAATATACACATTTTTAAAGTAGTCCCGTTGCCCGCACGTGGTGGTTCCGTAAAACAATTTGTATTCGGGATCCACCACAATGTTGGACTCGTTGAAGGCGGTGACGGTGGTGGAAGCCGGGGTGGTGGTGGTGCCGCTTGGAGTGCCCGACACCACTAGCTGGTTCGGATACTCGTACTCGTGATGATGTAGCGGGAGGTTATTGATCGTGGGAAATCCCAGCATCGTGACCGGAATGCTGGCCGCATCATAATTCGTCACCGTGAAACTGCCGTAGTAAACTTCACCGTTCTCGGGGGCGAAGGAGGTGGCCAGGTTGCTGGACGGCGGCGGCGTCAGCAGGTACTTGCCCTTGGTCACGTCCAGCAGGTCGGCATAACTGGCCGTGCTGGTCAAAGCGACGGAGTTGGTGTGCACCGTGCCGATGTATTTGGAGCCGTCCTGTTTCGTCAGCACGCCCCCGTTCTTCGCTAAATTCACGGCCGCAGCGTACTTGGTTTTAGCTTTCAGCTGCGCCGTGCGATCGCTGGAATTCAGTTGCGGCTGCGACACGGTGTACGGTTTGGCGTTATTGTTGGTGTTGAATATGGACATTTGATTGAATTATTGCAATGAATGAATTTGGATTTATTTATTATTATAGCTGCTTATAATAATAATACTAATAATAATACACAATAATACACAATAACCCGCAATAATAATAATACATGCACACGTATTCCATTTTGTCCGTGCCATTTTATGACACCCGGCAGCAGCAGTACACCAAGATCTTGTGCGTTAACACGGTGCCGGTGGTGGGCGCGCTGGCCGCCCGCGTGAAAACGGTGCGGCCTCCCCGACTGTCCGGGCTCTGCAACAGCAGTAATAAGTGCATTCATGTAATCACCAGTTCTGCATCTGCTGCCTCTGGCGCTTGTTCTGCCGCTTCTGCTTATTGCGATTACATGACGCCCGAGCAGCTGCCCGAGCTGTTTGCGTTTCTTATAAGTAACGGCTACACGGTGGATACCGCGCTCACCAAGCTGGCGGCCAAGCACCAGTCCGGCGGTGGGAATGGAAATGGAACCAATGCCAATTCGCTGGTGTGCCTCATTTCTATCCAGTGAAGTGCGAAGTGTCTACCCAGTAAACTTGTTCTCTTCAATCTTCATCAGGCCGTAGGGCAGGTCCACGATGATTTGCCCCAGCAGCTGCGGCAGAATGAACTGGAACCGCATGGTCATTGTGATGAAGAACTGCACGATGTCCAGCATCCAGTCCAGCAGCGGTTCCATCGTGACAATGGTTTGGGCCCAGCGCTTGGACACGGGGATGCGCTGCCGGTACGCCGGGTTCCACAGCTTGGAGTGGATGAAGTCAAACATGACCGTGCTGTAGTAGCCTTGGAGCAGCGAGCTGATGAACCCCACGGCGTAGACCAGCAGCACCTTGTGCCACGTGTCCAGGCTCATGCCCAAGAACCGGATGCTGGGGTCGGGGCCGAACCCGAAAAAGTTATTGAATGCGCCCTCCTCGTCTAAAAACAGCATGTACCCCACCATGAAAAACACGAACAGGCAGAATGCCATGCGCGGTTCAAAAAATATGCGCTTTAAAATGGACATGGCACGATGCTTATTTATATACTATATTATCACTATATTATCTATTAATTATTATTTATTAGTTTGGTGCATTTGGCGCATTTGGCATTTGGAGCATTTGGAGCATTTGGAGCAGGTTCGGGTTGTCTCCGCAAATGGTGGCCGGGCGCCCGTTTCGCGACACGTTCCATGTCATGATTTGGGCATTGAAATTGGTGGATTCGGGTTCGTCATGTTCCATGTCGCTGATGATGAGTAAGGGGGCACAAAGGCACGGCCGTGCCGTTAGAACAAGTGCCCCCCTAGGACCCCCTTCATGCATAGGTGCTGCGCTTGCCATGGGTGCTGCGCTTGCCATGGGTGCTGCGCTTGCCATGGGTGCTGCGCTTGCCATGGGTGCTGCGCTTGCCATGGGTGCTGCGCTTGCCATGGGTGCTGCGCTTGCCATGGGTGCTGCGCTTGCCATGGGTGCTGCGCTTGCCATGGGTGCTGCGCTTGCCATGGGTGCTGCGCTTGCCATGGGTGCTGCGCTTGCCATGG
>Ga0209296_1002498_pt1 | contig 13191 bp, 19 predicted proteins | sample S_130206_EF_Meta_FD_187319 | JGI IMG/M metagenome (GOLD analysis project Ga0209296, IMG submission 187319) | Freshwater microbial communities from Lake Simoncouche, Canada to study carbon cycling - S_130206_EF_MetaG (SPAdes) (version 2) | ecosystem: Environmental > Aquatic > Freshwater > Lake ...
AACCGGCATTCAATTGAATAATAACTGGAGTAATATCTAAACCTAAATGTAAAAATACAGCCAACGTATGTTCACTATCAAGTCCTCCACTATACAATATGTGGAACTTCCCTTGTTTATTGGAATATATTTCTTCAGCAGCTTTACAACTTTCAATAAAATGGTTATCAAATTCTGTAGGTAAAGGGTCTATATCAATATTGAATGTATTACCAGTTCCAAATTGTCTAAGGTAATTATTTTTAGTCAGAGTAATCATATAATATATTTTTTCATTCTTTCTTGTAATTGAGTAATTCCCAATCTAACATCACTTTTTGAATCTTTAATATAGGTACTCAAACAATATCTATCGTCATCACCGGCTATTGCATCATGAAACACTCCTACATTTACCAAATAAAAACCTTGTAGTTGTTTACTAAAAACTTCTCTAAGCTGATTGACATCATCTATGCCTCGATATCTCGCCAATTTGTTTTCCATTTTTTTACCTGTGTCTTGACCGACTGGTTCATACCAAACCATCAAACTATCTTTTCCACCAGTAATATAATTAATTTTACCAAAACCAGAATCATACATAACACTATCACAATGTGGTTTATGTTGTTTATTTTTAAGATAAAAAAACTCAACCAACTCAACTTTTAATCCTAATTCAAATAACCAATCATTCATTTCTTTACCTAAAATTTCATTTGGTAATATTTTATGATTTCTGCCCAATTCATTTTTATATAGAGTTAAATCTGCCTCAATTTTAAAATTGACGTTTAATTGATTGCAATATTTGTTCATTCTTTTATTCCAACTATTTTTTTGACCGTTTCATAACCATAATTCAAATCAATACTCCAACTCATAATTGTTCTAGGTCCTTTTGGTCCACCAATAACTCCATGAGGCAATAAAGTATTCATTATTACAGGCTTGTCAAGCGTATATCTATAAACTTCAACGGTGTCCGATTCAATAATTTCATATATTCTAGGTACACTATAATTTTTAATCACTTCACCTTTCAATTCATAAAATATGGTATAAGAATCTTCCGTGTATATTACAGGTATATTTAAAGCGCAACCTCGGCCGGGACAAATATGTATTGGAGTAATATAATTGGCTGCGGTTGTATATACATTATACAAATCACTAAAAAAAGGATATTTTTCTTTTAATTCTATGAGATAAGGTTCGTCTTTGACTTTTCTTTGGTGAGTTTTTAAATCTGCATAAAGATTGTGTATATTTCTGACAGTAATCTCTTTCATTTTATTCAAATCGAAGTCTATATTTGGATAAAAAATATATTTTTCATTCATGTTTTTCACCTATTAAATGCCATGGATCTATTTTAAATCTCAAACTAATTGCTTGTCTGAGTTTATTACCAGAATTACTCACACTATGTGGTATATCAGTCCTGAACAAAACTGGCTTAGTTAATTTAAACTCACTAATTTTAATACAACGAGCTTTATCATAAAAATTGTATGGTTGGCCATTGTCTGTATATCTTGTTGGTGGAATATAATCACTTCTCCAAAGCTCTGTTATAGAATCTTCACAATTTATTAATGGTATATTTAATGCTAATGTGTCACCAAAATTCTTATCAAATCGATAATCTGTATGTATACGTCCAATTGCGTGAGGTTCAACTTGTATCAATACTGATTTTTTTATTTCCATACCAATGAATTGAGTAATACCAATATCTAGCTTTTGAAAAAAATGTTTATTATTTGGTATAGCTTTCATGTAATGATATTTTATATCTTCAATCAAAAAATCATCAATATCCAAATATTGCCAAAGAAAATCATCAATCATAAATTTATATAATCACCCAATTTATTATTATCAATCATTGTGTATTCTTTATACTTATTGATACTGCGATATATTAATTCTTTATATTTTTCAACATCTAATTGATATCGGTCAAATATTAATATTATTTTTTTATATCTTGAATCATGAACACTTCCATGTTTAGTTCTTAAATTGTTCCACACAAAAGAATTAGTATCTTCTATTCTAGGTAATAAAAATATGTTATCTTTATTTAAATTTGTATCAGGTAAAGAAGTTACAAGGCCTAGTGTTTGATTTGGATTTTCATCATATAACATCAATCTAAAGCTTTCTGGATTGTCTGTATACTTATAATCATCTCTATGATAACCAACATCTTTTGTACTTGACCATATTCTTATTCTATCTAAAGATTTAAATGGAAAATATTCCATTATTTTTTTATATACATCAGGAAACAAATCAACAAAATTTTTCTGTATATTTAAATCCCAAGCTACAGAATCTCTATGTTTTTTTTCAGATTCTCCTGTTGGTAAAACATCAATAGAATCAAAATTTGAAAATCCAATTGATTTTGTGGAAATGTCTGATGTAATTTTGTATATGGGTTTCTTTTTTTCATTAAACCATTCTACCATATTTTGACTTTGAATTTTTGGTATATCTAATGGAATATAACAATATTTTCCCCAAATTTCCAATTGTTTATTATTTGGAAAAAAGGTAAACTGTTGATTTCTTTTATCAGTAAAATAATTTTTCTCAATCATTGATTAAAAGATCCTAAAGAAATTAGATGTAATCTTGGTTGATTTGAACAATTAATGAATGTGTGTGCTTTTGTAGTATTAGCCCAATATAATTTACCGGCTTGCATATGATATACTGGTATTTCTCTGAATACGAAAAAACATTGTGTATTAGTAATTAATGGTATATGTAATCTAGGTTCTCTATCAACGTGAAATGAATAACAACTAAATGGTTTTACCCATATTAACCTAGTCCTTGTCATGTTATACTTAACAATAATTTCTTCAAAAATTGTATCTTTAAAATGAGGATTTATAAAAACATTTTCATACCAACTTTTATTTAAATTTGGATCAAAGTTGTAAGCAGAAGAGCCTACAGCATCAGCCCATATATCATTCCCAGACCTGTATTGTAACCCAATTTGTTTGGTCGTTGGATAATCCGTCCATTTAACATTAGATTCCAATTTATGATATGATTGCAATATTGGATTTATATCAATTTCATCAACAATTTTTATTAATTCAGTCATTTTTTTTAGTAAATATACTTATACCTAATTTGGATTTATAACCCAGACTTCTAAAATCACTAGCGCAATGCAGTCTTACACTATCAAATATTATACATGAACCTGGCTTCCAAGGCAAGCTACATTTAAAACTTAAACCATTCAACCATTTTCTTTTCAAGTGTGTAAAATATTTTTCATAAGTCTCATCATCAATTATACCTTCTATTATACCATCCACATTGTTGTATTCATATATTGATTTATTATAATATGTGGGTATTTCATCATCACCATTAAAGAATTTACTGGGGCCATGGAAGTAACATTGGTCAAAGAAACATAATTCTGGTAATTTATTGTTTACCAAATCACTATCTAATTTTAATGGTATAGTAATACCTTTATACATTTTATCTGGTAGTTCAAACAAATCATCATTGTGTATAATATGTGGGTAATCTGTCCAGAACCAAAAGCCTGCAGTAATATCAAAATCACCTATTGCCAACTTCAATCTGTTTATGATATTATTTACAATAGTATCATTTAAATAATTGGATATGTCCAATGTAACTGGTCCAGTATTTTTGTAAACTTTAGGCTGATTAGGTGTGCTGTTATCAAATAAATCTATTAGATAAGAAATATCATTTTCAGTTATAAAATTCTCAACTATATAAGGATCAGAGAAGTTTTTTTTAATGTTATCAATTTGTTCTTGTGTGCGCATGCAACTATTTATTATACGGAAAATATGTCAATAACCAATACAATAGTACCACCAGGTATAAGCCAAAGAGCCCCTAAACTTGATATAACTAAAGTCACACAAGAAGATATGGCCAATGAATTGGCTCTATTAACTATTGGTGATTTTGAACCTTTACAATTTAAAATTGACACCAATGCATTTATGAATGAAATATCAAGATTTCATAATGATTGGGTAGATTATTTACCAAGAAAAGAATGGCCTAACAATAGGCAAAGCTTAACATTAACTAATCTTCCTGGTAAAAATCACAGAGACAGCCCAAGCCAAGCACAGGCAAGTTATGAAGCTGGCCGATTGGTTGAAGAAACTGAGTTTTGTGTACCAACTGAAGTATACAACCATTGTCCTAGTTTACACGCTCTAATGTATGAATTCTCACCGTTGGGTAGGACATTTTTAATCAAATCAAACATGGGTGGGTTTTTTATGCCGCATAGAGACCATCCAACAATACCAAGAAATTCATTTAGAATTGCTGTGTTCTTAAACAACTGTGCACCATTACAGTATGATTGGATTATTGATACAGATAGAAAACTACAGATTGAAATGGGTAGAGCTTATTATATCAACACAAGAAAAACACATAGAACTATGAGTTGGACTAATGATAGTATTCATTTGATTATGAATATACCATTTACTAATGAGAATGTGGCTAAAGTTTTTGCCAATCTACAACACAGACATTAAATTTGGTTTCCAACCAATCATAATTATTAATTAAGTTTATTTTATCAAAGTCACCATTACATTGTTCCACATATTTTTTGGCATCTAAAGAAGCTCTATAACCCCATATAGCATTATTTGTACCATCATCTAGTTGATTAAATTGTTGGTATTTTTTAATATTTTGTTCTAATACATTTGGTAAAATAAAAGAATAACATTTTACCATAAGTTTAAAACAATTTTTCCATGTAGAATATGGTGTGGTATTATATCTATGTTCAGATAGTATAGTTTGTGAATTTGATAATTTAGATGTGGCATTTTTACAAAAATCACCTTTACTCATATTATTATTAATTATTTTATTTTTTGTCCAAAGCTTAATTGATCCTAAACCTGAAGGTACTTTATCAATACAATCGACAGCATCAAAAGTAATTAATTCTGTTTCTTCTTCATTAATGTTTAAATCTTTCAATACCCATTGATTAACACCAATATCTACCCAAAATTTATCTGTTGTTATATTTAAATCTCTTAATAACCAATTGTCACCATCAACAGTCCAAAATTTATTGGTTGTAGACATATCATGGCAAATCATGTGTGAAATATCTATACCTTGAATGCCATGTATTCTTTTGGATTTAGGATGAAATGTTAATAGTTGTTGCCAATTTTGTTCACAATTTGGTTCATCATAACTTATAAAAAAAACATCATACATTACATCTTTTCTCCAACTAACATATACCTATAAAATGAATCACTATATTTCATAGTACCACTATATTCTAAATTTAATGGATATTTTTCTGAAAATTCTTCGATTGAATTTACTGTATTAATATGGTCAGGTAAAACCAAATTGGTTGATTGTAAAAACATTTTTGTTTTTGGTGTAGCTTTATCGAACCATTCATTATTTTCTATATGTTCACAACTTGTACAAATTATTACATCATAAAATTGCACCGGCATATCATTAACATCTAACGAATGAACTCTAATTGGAAAATCTCGATTCATCCATTGTGAAAGTTTTTTATGTTTAGGTTCAGCATCAGTTTCATGTATATTTTTAAAGCCCATTTTAAATAAGCAGTAACTTGTAAAGCCTATCCAAGAACCTACAATTAGAATTTTAGATTCTCTGTCTAAATCTTTTAAATGATTGTATAACCAGGATTTACTTTGTAGTTGTTGTATTCTGAAAGCATCTCGTACTTCAGATAACTCATAATCATCAATTACACCATTACAATAAAATGATGTAATCGCCCATGGTATATGTATAGACACTTCATCATAATTAACATCATCACACTCAATCACATTATTCATAGTATATTTTTTTAATTAAACAAATTGTATTGGTTGAGGAGTTGCCATGACATAATCATCACGAAAACCAGACATAACGTCATTACCGGCGCCTGCATATTTAACTTGACCTTTTTTGGTGAGAACATAAAACCCATAAGTAGTACCTTGGCCAACCATTGCAATATCTTCAACATAATCTACAGGTACTCGCATATTACAATCTATATTGGCGCTACCTGTATATTCACTTCGGCCTCCTATACAAACAGCTGGATTAGTTGAAGTAGTCCCATTTCTAATTTGGCCTAGGTTTACCGCCTCTTGAGTAGTATGTCCTAAAGTTCCACAATTTGAATAACCATTATTACCGTGAGCATAAAGAGTACCATCAGTATGTAAAATATAATAAGTAACATAAACTCCAGATCCAGTACCATTAGTAAAAACTTTTTTTACTGCCGTAGTGTTATTAGTTGTAATTTGTACAAAAGTCCCTAGGGGAGCAGGATCAGTAACAGTAGTATAACCATTAACTTGATTGTATTGGTTATATGTGTAACCTGTGTATTGAGCACCAGCTCCATTGCAACCAGAATAATATACAGTATTATCTGTTTTCCAAATAATAATTCGACTAAAATCCCATGAAGCAGCGCTAAGTCCCGCAACAGCCGTTGTTTGCTGTGTCCATGCAGAATTTGATGAATTATTAAAGTTCCCCGCTTTGTGTAATGTGCCGTCTGAACATAAAGCCCAAGTGACCCACTGCGCACCCGTAGATGTTTGAGTAACAGTTTTTCCTGTTAATGATCCTCCGTTAGTATTGACTGGACTGGTTCGTTGAGTTGTCGTTGCGTCTCCAAGAGCACCATTTCCATTATAACCCCACCCATACAAAACACCACCAGCAATAGCATGAACTGTTATGGCACCATCTGAGCCACAGTCCATAAAAGTAACACTAGTTAATGTTCCACATCTTACAAAATTTGATTGATTGGTCGTATTTCCATTACCTAATTGACCATATCCATTGTAACCACAAGCGTGCATAGTACCATCAGAACAAATTACAAATATGGAGTCCTGTGTGACAGCTGGTTGGTTATAAGGTAACATCACTTGTGTTACTGTTTTACCATATATAGAACCAGATGCATTTAAACTGGCATTGTATGGCATTCTTTGTGCTGTTGTGGTACCGGTACCACATTGTCCATAATTATTAAAACCCCATACCCATAATTGGCCGTTTCTATCAATAACTGCAATTGTACGAGAAGCAATCACAAGTTCAGTTGCTCCAGGAAAAGTGTCAGGAAACCCTACATTAACTGGGTATCGCCGTCTTTCACCATCAGGTCCAGTTCCACACAAATAGTCTGGACCTGCATTATAACCCCACATTCTAACACTTCCATCAGACATAATAACACCACAAGTGCGATATCCCCATCCAGTTCTTGTATTTGCTAGTTTAACAGGAAAAGCCATACCGGTATCTTTTACTGAAACATATGTATTTGATGTTTGTGTCATTCCATTGGGAAATGTTACACCAGAAGAATTTAAAGAAATGGCCATTTTTTACCTTATACTTATTTAATTTACAGGAACTTCAGTTGGTGAATGATATGTATTACCGAATGGATTACCATTTGCATAATTACTACCATTACCACAAGATTTCACTTCACCTTTTCTTGTCAGAATAGCAAGCATCATTTCAGCACCATAACCATATGCAGCAATATCGGCAATCAAATCAGAACTAACTTTAGTTGGTCCCCAATTATACCCACCTTCATTAAGTACACCAGTGCCACCAGTATTGTTTGGCCTTGTTGGAGTGCTTGTTGGATAATTTGCTGGTACATTACTTATTTCATCTGCATATGTTCCATTTCCTAATTGACCATAACCATTATAACCATATCCATAACAAATACCATTAGTCATTAATACTAATATGCCTTTTGGATTTCCCTGGCCAGTTAGTAAAACTTTTTGTGGTGTACCTGTCATTCCACCGAGTTGTTGCCAAGTAGTTGTGCTCGCTCTAGTATATCCATTAACTTGACTATAAGCATTATATGTGTAGCCGTTATAAAGTCCCCAATAATCCGGATGACCAGCACACCATACAGTATTATCTGTTTTTACTACTGCAGTTAGACCATAATCAGTAGGCCTTGTAGCCGCAAATGAAACGCCGGTGTTTATCTGTGTCCAAACATTATATACATTAGTATTACCAATGCCAAATTGTCCGTCATTTTGATTACCACAACCGTGAAAAGTGCCATCAGAAGCCAGAGCATATAAAGTATATCGACTTCCATAAACTTTAGTTATTGTTTTTCCAGTTAAACTATTACCAGTTCTGGCAGTAGGAGTGCTTGAGTTAGTAGAATTACCTGAACCCAATTGACTGTCACCATTATAACCCCAAGTATAAACAGTTCCACTAACAACAGCAATACAACTTGTATAATTTTCTCGACCACAAGCAATATCTGTACAACCTGAGGCAATACATTGAACAAAATTTGATTGACTGGTTGTATTTCCATTTCCAGCTTGACCATATCCATTGTAACCACAAGTATGTACAGAACCATCAGAACAACGAACCAGAACAAATGCTGCACCTTCAGAATAACCAGGATGTGCAACTTGAACTACTGTTTTACCAAATATAGAATTACCAGAATTATTACTGACATTTATCGGAGCGTAAACGTCAGTTGTATTACCTACACCTACATCACCATAATCATTTGAACCAAATCTCCACAATTTTCCGTTCACATCAATAATACTCCAATTTGAACCACCACTTGTGCCAGAATGAGTAACAGATGAAGCTCCAGGAAAATCATAAGGAAAAGCAATATCTATAGGATATGGATTATCTCCACCTCTTTGAAACCCCGCAAAACTATCACCACCATATCCCCACATTCTAACACGACCATCATTCATGATAACAGCGCATCTTCTATATGGAGTTAAATTTTGTGTGTTCATTAATGCGGTAGCAAAAGAACCACCGGCAGTTCCAATTAATGTGTTTGCTGCATTAGAAGTTTGTATAATATTATCAGGGAATTGTAGTCCCGTTTGTTTTAATGATGTAGCCATTTATACTAGATCCAATCTTAAAGGTGATGAAATGCTTTGGACATAAGGTTCTCCGTTACCAGAATCTCCCCCATAACCAGCAGCTTTTACTTTTCCACGACTTGTTAAAAACCAAACGGCTGTTTCTTGGCCTTCACCACAACAAGCCATAGCAGCTACAGGATCTATTCTTACTTTATTGGACCAAACATTTGATGTTTGTCCTGTCCAAAAAGGAGCAAAGTTGGCGGATTGATACCAAAAAACGTCATTATTAGTAACTCCTAAACCTAAAGTTCCATATCCATTGGCCCCATAAGCCCATACTTCACCACTAGTTGTTAAAACGAAAATACTATTATAAGATCCTGAACCGCCATGGATAACTTGTTGGACAGGATTGGAAGCACCAAATGCTGTACCTTGATAACAGAGTATTTGATTCCAACCACCATCATTTGTGGAAGATTGTCTTAAAAATGAAGTACGACCAGAAAAATAAACAGTATCATCATTTTTTATGATTGTAACAACCGGATAATCATATCCTCTCACCATAAAACTTCTGACGTTAGTATTTGTTTGTGCAAAAGCGGTTGTATTTCCAGTAAGGCCTAGACCATGATGATAGTCTTGATTACTTCCACAAACGTGTAATGTGCCATCTGAAGCTAATGCCCAAATGGATGTGTAACCTGACTGTGCATCGACTATAGTTTTGCCTGATAAGCTACCACCAGTTCTGGCAGTAGGAGTGCTTGAGTTAGTAGAATTACCTGAACCTAATTGGCCATCACCGTTATAACCCCAAGTATAAAGGACACCACCTGCTATAGCACCTGCACAGGTGTATCTTTCACGACCAGTAAAAACATGAGTTACACCAGTTAATGTTCCACATCTTGTAAAAGTATTTACTACATCGGCAGTTGATCCGTTTCCAACTTGGCCAAAAGCATTATACCCAGCGGCATAACACATACCATCAGAGGTTCGAACTATATTATAAGTGGTATTTTCTGTACCTGCGGGTAAAGAAGCTTGAACTACTGTTTTACCGTAAATACCATTACTAGGATATCTACTTGCATTCCATACTGCTCTTTGTCTGTTAGTTTGACCATTACCACAAGCACCTTGTGTATTATACCCCCAAGTCCAATATTCACCATTTACATCAAGACAAGCTTGATGTTCCGCCCTACCCAAATAAACTTCTTTTGCCCCTGGAAAATAAGATGGGAATGCTACATTGAACGGTTTTCTAAAATAGCTAACACTACACCCTGTTCCACTCATTCCATAGTCACTACTACTATTATGTCCAATGCCTTTAACACTACCATCACTCATAATAAACATCATTCCCCGGTATCTCATATTGCTACCGTCTATCATATTTGCAAATTTTACTGGGTATGCCAGACCAATATTAGATAAAGCTGTATTAGCTGCAAAAGTATCTATCGAACCATCTGGATATACAACACCTGTACTGTTAATTGTTGTTGCCATTTTTAAACCTTGATTAAATTATATTGTTATATTTAGGAGTAACATTACGAATATATTTATATCAATTATAAAACGAGGTTTTATGTGGATCAAATGATGAAGTGGTTATCTTTTCTTCATACTCTCTGACATTTCTTGATAATTCTATTAATTCTTCTTTAACTTTTTCTTTGTTGTTGTATTCATGATATAGGCGTTCTCGTTTTGTCATTATTCGCTTTTGGCTCATGGAACTCCTTAAGTTAGTTAGAAATAATTTACCATTCCCTTGGCATCTTGGTTTTGTGACTCTTGTGTAATGTATTACCTGGAATAGTATCTTTCATCCGTTGAATAACACCTTGTTCAAAGGCCTTATCAGCAGTCATAGTACCTGGAACAGACATACGACCAGCATCAGAGAATACAGGTAGATTTTTGGCCATAAAGTGTTGTTGTAGATGCGGATTCTTCTCTTTAAAAGAACGGAGAATTGTGTGGGACATTTTGTGTTCTTCAATTTCATTTGTCTCAGTATTTAAGAAATCATATGATGGCATAACAGGACTCTTTCGCTTGTTTTAACATATCAGTCAACCATTTTGGTCGTTCTCTACTATTTATCTTACCTGACCATGACCAAAGGTGTTCTTTATTCATCACATAGTATCTGCGATAAGAATTAATAGAATCACCTGCCAATTTACATTCATCAGGCATGGCTGGTGTTGGTTCGGTGAAATCTTTAGTACCATTAATATTGGTTGGTGTAGTTTGTAATCTATTCACTAGGCCACTACTTTCACACTTATGTACCTTGCCATAACGGTATGTATATTCTTTACAACACTCAACAAGTAAAGTATACAACCAATGGTAATTCATAGCAGATTGGCGACACCAAACTGCCGAAGGATGATTAAGGTGAGTAGCAGAATACAACACAGACTCACGGTCATCAGGAAGAACATATCTAGTTTGTTTACGACCAGTTTTACCGAGGCCAATAGACATAGTGCCATCAAGAAAACGGTGAGCAGTAGAAAGAAGTTGAGCATATTCGAGGATCATTTTGATGCAATGTTTATCAACGTGCATTTGAGCACAAATTTTAGGGTCATTATCTAGGTAAAATATATTCATAACATTCTCAATAGTCCAACAGTATCAATAGTAACTAACAGAAGATAGTTAGCCAACATTCCAAACGATTTGCGAGTAAAAGAAGCCCAAGCATACATAGCGCAGCCAAGTATCCAAATAGGATATAAGACCAGAAGCGGAGGATTGGGTACAGTAAAGGCCATCGTGATTGAGCAACCAATACTGATAGCCCAAGCAAACAACTCAATAATAAAACGGAAACGATTACTATACCAATCACTTTTAATCCATTCAAATGTGTTTAACAAAACATCATTCAATTTTTTTATTCCACAAAGGCCTAGATGGATCTTCTTGTTTCAAGTATCCACCACCAAGATTTAAAACATCTATGTTAGTAATAATTGGTTGCTTTGGTTGATAAGATGGTGGATGTGCTGGGTCTCCAACTTGTTCATCCAATTTTCTAGATGCTTCCCTGGCTTTATCAAAGAATTGGTTAACATTATCCAAGTCATCTTCATCAGCAAATTCATCAGTCTCGGGATTTTCAGCAAAGTCATTCACAATATCTATTTGACCTTCAAACACATAACCACAACCTCTGAGGAACATTTCAAACTGTTCTAATATACTACCCAAAGATTCTGCTTCGAATTCTATCTTTCTCTTGGATGCTATTGCATCTTGAAACGGCATAGGCTCATACTCACCGGTAAACTTAAATTTCATAATTTTGGAATCTCCATGGCAACAGATTTTAACGCTTTAACTTTCTTGGCAATATCTTCAGTCGAAACCATCTGCATTGCTAATTGTTGGAAGTGTGTATAACTATTTTTCACTTTCATTGAACTTCTACCACCAACAGCAGAAGCATCAGAGTAGAACAATGCACATCCACCTTCAAGTAAAGGAGCAATTTCAATAATTGTTTCCAGATTTACAATCACATTACATCCTTTTTCTACTGATTCTACTTCAATGAATAAACTCATGTTACTTCTCCTTGGTTAGTTGTGCTACGCTCTTTGTATTTTGCCAGTTTAGCCTTCTTCTCGGCTTCTTCAGCATCAATCATCATTCTTTTCCATTGTGTATACTTCTCACCATGTAGGCCAGCAAGCATACGCTTTGATTCTTTACTTAGTTTAAAATCTTTATTGGTCATTTTTTATCACAATCTTCCACTCTAACTAATGTCACGGTTGTTTTACCTACAGGCCTAACAAAGTGACATTCACCTTTGACTGACCATACTAAATGATTCTGTATACCACCTTTGAAATCAATTAACGAATCTAATTCTGTTCTGTTTGCAGTATAAATTATAAAGGCAAACAATATAGCCCATGAACCATAAAATACTATACTCATTGCACTATCTTTTAATTTACTAATCATAATGTAATCCATCCTTTGTGATATGGAATATAAAGTATAACACAAACCATTGTTAATATCAAGCAGATATAGCCTAACTTTACCATTTCTTCATAGTAATATTCTTTCTCTAACCGAATCATTTCGTTCTGTGCCACTATCATTTCTTGGCATTCTTCCACACCACCAAGCATCATAATGGTTTTATCCGATTCTT
>Ga0209296_1002500_pt1 | contig 13178 bp, 11 predicted proteins | sample S_130206_EF_Meta_FD_187319 | JGI IMG/M metagenome (GOLD analysis project Ga0209296, IMG submission 187319) | Freshwater microbial communities from Lake Simoncouche, Canada to study carbon cycling - S_130206_EF_MetaG (SPAdes) (version 2) | ecosystem: Environmental > Aquatic > Freshwater > Lake ...
GCATTGGGCACTCAAAGCCTTTGGTGAGGTCAAGGCACCTATACGTGAATGTATTGCCTGCAATGTCTGTTTTGAACGTTTAACGCTTGAAAAAGATGTGTCCTGTGTTCAGAACCCAATGGTCGGCACAGAATTCGAAGCTCTCGAGTTTGCCGAACCGCAATTGTTTGCACCGCCTCAAACACCACGCAAACGAGTCTTGGTGTTGGGGGCTGGGGTTGCTGGCATTGAAGCCGCCCGCGTCGCACGTGGGCGTGGTCATGAAGTTGAGATTTGGGAAAAAGCGCAACGAGTGGGGGGGCAAATTCATTTGGCCGTCGCAGCACCCGATAAGACTGAGGTTCAACCGGTTTGGGATTATCGCTGGTCACAGTTGATGGAGATGAAGGTGCCGGTCAAATGTGGCGTCGATGCAGATGCGGCAATGATCAAGGCGTTTAAGCCAGATTTTGTCGTGGTGGCAACGGGCTCTGTGCCCAGAGAGGCCCCCATTGACACCAGCGATCTTGCGAGTGATATCGCAGTGATGCATGCTTGGGACGTATTTACCTCGCCCGAGCGTATCGCGCCAGGCACGTCGGTGACTGTTATTGGTGGTGGTATGGTGGGTGTCGAAGTCGCTGACTTGTTGCGTCTGACAGGTTGCGATATTCAGGTGCTTGAAATGCAAGCGACTGCCGCCAATGGCATGGCGCGCAACAATAAATTCGAATTACTTGAGCGTATTGCTGCGGCCGGCGTGCGGGTGATCACACAATGCCGCATCGAAAGTCTGAGCGATCGACATTTGACGGTCAAGCTTGGTCAGTCAGCTTCTACGCGATTGCCTATCGGACAAGTGCTGATTTTTGCGAATGGACCGCGCTCAAACATCGATGTCGTTGCTGCCATTGAGCAAGCCGGTGTGCCTTATGCTCGGGTCGGTGACTGCCATACGCCCGGCGATTTTTTATCTGCGATTCGCGATGGCTGGATGGTGGCCCTCGGGATTGATCAACAACCTTTTTCTGGACGAAGAGTATGACCAACAGCCAGACGGGCAGCCCGAGCGGCTTGCCAACCTATGAAGTGTTCGCCGTGCGTTACGCCACGCGAGAGGCGCTGCGTAAAAATCATTTTATCGGCGGAGACCCTCACGATGGCCCGATGCCGATGGATTATTTTGTTTGGGTGGTACGTAATGCGCAGCACACTTTTGTTGTGGATACGGGCTTTGGTGCAGAAGTGGCCGCCAAGCGTGGGCGCACATTGTTGCGTACACCGGCGGAAGGGCTCGCTGCAATTGGCGTAGATGTCAATCAAGTGAAAGACGTGATCATCACGCACTTGCACTATGACCATGTAGGAACCTTTGACAGCTTTCCCATTGCGCAATTTCATTTGCAGGATGATGAGATGGCCTATGCGACAGGTCGCCATATGCGACACAAGCAGTTCAACCATGGCTACGAGGTTGATGAGGTGGTTGGCATGGTGCGTATGGTTTACAAAGACCGTGTGAGCTTTTATGCAGGCGAAGCTGAGTTAGCACCTGGCGTCTCGATTCATCGGATCGGCGGTCACACGCACGGCGTGCAATGTGTGCGTGTCTGGACGCGCCGTGGTTGGGTGGTATTGGCGTCTGATACAAGCCACTATTACGAACATTTCGAAAAGAAACGTGTCTTTACCACGATGTTTAACGTGGCTGAAGCCGTTGAAGGTTATGGCAAGCTCGAAAAATTAGCTGACTCACTACAACACATCGTGCCTGGGCACGATCCGTTAGTGATGCAGCGCTATCCTGCGGTCTCGAAGGCGCTTGAGGGGATTGCGGTCCAACTGGATGCAGATCCGACGTATTAATTTCACGTATTCAAATTTTTAAATCGCGATAAAGGGTATCTCATGAAACGATTCACTTTTCTTTCGGCTGCAGCAATCTTGTGCTTAGGTTTTTTTGCATCAGCGTCTGCGCAAGACTATCCAGCGCGTCCGGTGCAGGTGTTCGTTGGATTTCCACCTGGCGGCAGTGCTGATATTGTTGGCCGCCTGGTCATGCAAAAGCTCAGTGACGTCACGGGCAAACAGTTCGTCGTTGAAAACCGAACAGGTGCGGGGGGCAATATCGCCTTTGCCGCAACGGCCTCTGCCAAGCCAGATGGTTACACGCTGCTATTTAGTACACCGGGTATTGCGATTAACCCAAGCTTATATAAAAAGGTTAATTTCAAGATTGAAGATTTCACGCCGATTGCCTTGATTGGCGAAGCGCCTTTGGTGTTGTTGGCAAATGCTAAGTTACCGATCAAGTCGATTAATGATTTGGTTGCAATGGGCAAGACCAAGCCAGACGCCATTCGCTTTGCGAGTTCTGGCAACGGCAGTTCATCGCATCTGGCGATGGACGTGTTGCGTCATATGACAGGCATGCAATATTTGCATATTCCTTATCGTGGCGGTGGCCCAGCTTTGGTGGATGTGATGTCTGGAGAAGTCGATGTGACGATGTTGCCGATTTCGGAGAGCATGCCTTATGTGCGCGATGGTCGCGTAGTTGCCTTGGGCCAGACCGGTGTGACGCGTTCGACGATCGCTAAGGATATGCCCACCATAGAAGAAGCCGGCGTCAAAGGTTACGCCTCGACAACCTGGTACATGGTGCTAGGCCCTGCAAATCTGCCAGCGAATGTGGTGTCTTTTATGCAAACGCAACTGTCGAACGTATTGCAAATGCCTGATTTGCGCGACAGAGTTCAAGCCGCGGGGGTGAACATCATCAATGGTGATTCAGCTAAAGCCAAAGCGTTTTTAGATGAAGAATACAAAAAATGGGCGGCTCTGATTAAGGCGTCTGGTACGGTGATTGAGTAAGCGAGTGTATAGATGCACCGTAGCTCGATGATGAGATTAAAAAACGTATGAATCTCAAAATATTCATGGCTCTAGTAGCCTGTTTAGCCTCTTTACCAGCGCAAGCCCAAGAGGCTGCGTGGCCGACTAAGCCCATCAAACTGGTGGTGCCTTACACGCCGGGTGGGGGCACTGATATTTTAGGACGCATGCTCGGCCGTCGACTGTCTGACTCTTTGGGGGTGGCGGTCGTCATCGAAAATCGCCCCGGGTCTGACGGCAGCATTGGCACTGATGTTGTCGCTAAGGCGACGCCTGACGGCTATACCTTGCTGATCGATGGCACAAGCCAAGCCTACAACGTCGCCTTTGGTAAAAAAATGGCGTATAACTCTGCACGCGATCTGGCGCCCATTGCGCAAACGGCTAACCAGCAGGTGTTGTTGCTTGTCAACGCCAAGGTGCCGATCCAGTCTGTCCAACAACTCATTGACTATGCGCATGCGCATCCAGGAAAACTCTCTTACGGCGCGAGTTCTAATGCCAATGCACTGCCCATGGAGCTTTTCAAAATACTGACCAAAACCGATATTGTCCATGTGCCTTATCGTGGCTCAGGACCCATGCTGAATGACTTGTTAGGGGGGCAGGTTGAGTTGTCGATGAGCGGTGCGGCGGCACCTCTGCCTCACGTACGAGCCGGCTCTTTGAGAGTATTGGGTATTGGTGATGATCGTCGCTCAAACTCTTTGCCTGAGTTTCCAACAATTGCCGAATCGGGAGTGAGCGGTTTTCAAACCTTGCAATGGAGTGGCGTGTACGCGCCAGCCGCAACACCTAAGCCCATTATTGGCCGTTTGAATCGCGAGATCGTTGCAATTGTCAAAGATCCTGTTTTTATGAAACAGATGGTTGATGTTGGCTTTGATCCGGTGAGCGGTCCCAACACGCCCGAGGCGTGGGGGGCTCTGGTTGCAGGTGAGGTGACCAAATGGAGTGCCATTGTGAAGCAAGCCGGGTTGAAGACCGAGTAACGAGCCAATTTTTTTCATTTTCATTTTTTAACGATTCAAAACGAGACTATGGATAGCCACCCTCAATCTTTATTGCCTGGTGCCACGCAAAAACTCGCAGAGTTTGCTGCCGGCATTGAGTACACAGCGATACCTGCGGAAGTGATTGACCGCATGAAGACCAGTTTTTTAGACAGCGTTGGTTGTTGTTTATTTGGTGCAACTTTGCCTTGGACCCAGCGCGTTCAAGCCATGATCGAAGCTGAGGAGGCTCGCCCAGTGGCTTCGATTTTTGGTACTGGTAAAAAAACCTCAGTGGCTGGTGCGGTGTTGGTGAATGCAACGGCGGGTCATGCGTTTGAGCTCGACGATATTCATAAAGAATCAATTGTTCACGCGGGTTCGATTGCAACGCCCGTCGTGGTGGCGTTGGCCGAGCAGGCGGCTGGTGCGAGCGGAAAAACACTTTTGACCGCAATGACCACTGGCTATGAGATTGGGACGCGCGTGGGCAATGCAGCGACCATGGGGTTGTTCTTCCGTGGCTTTCATCCGCAGGGTACCTCGGGTGCGTTCGTGGCTGCGGCCTCTGCTGCCAAGATGCTAAAACTCAACGCCCCCCGGATGCAACACGCGCTCGGGATTGTCGGCTCGCAAGCCGGTGGTTTGATGGCGGCCCAAGAGGGCGCCATGGTGAAACGCTTTCATTCTGGTCGTGCGGCGCAAAGTGGAGTCTATTCTGCTTATCTGGCGCAGCGCGATTTCACCGGCATTAGTGACGTACTCGAGGCCGGCTATGGCGGTTACCTCAGTTCATATTCTGATAAGCCCAATGCCAGTCGCCTGACTGAGGATCTTGGCGTCGTCTGGGAAACGGGTAAGGTGGGATACAAGCCACACGCCTGTGTGACGAGTATCCACTCGGCGTTAGATGCTTTCGCGTATCTGCTTAACTCGCACCAGTTAACGCCCGATGACCTCAGCAAGGTTGAAATCGGGATGAGTCCGATGACTTACACACATTGCGCGTGGGAGTACAAGGCTCAAGGGGTGACTGCGGCACAAATGAATTTGTTTTATGGCATTGCTGTGATTGGTTTTGATGGCAAGGCGTTTGTTGCTCAATACGCTGAAGATCGCCTGGCAGACCCTAAGATTATGGATTTCATTACTCGGATTGAAGCGAGTATTGATCGAGACATCGAAGCCATGGGAGCAGCCTACCGGCATGCTGCGCGCGTTAAGGTTACAACGCTTGATGGCCGCACGTTCAAGCACGAGATCCTAAACCGACGCGGCAGCCCTGAAAACCCCTTGTCGCACGAGGATGTGGTCTACAAGTTTCGCAACGTTGTTGAATCATGTTTGAGCGCCAAGAATATCGATCGCACCATTGCGTTGATCGCGCAATTAGATCGCCTGGACGACACCTCTGAGCTGTTTAATCTGTTGGCCGCCGCCCGTAACGCTTAGCGATCCCAAGCGTATGTTTGATTCGTATAAATAGACGCAACCAGTAATCTAACAGTGACCGTTTGCGGTTTAATTTGGTAACTTGATTCTTTTATTTTTGCTTTTATTTTTTAGCTTTTAACTTTTAATCTTTGAGCAGGCATGTCCTGAAATAAAATGAAACACACTTCAGCATCTTCGAATACTTTGGCCGATCAATTAGCCGCACATTTCAAAAAATTTGACTATGCGCACTTGACCGAGGCGACAAAAAAATCTGTCAAGCGTTTATTGCTTGATTATTTGGGTGTTGCCATCTCGGGTAGCCAAAGTGAAAGTGGTCAGGTTGCCCGTAGGTTTGCTGCGATTACCGGCGGGCACGCAGAGTCCACACTGATTGGTGGTGATGCTCGCGTCCCCGCGATGCAGGCGGCCTTTGCCAATGCAATTTCTTCGCATAGCATTGAGCTTGACGATATCGATGTGCTGGCTCTGTTTCACTTCAGCCCGCCTGTCTATTCCTCAGCATTGGCGACGGCCGAGCAAGTGGGTGCAAGCGGCAAAGACCTCTTAACGGCACTTGCAGCTGGTTGCGAAATGATGGAGCGTTTGAGTAAAGCTGCAAACTCCTCGCTACGTAACCGTGGCTTTCACACCACGCCAACGACCGGGGTCTTTGGTGCAACCATTGCTGCGGCAAAATTACAGGGCTTGTCGGCAGAGCAAATGGTGTCTGCCCTTGGGATGGCGGGCGCGTCAGCGTCTGGATTGATGGAGATGTACGGCCCCTCAATGCAAAAGCGTTTTAATCCTGGCCCCGCTGCACGTAATGGCGTGACGGCCGCCACGATGGCGGGTCTGGGCTTTACCGGTGCAGCAACGATTTTTGAAGGCGAGCGTGGCTTTTTAGCCGCCTTCACAGATAAAAGCGATCCTTCACAGTTGGTAAAAGATTTTGCGCAGCCCTATCAACTCGATATTGAATTTAAGCCTTACTCGTGTGCTCGTCCGATTCATAACGCGATTGACTGCGCGCTTGAAATTCGGCGCAAGCATACGCCTGATTTAAAGCGTATCAAGACGATTGAAATGGCGCGCCATTCGGATTGGGCGCTTTATCATCAAAACAAGCGTCCTCAGACTTATCACGAAGCGCAAGTCAGTTTGCCTTACTCAGTGGCTGTTGCCTTGTTGGATGGCCAGGCGTTGTTTGCTCAATATAACGATGCACGCTTGGGCGAAGCTGAATTGATCCGTTTGACTGATCTGGTCAATATTACGGTGGATGATTCGCTGCCGCGCGGCGTGTCATGTTTGATGACGATGGTGATGGACGACGGTTCTAAATTTGTCTCGCAAATTGATTACCCAAAAGGCTCTATTCAAAATTCAATGAGTGATGATGAATTGCGCGGCAAATTCGATAGTCTGGTGATACCAGTGCTAGGGGCTAAGCGCGCTGGCGAAATCGCCGCTGCGGTCGCTTCAATCGAAAACTGCCAGAATGTTGGTGAATTGATGAAGCTCACCTCTAAGGTTGGGGTCTGATGTTTGAGAGGTTGAATTGATGATTGGGTCGCAATAATGAATCAATCGAACTTACCTTGTTATGAGGTCATCGCCTTAAAGTATGCTACCCGAGAGGGTCGCAGACCTGATCATTTCGTGGGAGGAGACCCCCATGATGTGCCAATGCCCATGGATTATTACCTTTGGGTGATACGTGATGGGCAACGCTTGGTTTTGGTTGATACCGGGTTCAATCAGGACATGGCGGATAAGCGCCACCGGACATTGCTGCGCCGACCGGCCGATGCTTTGAAACTGCTCGGCATTGACACTAAAGACATTGCTGAAATCGTGATCACGCATTTGCATAACGATCATGTGGGTACGTTTGATGAGTTCCCGATTGCCAAGTTTCACTTGCAAGACGATGAAATGGCGTTTGCGACGGGTCGCCTCATGTGCTGCGAGCGTTTCAGTCGTGCGTTTGAAGTGGATCACGTTGCTGGCATGATTCGACTGGTTTACAAAGATCGCGTGATTTTTCACCAAGGGGATGCGACGATTGCACCGGGGATCAGTGTGCATAAAATTGGTGGGCATACTGCCGGCATGCAAGTGGTGCGAGTCCATACTGCTAGGGGTTGGGTAGTGCTTGCCTCAGACGCCAGTCATTACTACGAGCATTTTGAGCAAAAGCGTTGCTTTCATCTGGTCTATCACCTGGGCCAGGCCATCGAAGGCTACGAACGCTTGGTGGCGCTAGCGCAGTCACCACGTCACGTGGTACCTGGCCATGATCCTTTAGTGGTGCATCGTTATCCCGCTGTATCTGAGGCGTTAACCGGGATCGCAATGCGACTTGATCTTGAGCCGATTGCCTACTAAGAGTTTTAAGATTGACGTCAGTCAGTGTTGTCGAAGAATGTTTTTGGGCGAGTACGTATGTTTTTTTAGTCGTCTTGCCGTTTGGTGTGTAGCGTCATATCCGTTGCTTAATTGTTTTTTGAGGTGTGCTATGAATATTTTGTTAAAACGTGTCACCCGTTTGTTTAAAAGTTCGGCAGTGGCGATGATTGCCTTGTGTTCGGTCGGCGGGCTGGTTCAAGCTCAAGACTATCCTAACAAATCGATTTCCTTGGTTGTGGGTTTCCCACCAGGGGGATCAAATGACATTGTGGCGCGATTGTTTGCTCCAAAGTTAACCGAGATCCTGGGTCAATCGGTTGTCGTTGTGAATAAGTCTGGCAGTAATGGATTGATTGGTACTGATTTTGTGGCTAAAGCTGCACCAGATGGCTACACCATTACCGTTGCGAGCGCGAGCCCTCTCGTGATTAGCCCGCACACGTTCGCAAAAATTCCTTTCAATACCTTAAAAGATTTAGTGGGCATCACGACGATTGCGCAAACACCAGAGTTGTTGGCGATTCATCCCTCCGTGCCGGCCAAATCGTTAAAAGAGTTGATCGATTTATCAAAAACACGTCGTGTCACCATTTCGTCATCAGGTAGTGGTGGGCTGCCACACTTGGCAATCGAACTGCTGCGCACGGCGGCGGGTAGTGGCGATATTGTTCACGTACCCTATAAGGGTGCGGGGCCAGCTATTACTGACTTATTGGGCGCGCACGTTGACGGCATTATTGTCGACCTGCCCCCGCTGTACCCGCTTGTGCAAGACGGTCGACTGCGCGCAATCGCGATTACCAATACACAGCGTGCTGTGTTGTTGCCAAATACTTTGACGTCGGTTGAGCAGGGTTACCCTGAGATTTTGGCGTTTAACTGGTTTGGCGTGATGGCACCTGCTAAAACACCTCAGCCAATCGTTGATAAGCTTTACGCGGCTCTTGCTCGGGCGGCCAGTTCGCCTGAATTAGTTGAGGCGATGCGCAAGGTCGGTGTTGAACCGTTCGTGCAATCCTCACCTAAAGCCTTTGGCGAGTTTCTGCAAAAAGAGACCGATCGTTGGGGTGTGGTGGCACGCGCGTCTGGCGCGAAATCGGATTAAAACTTAGCCGCCGGTGACTGGTACATAGCCTCGGCGATATAAAGCTTGAGTCAATCGCAAAAAAACCTTTCTCTGTCAGGCAGAGAAAGGTTTTTTGTACCCAGCACGAAGGCACTCTTAACGCTGCTTGCTCGTGATTTCGAACATCACTTGGCTTTAGCAAGAGGCTGCAGTGGTAAAGGGTTGCCTGCCGGCAGTGGTGTGCGATTTACGTTCAAAATCATCGCGACCATTACATAATAGCCACTGACCGCGATGAGGTCGACAACACCCTGCTCGCCATACAAATCAACAATAGCCTTATAGCTGGCATCGCTGACGGCTTTTGTTTCATACAGTTCGGTGCAGAAGTTATAGACGGCTTCTTCATCGGGTTTCATGTTGGCAGGGCGCTTGCCTACAGCTAAGTCGGCCGCGATCGCTGGATCTAATCCGGCCTTCATTGCCAAGCGATGATGCGCAAACCATTCATATTGCGCTGTCCATTGCCGAGCGGTAATCAAGATAGCAAATTCATTGAGCCGGAAAGGGATCGTACTGTTGAAACGCAAATACTCACCCGTCGTACGAAACGATTGCGCCAACACGGGGCTGCGCATGTAGACGTTGAACGGAGCGCCGAGGCTGGTTGCACCTTGCACAACTGCGGCACTGCCCGTCCCCGAGACTGGACCCGCCATGAGGGCCTCAAAGTATTGCTTTTGAGCTGGACTCATTTCTGTCACGGGAATACGTTTAAAGCGTTGTTGGTCTTCTTGGGCCTGAGCGTGTAGGCATGTTGTGCTGAGTGCCGCAACCAGTAAAATTTTTTTAAGCTGTTTCATTTTTGTCTCCGAGATGAAAAAAAGTAAGGCGTATCACGTTATGCTTATTATTTGAAAGACTTATCTAATTGCAATGCAATGACATTCAATGCAGCCAGGCATGTGATTAAGCCGTTCATACATCCTTTTGGAGCAGCACGTGGCGATTCTGTCATTCAACACGAAGGTACACTTCGGTCACGGCGAGCGCAAGCAGTTAATGCTTGAAAGCACGAAGTTAGGCATGAACAGGCCTTTGTTTGTCACGGACAAGGGGGTGAGGGCTGCTGGGGTATTCGCTCAGGCGACTGAAACCCTCAATATGATGGCCGAGGCCGTGATCTTTGATCAGACGCCACCTAACCCGACAGAGGATGCCGCTGTGGCGGGTCTGAATGCGTATCAGGCCAATAATTGTGATGGAATCATTGGCATTGGGGGCGGTGCAACCCTTGATTTAGCCAAGGCGATTGCGGTCTTATGCGGTGACCCCGCGCCGCTATGGGAATACTGTAATCGCAATACTTCCCCGCGCCCCATTGTGAATCCACCCCCCTTAATTTTGATGCCGACCACCTCAGGTAGCGGTAGCGAAGTGGGCCGTTCAGCCGTGATCATTTTTAATAACGGTATTAAAGCGGGTGTCGGGTGCCCAACGATTGTGAGTGTGGCGATCTGCGATCCTGAATTGACGTTGTCTTTACCAAAGTACATGACCGCAGCGACTGGTATGGATGCACTCTCGCATTGTGTTGAAACGTTTTGCTCGCCCTTAGTGAACCCGCCAATCGATGCGATTGCCCTGGATGGTCTGACGCGTTTGTATCAACATATTGAACGTGCAGTGGCGGACGGAAGCGACGCTGATGCGCGTTGGCACATGATGATGGGTGCGCTTGAAGGCGCGGTATGCTTTCAAAAAGGGCTAGGTGCAGTGCATTCCGTATCGCACTCGCTTGGGGCACTGGGCCATCATCACGGCACCTTGAATGCGATTATGTTGCCGCATGTCTTGGCGTTGAATTCCACGATACTTCAGGACAAGTTGCCGTTTTTATGTCGCGCAATGAATTTGTCCTCAGAGACTGACTTGGTCGACACGTTCTTGACGCTAAATAAACGGCTAGGCTTACCTGCAGGCTTGCGTGAGTTAGGAGTGGATCCGTCGATATTTCACACGATTACTCAGGCCTCGTTGAACGATAACGCGCACAAAACCAATCCTCGTGTTTTGACCGAGGGCGACTATCTGGCCTTACTCGCGGCAGCTTGGTAGGTGCGCGCAAGCAAAGGTTTGGCTTTGAAGGTAAAAATGCCCGACACAAAATTAGGTTGAATCATGTTTATTTCTAATGAACTCGGTATGCCGCAACCGGTAGCCCTGATTACTGGTGCAAACGCGGGAATTGGGCAAGTCACTGCCATCGAATTAGCCAAAAAAGGGATACGCGTGGTTCTGGCAACACGCTCTGAACAGTCGACACAACCGCTAGTCGACCGAATTCGGCAAATGACGCAGTCATCAGAGTCAGCAATTTGGTTGCCGCTTGATCTCGCAGACTTGGCCTCGGTTCGCGCCTGTGCTCAGTCGTTTTTGGCGCTGAAGTTACCACTGAGATATCTCATCAATAATGCGGGCGTGGCGGGTGTTAAGGGATTGACCGCGCAAGGATTTGAGTGGGCGTTCGGCGTCAACCATTTAGGGCATTTTTTGCTGACGCGTTTGTTACTTGAGCGGCTTAAACAAACCTCCGAAGCGCGTGTGGTGACGGTCGCGAGTCGAGCGCATCATTTGGCGTTGAGTGGGTTGAATTGGGATGCGCTTGAACAAACCACCAAAAGCCTGACTACAGCCAAAGAGTATGGTGTTTCGAAACTCGCAAATATTTTGTTCAGCGCTGAGTTGGGTCGCCAGGTAACTGGAACTGGCGTGTCTACGTACAGCGTGCACCCCGGGGTCGTTTCAACCAGCCTGTGGCGCCATGTGCCTCAGTTTCTATTACCGCTCTTAAAAATGCGTCCGATGTTGACGGCCGAGCAAGGCGCGCGCACAACCCTATATTGTGTTTTAGACGCGCCCCAGAGCGAAAGTGGGATGTATTACGCAGATTCACGTGCACAGAGTCCTTCAAAGATTGCTCAAGACCAAGCGCTTGCCAAGCGTTTGTGGGAGCAAAGCCTGCAGTGGACTGCTGCGTACGCCTGAGGGTCGGGGCGTGACTGGCGCGGCTGAAAGGCATGATCAACATACAGACTTGGCTGCAACACTCTTGCCATATTGATAAGTTATTGTGCAGGGACCCATCGAAGCAATCTCCCTCATTCTTGGGGTAAGGCCTTAGAAACTCTTCTTTTTTAAGGCGAAGAGGATGTCAATTTTTCATTACTGGACCATCATGGATAACGCACTGTATACAAAAGAATTACTCGCAATCTACAAAACGCTTTCTGATGATAAAAAAGAAGCCTTTTCATCACAGTTTGCGATGCAGGCTAAGAACCCGACAACGGTCTTTGGCTGTTCGGCGTATCTAGGCTTTTGGGGCATTGACCGCTTCGTTTTGGGCGATGTCGGATTGGGTATCGTTAAATTATTAACGGCGGGTGGCCTGGGTATTTGGTACATCATCGATTTGTTTATTGTCGCCGGCCGTGCACGTACAAAAAATATTGCAGTAGCTCGTCAGATCTCGACAACTGTCTGACGGCTCGCTTGCGTGCGTAAGGCTTTGCACAAAAGCCAACCTCGCCCTTAGGGGGGCGAGGCGAGAATCAATCGGGCGCAATCGCTCCTTTGCGCTCGACGATCATGCGATATTGCTCGGGTTCGCGATGGCGTGCAAAGTTAAAGGTTGTATTTTTATACGAATTGCACAAGTCAAGATCGCAACGTGCAATCGCCAGTTCGTCACCTAGGGTTGTGCAAGCACCAACGATCTCGCCCGAAGGGGCCACAATGATTGAATTGCCGATTTGCTCAACGCCTTCTTCGGTGCCGGCTTTGGCCACGCCAACTACCCAGGTGCCATTTTGATAGGCACCCGCTTGCATCACGAGCTCGTTATGAAAGTTTGAGAGCGCATCGTGCTCGGGCGCGGGCGGATTATGGACGGGCGTGTTGTAACCGATGAAAATCATTTCAACCGCTTGCAAGCCTAAGATACGATATGTTTCAGGCCAGCGGCGATCATTGCAGACGGCCATCCCGAACACGCCCTGTTTATCTTTGCCCCAATCAGCCTGAAAAGCCTTAAAGCCCAGATTGCCGGTCTCGAAGTAGCGTTTTTCAAGGTGTTGAAAACGGCGCCAGGGCTCGTGCTCTTTGTGGCCGGGTAAGTGAATCTTGCGGTATTTTGAAATGATTGTTCCGGCCTTATCGACCGTGATTGCGGTGTTGAAGCGTCGTAGTTGCCCGTCTTCGTGCACGAGTTCGGCATAGCCCAAATAAAAGCCAATCTGCAACGCCTTGGCCGTATCAAACAAGCGTTGGGTGTCAGGCCCAGGCATGGCGCGTTCAAAAAACGCATCGAGCTCGTCTTGTTTTTCAAAATACCAACG
>Ga0209296_1002509_pt1 | contig 13140 bp, 15 predicted proteins | sample S_130206_EF_Meta_FD_187319 | JGI IMG/M metagenome (GOLD analysis project Ga0209296, IMG submission 187319) | Freshwater microbial communities from Lake Simoncouche, Canada to study carbon cycling - S_130206_EF_MetaG (SPAdes) (version 2) | ecosystem: Environmental > Aquatic > Freshwater > Lake ...
GGCTGAAACGCTGTGCTTTGACTTCGAGCGGCAGTACGGGACTGAGGTCAGGGTGGCGCGTATCTTCAACACCTATGGCCCTCGGATGGCTATTGACGATGGCCGTGTCGTCTCGAACTTCATCGTGCAGGCTTTGCGGGGCGAGCCGATCACCATCTACGGAGACGGCTATCAAAGCCGATCTTTCTGCTACGTCGATGACCTGATCGAAGGTCTGATCCGGCTCATGAACTACGATCAGTCGATTGGCCCTGTAAACATCGGTAATCCGATGGAGTTCTCCATGCTTGAGCTTGCTGAGCTGGTCACAGAGGTCACAGGCTCGTTCAGCCCTATCGTCTTCAAGGACTTGCCGCAGGACGACCCCAAGCAGCGCAGGCCCGACATCAGCAAAGCTAGAACAGCTCTGGATTGGCGTCCTCGCACAGAACTGCTTGAAGGACTTGAGAAGACCGCAGCCTATTTCCGTGAGGTGCTAAAATGAAAACAGTCGCAGTCGTCACGGCAACCACGGGCCGAAAAGAACTTTACAAAGCCATAGATAGTGTCAGACAGCAGACCTATCCGTGCCGTCACTATGTCTTTGTAGATGGCGAAGCCGACAAATCTAATTTGTACTATGAACTGACAAACACTGAACTTTTCTATCTGCCCGTTCGCACAGGCGGCAACGGCATGATGAACGGCGGCATTGTGGCCGCGTCGGCTTTCCTTGTTCAAGAAGACCTGATCTGCTGGCTGGACGATGATAACTGGTTCGAGCCGGACCACATTGAAAAGCTTGTAGAAGCCAAGGGTGATAAACCGTATGCGTATTCTCTCCGCGCTCTACGCAACAGCGATGGTTCTTTCTTTGCCAACGATGACTTTGAAAGCATCGGGCATCACGGCAGCTTTATTGACCTTAACTGTTATCTGATGGAGCGCAACATCGCCGTTCAGATTGCCCCGCTCTGGTACAAGACCACGGGCGAATTGATGATTGGCGACCGCTTCGTGTATCAGGCTCTTCGAGAGAATAATTTAGAGAGCGCTTGCTCCGGCTTGTACAGCCTCAACTACCGCCTAAATGACAAGCGCGACCTTCGCGGTTTCTTCTTCGAAGGCAATATCAAGACACGCGCACAGTTCCCAGACGGCTTTCCGTGGGCAAAGGACACCAAATGAGCATTGCAGATGCCGCTATTGCCCGTATGCGCGGGCCTCGCAACATGCACATCATTTGCATTGATGTAACTAACAAATGCGATCTTGCTTGCTCTAATTGCACCCGATTGCTCGAAAATCAGGATCATTTCTGGGATATTACGCCTGAGAACTTCCGGCTGGCCTTGCGTAGCCTCAAAGGTTACTGGGGCGTTATCGCCATGATCGGCGGCAATCCTTGTATGCACAAAAACTTTGCGGAGCTGTGCCAAATCTTCGAAGAAGAAGTTCCTAACAAACTTCAGCGCGGGCTTTGGACAAACAATTACTTCAAGCATCGCGAGCTTTGCGAGAAAACATTCGGCACTTTCAATCTGAACAGCCACGGAGAACAACGTGCGGAAGAAGGACTTACTGAGCTGGCAACCGCTGCTCGAAGCACTGGCGGCGTTGCTTGGAATTATAGCGGCCATTCTGACCATGCTCCTCTTCTCACAGCCGTAAAAGACCTATACCCAGAACAAGAGATGTGGGACCGCATCGCCAACTGCGACATCAATCGCGAATGGTCGGCCTCTATCGTCCAGAACAAGGGCGAGCTTCGTGCTTACTTCTGCGAAGTCGCGGCATCGTTTGATCTGGCTCGCGGCACAGACCACGGTATGCCTCTGACTGAAGGCTGGTGGAACAAACAGATCACCGACTTCTCAGATCAAGTAAAGCGCTTCTGCCCCGGCTGCGGTGTGCCTGCAAAGCAGAAGGGCAACAAGGACTACGAAGAGATTGACACATACACAGACAGCAATGCTGATCTGGCCGTGAAATCTCTTGCTAAGAAAAACCGCAAGATCATTCACCTTGACGCTACACAAAAAGAAGAAGTGAATAAGCGGGTCACGCTCTACAACTCTGGTCAATAAAATGAAATTCAACCTTGAGCATTTCTATGCCTTCTGCCGCCAGCTTCGTATCGAAACGAAGGAAGAGGGGCTGAAGAAGATGGAAAGGTTACTTGGCACTCAGACCTACACGATGGGCGAGATTGCCAAAGGGCTTGAGGATGATTGCCATTTCTTTGTGATCCTTAAAGGTCGTCAGCTTGGTATTACTACGATCAGCCTAGCTCTCGACCTCTACTGGCACTTTATCAATCCCGGCTTGCAAGGCACGTTGACGACAGACACGGAAGAAAACCGTGACATGTTCCGTTCAACGCTTGCCATGTATCTCGACGGTTTGCCGCGAGAATACAAAATTCCTGCGGTGGCCCATAACCGTAACCAGCTTCAGCTTAAAAACCGCTCGCGTCTGTTTTATCAAGTCGCGGGCCTTCGAGCGAAAGGCTCTCTCGGACGCGGCAAGGCTATTACTTACTTGCACGGCACTGAGACGAGTTCGTGGGGCGATGAGGAAGGTCTTGCGTCCCTCCTTGCCTCGCTCGCAGAAACCAACCCGCTGCGTCTGTACATGTTCGAAAGCACCGCTCGCGGCTTCAACATGTTTCACGACATGTATGTGACCGCTAAACGCGCTCGCACACAACGCGCTATCTTCTGCGGCTGGTGGCGCAACGAATACTATTCTGCTGATCCCAACTCTGACGTTTACAAAGTCTATTGGGACGGAAAGCTCACAGGCGAAGAGAAAGAATGGGTTCGCGACATCAAGAAGCTTTACGGCATTGAGATCAACTCGCGCCAGATTGCGTGGTGGCGTTGGAAAATGATGGAGGGCATCAAAGACGATGCTCTCATGTATCAAGAGTTTCCTCCGACAGAAGACTATGCTTTTGTGATGACAGGCTCATCGTTCTTCTCGAACGCTCGCTGCACAGATGCGGTAAAAGATGCGAAGAAGGACAAGCCTGATTGCTATCGCTATGTCATGGGGATGAACTTTGAAGACACAGAAGTCATCAAGTGCAGAGAAGAAACTGCCACCCTCAAAGTCTGGGAAGAACCAATCGACACAGCTTATTACGTTATTGGCGCTGACCCTGCTTATGGGTCTTCAGATTGGGCTGATAGATTTGTTGTTCAAGTCTATCGTTGTTACGCAGACGGACTTGAACAGGTTGCTGAGTTTGCTACGTCTGAAATGAACACCTATCAATTTGCGTGGGTCATCGCGCATCTTGCTGGCGCTTACAAGAACTCGACGCTGAACCTTGAAGTCAACGGACCCGGCCAGCCTGTTCTTCAAGAGCTTCGCAACCTCAAGCGTCATGCGGCTGCGGTCGGCGGCGCTCGCGGCAATGATCTAATGGACGTTCTCTCTCACATGCAGAACTACATCTGGCGTAAGAACGACACACTGTCTGGCCCCGGCACAAGCATCGGCTGGCTAACCACACACGCAACTAAAGAACGCATGTTGTCCTACATGAAGGATTACTTCGAGCGCGGCATGATGCGGATCAGGTCAATCGACTGCATCGAAGAAATGAAAACCATCCGGCGCGACGGTGGAACTATTGCAGCTCCCGGCAGACAGAAAGATGACCGCGTGATTGCAACCGCACTTGCTGCGGCGGCTTTTGCTGAACAGGTGCAGCCGCGTTTGATTGCTATGAAGCTCACCCGCGCTGTGTCGAAAGGCATGGAAGACTTCACACCAGAAGAAATAGCCACGGGACGAAACGTGTCTAGTTATCTCCGCAAGATTGGAATGTACGGCCAATGAACGAAGTTATGAGCAAAGCTGAAATCTATCGCCAGATGGCCCGCTACCTCGAAGAGGAAGATAGGGTCATGAGTGTCAAATTTTTGGCAGAGCTGGCTGGCCTATCTGAGAGGCTGATCTTTGGCATCTTCATTGGCGACACGCACGCCATGTCTGAAGAGACACAGGTTCGTATGTCTCGCGCCCTGATGCGACTTGAGCGCGGCGATGTGACGGTCATGCGTAATCGCAACCGCACCAAGTATCTGCAATACAACCGCGACCCTAAGCCCCGCATGGTCCGTGGATATGGCTTGAAATTAGACGGGGGTAAGATTACCCTTAACATTGGGGTTAAGAATAGAGCTGATTTTTCTAAACCCACCTTCAAAGAACAAATGGAGAGCTAAAATGGGTATTCTTCGTTCCTACAAATGCCCTCGACACGGCTTTTTTGAAGCTTGGGAGCCTCTTTGCGAGCATGGATGCACAGATGTGGCCCAAGTCTTCCTTCGCGCCCCATCTATGCGCGATAGCACCAAAACGGGGCGTACAAAGAGAAATGACAACAACCTCAAGCAGTTAGCTGTTGATTTTGGCATGACAGACATCAAATCTGTGCGTGAAGGCGAGGCTCAACCGGGTTATTTGACCCGCAACAACGCCAAAGTCAGCAAGCAAGAAGAGGAAGCAGCCATTGCCGCCAAGATGAATGGCGTGATGTGGGGCGAAGCTGGCACTGGAATGTTTAATATGCAAAACATGTTGTCTGGCGGCGCGGTCAGGTCGGCTATGGGTGAGCCAGTTGGCTTTAATCCAAAAGATGCTAATCTCCCGTCGAACCTCCCGACAATCGTTCATGCGAATGACCCAACGCTGAAGATCGAAAAATGAGAATTCCAAAAGACCTCAACCATCGCGAAGAGTTCTATCTGGACCTTGTTCGCAAGTGTAAGGTTTCTTTTGAGGAGCGTAAGGCCGACTACGAAAGCCTTCGCTCCTATTATCTTTTCGGCGCTGGCCCAGAAGAAGCTCCGGCGGCTTACAACAAAATCTATCCGCACATCGACCAGTTGGTTGCCTTCCTCTATTCGGCTGACACCACTCGCTTTGCAATCAATCTTGGCGCGTCGGCTGCTGAATACGAATACAAAAAAATTCCGCGTCTTACCCAAGTTCTTAACGACAAGTGGTCAGACAGCAACGGCGACCATGTATTTGGTTTAGCTCTAAACTGGGCTATGTGCTTCAATTCGGCTTTCGTAAAGCTGATCGTACATAACGGTAGTATTTTTCCCTACTTTGTTGATCCGGCGATGATGGGTGTGTTGCGCGAAGACATTCCGCACAATGACAGGCAGGAAGCCTTTACCCACACCTACTACATGACAAAATCTGACCTGTTCGCTCGGTTGTACAATCATCCGAAACGCGACAGCATTATCTCGCGCATCACAACTGCGCCGACACAAAGCAACTACATCGCAAGCGGCGTTGACCGTATCGTGTTGTCTCAGGTCGATCCGACTATGTACGGCAACGTGAACCTTGATCTGTTTGGCTACAACCGCATGAAGCCAAAGGTCGAGGAAGAAACGATTGAAATGACGGAACTGTATGTCTGGGATGATGAAATCCAAGACTACATGGTTGTCACTCGCGCACAGCCAGATGTTATCATCTACGACCGTCCAAACGAGAATATGTTCTTGAAGGGCGAAAACCCTTTCATTCAGATCACGCCAAACCCGATGCCCGACTACTTCTGGGGTCAATCGGAAGTTTCGCGCCTCGTTTTCCTACAGCAAATGCGTAACAAGCGCATGGGCGAAATCCTCGACCTTCTTGCCAAGCAAGTGAACCCACCGACGGCTTTGATGGGCTTTACTGGCATTTTGGACGAAAAAAACTTCGCTTTGAACCGCCCCGGCGGCTTGCTTTCGACAGATATGCCGAACGCAAAAGCTGATCGTTTGGCCCCGCAGATGCCTGCTGATCTGTATGAACAGCTCAATCAGATCGACGCAATGTTTGAAGAAGCTTCTGGCATTTCGTCTGTGCTGTCAGGTCGCGGTGAAAGCGGTGTTCGCTCTGCTGGTCACGCATCACAACTTGCCCGCTTAGGCTCATCCCGCGCCAAACGCCGCGCTTTGCAAGTCGAACTTGCATTGGAAAAGATGGCGACGCTCTACATGAAGCTGATCCAAGCTTACGACCCGACGCATTACAAAGATGCGGAAGGCTTAAAGTTCATACCAGAACAATTCACCAAAGATTACATCGTCAAAGTGGACGCTCACTCGAATAGCCCTATCTTCATGGAAGATACGCGGTCTATGGCGTTCAATCTGTTCAAAGCTGGCGCTATCGACAAGGAAAGCTTGCTCGACCTGATCGACCCGCCCATGAAACAGATGCTCAAAGAGAAGCTGAAGAAGGCCGCTGCTGCCCCGCAACCGCAGGCCGAAAACGTCACTCCGATGAAAAAGGGAGCCGCAAATGGCTGAACGTCAAGCGACCACAGGCGATCAACCTCGTTTTAGTGCCAAAGAATTGACACGCGAGCAAAAACCAGCGAACCTCCAGTATCGCGTGTCTTCGATCCGGTCCATCGGGCGGGATCAGACACAGCGACAGAACCAACGTGTAAACGTGAGGTAAGCTATGTACAAGTCAATGAAGCGCAGCCGTCGCGGCAAGCGTCGCTAAACCGAAATTGGGGACAGTTACTCTAACCGGAGGCCGACACAATGGCTAAGCGTAAGGGCCGCAAGGCAAAGCGCTAATTGGTTCCCGCAAGGGTCCATTAGCTTTTCAAACCAATCCATCCCTCTCATGACGGAGACGCAAAATGCGTAAGGGTCGCAAGGGCCGTAAGGCTCGCCGCTAACTAATAAACGGGTTAGTCCCGTTTTTGGTTTCGTCTGACGGGGGACGGACGTAAAAATATCCCCCGCTTGACATTTCGTGCTGACTGTCAGCATTTTGACAGAAACTAAGGTGTTACATGGCCGATCAGGACATTATGCAGTTGATGGCAAAGGGTGGTCCCGCTCCAACGGGCGATGAACCTATGGCCCCGCCTCCTGCTTCAGAAGCAATGCCTCCTATGCCTTCGCCTATGTCAACGCCGGAACCCAAGGCTGGCGAACGCGAAGCCGCTATGATTAACGTCAGCATGGCGCTTGATCTTCTGGAACGCTCGCTTCCACAAATCGGTTCTTCCACACCGGAAGGCCGTAAACTTATGTCAGCTCTTAATTCTTTGACTTCCATCATTGGTGCAAAGAAGCAAAAGACGGACGAATTGCAGGCTGCTGAGATCATGCAGCTTCTTAACAATCTCCCGCAGGCGGCTGGTGCGCTGCCGGGTGGCTCAGCCCCCGGTGGTGCACCCCCCATGCCTGCACCGCCCGCGCCTATGGGCGCTGGTGCGCCGCCCGCAATGCCACCGGGTATGCCGCCCGGTGGACCGACCCCGCCCATGTAGGAGCGACAAAATGGACCTGTTTAAGCCTCGCGGGGCCGCTGCGCCTCGCAACCCGACGACCAATCAGCAGCAGAATGGTCAGATCACCAACACGCCGCGTTTCGCGACGCTCGGTGGCCTTGATAGCGCCAAGAAGACCGCCTCGAAGAACATCTACAAGATCGTTCCTCCCGGCGATGGCAAAAAAGTCATCTAACCAGACAGCATAGGGGACAAAACAATGCCGTCTCTCGAAGACCTTACACCGGAAGCCCGTGATGAGCTTGCTCAGCTTGCTCGCGAACTGGCTGACAACCCTGATACTCGGGAGGCGTTTTTGCGCCTTACCAAGAAGGCTCGTCCTTCTCTCACGATTGATGCCATCGACTTGAAAGATGAAGTGGCAGCAAGACTTGAACAGTCTAATGAGCGCGTAAACCTGCTTGAAGGTAAGCTGCGTGAACGCGAAGCGCTCGACACCTTGGAACGTCGTCGGCGCGACCTCATTAAAACTGGCAAGGTGAAATCAGAAGATGACATCGCGGAAGTGGAAAAAGTTATGCTCGAAAAAGGTATAACCAACCACGAAGCGGCGGCAGATTACTGGAACTATATGCGGCAAGCCGCGACGCCTACTCCTCAGACTTCCTACAACAGGAACGTCTTGGATGACAGCGCTCGTAGCTCACTGTCTAAGTTCTGGAAAAATCCTGCTTCCGCTGCCCGCGACGAAGCTGCCAAGGCTCTGACGGAATTGCGGAAGAACCCGCGTCCGATTGGGTTTTGACATTATCGGGGACGAGAGGCGCAAACCGAAACTTAACATGAGGTGAACTAATGCCTATCGGAGGCGGTATTCTCCCCGCATCGGGCACTAATCAGTACACAGAACTGACGTATGTGACCCGCCGGGCCTTCATCCCAAAGATGGTGGTCCAAATCTATAACTCGACGCCGCTGATGGCGGCTCTGATCGCGAACTCGCAGACTGCAACGGGCGGTGTCTCGTCAGTCACGGTTCCGGTGCAGGGCGCTCAGTTCGTCAATGCTCAGTGGTCTGACTACTCGGGTTCGTTCGCACAGCCTGCCGTCCAGCAGGGTGCTTACAACGCTGAGTTCAACCTTAAACTCATGATCTCTCCTGTGCCGTTCCTCGGCATGGAAGGCGCTGTCCAGCAGGATCATGCTATCATCCCGCTCATCGAAGCTCGTATGAACGACGCTACGAACGTGATGATGGACGCTATGGCGACCGCCCTCTACAACAACACCACCAACACGCAGGCTTTCACGGGCCTTCCGGCGGCTGTTGACGATGGCACAGGCACAGCGACCTATGGCAACATCAACCGTAACACCTATGCTTGGTGGAAGTCGAAGCAGTATGCTGCTGGATCGGTCAACCCGACCCGTCAGAACGTGCTTCAGTACATCTCCGGCACGGTCAAGAACGGTGCTGAAGTCCCGACATTCGGTGTCTGCGGCTTTGGTACTTGGACGCTTCTCGCGCAGGACTACGTTGGTCAAGAACAGTACGTCATCACCCCCGGCTCGGGCTTTGATGGCGACGCGAATGGCCCGCAGTCGGCGTTCCGCGCCCTCATGGTCGCTGGCGTTCCGATCTATCCTGACCCGTACTGCCCAGAAGGTACTCTGTACCTCCTCAACACCAACTATCTCTCGCTCTACATCCATGAGCAGGGCCAGTTCGTGTTCACGGGCTTCGAAAGCACTCTGCCTAACTGGCAGATTGGCTACGTCGGCGCGGTCATCAACATTGCTGAGCTTGTTAGCACTAAGCCTAAGTCGATGACTAAGGTGACGGGCTACAACTCGCTCTCGCTCTAAGGAGATCGACCTATGGCACTCGCCAATAACAAAATCATTCTCGCTAATGCCTCGGCCAATACGGCTGGTGCGTACTTCCAGCCTGTCACTGTTTCCAGCGTTGGTGCTGGTAACACGACAGCTATGGGTTCGTCCCAGTTCTTGCCCGCTGGCAACTACGTTCTGCTTCCTACGGCAAACGTGACCATCGAGTTCAACGCTTACACGGGTTCAGCTAACGCTTGGACAACGTGGATTGCTTCGAACGTCGGCGGTTCGATTGTCTCGGACGGCTACAACGTTCGTGCGAACGCGGTCACTGGCACTCAGACGATCACGCTCTATACGGTCAACGGCGGCAATGCAGCACCTCAGTCCTCCTACGCTACCTCGTAAGGAGAACTCAGATGGCTAACCAAAACCGCGTCGGCTCTGAATTACAAGACGGCTTTGGAAATAAGCGCCTTGCTACTGTCAGAGCACCGTTCTCGCTGGCAACGACGGGTAATGCTGTCGTTGCTCTGCCTATTCTGTCGGGTGGCACAAGCGGTACAACCGAATACATCATTCGGCGTATCACTGTTGCCAACCTGTCGAATAGCGCAGGCGGGACTGCTCCGTCGGCTGCTCTTGCTAACGTTACAGTTGGCACGACCAATGACGGTGCAAACCTCGTTGCAAACCTTACGACCCTGACGAACCTGACTAACGCAGTAAGCTTCGTTGATCTGACGCTCAACACCGATACAGCCAAGGTTTGCTACACGGCAAACACCCTGTTCGTAAACGTCACGGCCAATGTTGCTAATGCTCAGGCGTTCATCAGCGTCTATGGCGACATCGTGACGTTCTAATGCTTACTGTCTGGGTCATAAACAAGACTAACGACATCCTAATCGACGGGTGGGACGGAAAGAAATATGAATTTCTTCCCAGAAAACCCGTCGAGGTTCCACTTGAAGTGGCACGGCATGTCTTTGGTTATGGTTTAGAAGACAAGACAGAAACAATAGTTCGCCTCGGCTGGACCAAAACAGCAAATGACAAGCCGGAAGCGCTTGCTCGTCTCAACCAGTTTGAGATCAGCGAGACACGGCCACAGGCCCACCGCGAAACGTCCCCAACGGTGGACCGGACCCCTCTCTCTGTTCCAAGGCAGGGAGAGGGGAAAGGGACGAAGGCTGCATGATGTGGAACCAAGATGACCACGCTACAAGACTACATCACGCAAGTCAGACGGCTTCTTCATGATGCCAATGCTAATTTCTGGTCTGACACGGACCTAACGGCATACATCAATACCGCTCGCAATCAGCTTGTTCGTGATAGCGGATGTAAGCGCGAACTCCAGACTTCTGCCACGGTGACTAACCAAGAAGTCTATGACTACTCGTCTTTGCCCAACGGCTCGAAGACCTTAGACATTATCAACATCAATCTTTACTGGGGCAATTCGCGATGGCCGCTGAATTATCTGCCTTGGTCGCAGTTCAACGCCCAGTTGCGTTACTGGCAGAACTATTACAACCGTCCCATCGCGTTCTCGAACTACGGGCCTCAGAAGTTCTATCTCGGTCCTGTGCCAGATCAGGTCTACACGATTGAAGTAGACACGGTTGTGCAGCCGACAGACCTTGTTAATCTTGCTGACGTTGAAGTGGACATTGTTCAGCCGTTCCAGCAGCCTGTTCCGTTCTTTGCCGCTCATCTGGCAAAGTATTATGAACAGAGCTATGGCGAGAGCGAAATCTATAAGGGCGAGTATCAGAAGCTCGTTCAGAACGTCCTCTCGACCCAGTTCACCCGTAGAGTGCCTAACGCCTACAATACGGGGCCATAATGGCACAGTCGCCCGAACAAAAGAAAAATTACCAAGTTGTTAAGGCGTTCAAGGCTCTGAACACCAAAGCAAACCGCACGGCTATTGCTGATGAGGAGTTTGCTTGGATTGAGAACATCCAGCCGATTGGCTACGGCAATCTGAAGATCGTTGCGGCTCAGTCCAACGTCGGCATTACATGGGCAAACACGGTCACGCACATTGATAGCGTGAATATCGAAAATCAGGACTACATTCTGGCTTTTCAATCTAATGGCAGCGCTCAAGCTTATAAAATCTCGTCCAATACGGTTGTGACGGTCGCCAATTCAAGCACTTTCTCGGCTACTGGCGTCATTTCTAAGCAATGGAAGAACGAAAGAGCCACCATCGTGGACCCTGAGAAGGGTTATTACACATGGGATGGCGCTAATCTCATTACCGTTGGCTGTATTACCAATATCGGGATTACCAACGCTGGTTCTGGTTATACACAGCCCCCGCTTGTGACCATTTCGGCTCCGAACCAAACAAATGGTGTGCAGGCGACGGCTATTGCGTTCATTTCGAACGCTGCTGGCACTATCACCAACATTACAATCAACAATGGCGGCACAAGCTTTACGGCTTTTCCAACCATTACGATTGACCCGCCGACTTCCTCGACCGGAACGCAGGCTCAAGCGGTCGTCACGACCCTTTCCAACAATGCCATCGCTGGCATCCAGATCACAAACCCCGGTTATGGGTACATAACTACGCCAGCTATCACTATTACAGGTGGTGGCGGCTCTGGGGCTAACCTGACAACTACACTTGGCTCCGGCCTTGTGAGCGGTATCAGCATTACAAACGCTGGTACGGGATATACAAGCACACCTAACGTGACCATCACGGGCGGCGGTGGCACAAATGCAACAGCCGTGGCTGGCTTCTTGTCCTTTGCCAATGGCACGGTCGGCGTCACCATCACCAATGGTGGCACGGGCTACACATCGACCCCCAACGTAGCAATTTCTGGCGGTAGCGGGGCAAATGCTGCCGCAACGGCCATTATTGCTGGCGGCGCGGTCGTTGGCGTTGTGGTGACTAACCCCGGCTCTGGCTACACAAGCAATCCGACGGTCACAATTTCGGGCGGCGGCGGTAACGGCGCGACAGCTACGGGTGTGGCGACAACCAAAGCCAACAATGGTCTTGAGACGTTTCAAGGTCGTGTGTGGATCAGCCAAGGCCGTACCGTCTTCTACACGGCTGCTGGTCAATACAATGATTTTTCGTCAATTTCGGCTGGCAACTTGACGCTGGCTGACGACACTTTGCACAGCAATATCAATTCTTTGCTTAGTGCTAACAACTTTCTTTATATCTTTGGTGACGACAGCATCAACGTCTTCTCTGACGTTCGCGTTGGCACTAACGGCATCACGACTTTCACCAACACCAACGTGTCGGCCTCGGTCGGCTCTCGTCGCCCCGGCTCTATCTTCCCGTATTTCCGTTCTGTGTTGTTTATGAACGATTACGGTGTGTATGCGCTGGTTGGTGCGACCACGACCAAGATTTCTGACGCTTTGGATGGCGTGTTTCCCCTAATCGACTTCTCTTATCCGATCACGGGCGGTCAGGTTCTTGTTAACAACATCCTCTGCGCGGCGTTCAACTTTTATTACAATGATCCGGTCATGGGCCTGCGGCCTATCCAAGCCGTGTTCTTTGACAAGAAATGGTTCATCACCAGCCAAGGTACTTTGCTGCGGACGACCTCTGTGCCGTCCTTGGGCATTATTTACCTTTACGGCACGGGTGGAACCAATCTGATCCGCGCCTATGGCAACTCGACGGCTAATGTCTCAACCCGTTTGTTGACGGCTCTGTGGCCTATGCAGGACACGATCCGCACCAAGCAGGCTCTCAAGTTTGGCATTGAAGCGACGCTGACGCAGGGCGGTACTTTGACCGTGACTGTGGACAGCGAGACGGGTGCAAGTCCTGCCTATACGCTGACCAACTTTATCACTTGGTACAATAATAACGGGACTACGATCCCGTGGAAAAACAACAGCAATGTTAATATCCCGTGGTCGTTGTCTAACGGCTATGCGCTCTACAAGTCCGATGCTATGCAATATGGCAAATATCTTGGACTTACAGTAACATCCAATTCACCCGGAATGATCTACAACACGTTCGAAATGGAACACGAACTCAGAGTGAG
>Ga0209296_1002517_pt1 | contig 13126 bp, 25 predicted proteins | sample S_130206_EF_Meta_FD_187319 | JGI IMG/M metagenome (GOLD analysis project Ga0209296, IMG submission 187319) | Freshwater microbial communities from Lake Simoncouche, Canada to study carbon cycling - S_130206_EF_MetaG (SPAdes) (version 2) | ecosystem: Environmental > Aquatic > Freshwater > Lake ...
TACATATATGAAATCATAAGTATGATTAAGATTAGGTAGTACATACTCAGACTTAGATTGAATTGATAATAGGTTCTTATACTTCTTGGTTCGTTCTAGATAGTAAGTATGAACATTGTCGAATGAAATGTTTTTATGTTCAGTTTCATCTGAACCTTTCCAGGTATCTATATCTGTTAGGGTAGATGTTGGGTCAGTTAATATATTATCAAGTAGCCATACTGAAGCGTCGCCTGTATAGGCTCCGATCTGTAAGAACTTTAGATTAGGTAAACCTTTGAACTCAGATAGGTTATCTTCGAAATTGTACTTCTGACCTTCAAACCAATTAGGGTAGGTAGTTGTACTGTTCATAGTTATACTCCTAGTATATATTATATAGACCCCTTCGGGGTCTTATATATAGTATAATATATCTAAGTATACACATAGGAATTCTGATTGTTGGTAGGCGACTTAACCTTGCCTACCTTTATCCACAACCTGATGTGCTATGATACTCCGATGACCATACAACTAGATGAATATACATTACCTGAACATATATCTTACTCTGCATTTACTACCTTTGTCGACTGTGGATATCAGTACTACCTAGGTCGACTACTCAACTTACCAGAACAACCATCGGTATGGTCGGTAGGCGGATCATCATTCCATACCGCTACTGAACTATGGGACTTGGAGAACCTATGATTAGTATTGTTAACGAAGAGGGTGGCATCACCACCATCAAATGGGAAACTTATAACGCTATTATGCGTGAGCGATATGAAGATGGATTGCAAGAAACAAGAGCGGTTATAGTTGGCGCTATACAAAATGCTATTGACAAAACAGTTCACACTCAAGAGCATCCAGAAAATTTAGCAGGACTTAGTATTGCCCTACGATTAGCAAAGCAGGTTAAACTTGGTAACGAGTAGTACACTTGCTCTATGGGATAAAGCGTGGACTAAAGAGTCAGATGGTGTTGACCTAACCTTTGCTCGTGTAGGTGGTAGAACATCTAAAGCATTCCCTAATAGGGAGAACGTAGACTTCTGGCAACAGATAGGACCTGAGTGGGTTCAGTCTTATATTGATTGGCGAACAGCCAATACTAACTGGAAGATTTGGTACACCCCTGAAGGTGCGCCTGCTGTGGAGTTGGGGTTAACTCCAGTCTTTGCTGATGTGCCAGTAAAGATGGTTCTCGACAGAGTGTTTGAAGTTGATGGCGAGTTGGTCGTGGTCGACCTTAAGACTTCACAACAAACCCCAACTAGCACCTTACAACTTGGGTTCTATAAACTAGGACTCAAACAAATATTTGGTATAGATATTAAATACGGTACTTACTGGATGGCTAGAGATGGTGGAACTTCCCGACTAGTTGATCTCAGTGATTACACTGAAGAGAAACTTGAGTACTTAGTCGGCTACTTCGATAAGGCACGCAAGGCTGGTATATTTATTCCTAATACAAACAACTGCAATCGTTGTGGGCTAACAGAACACTGTCAGTTCACTTCGAAGAAATGAGAGAAACAATGGCAAACGAAGACTGGAAACTACAAGTTTCCTATAAGACACCGTCAGGTGATATGATAAACGTACGTGCTAATACTGCTGATGAACTATCAGTATTGTTAGAGGGCGTAGGAGATTACTCTACACAGATTGCTGCTACTCAGCAAAAGATCGTAGGTTCATACGCTCTAAACCCGTCCTCGACATCGAGTTCCACTACAAGCACAAGGCCCTCGACTTACTCCGCACCAACCCCGGTATCGCCAGCGTCAGGTACAGCGTCACCCGTATGCAAACACGGAGCCCGTATATGGCGAGAGGGAATCAGTAAGGCTAGTGGTAAACCATATGCATTCTGGTCTTGTCCTTCACCACAAGGAACACCTGACCAATGCAAGCCAGTAAATTAAAAAACTGGTATAAAACTTTTTTCGGAACTAGAAAGGATCCAGGATGCGTACACTTATCAGATCAGTTGGTCGTGCCAGTATCGGTGGGGAACCATTGCCATCGTGCTTTAAGGCATTTGAATCAAACAAGATCATCATCCGTAGATCCGAAGTTTCAATGTTTGCGGCAGCACCAGGAGTGGGAAAGTCTACACTAGCATTAGCACTAGCATTAAAGATGAAGGTGCCAACACTTTACATCTCTGCTGATACTAATGCACACACTATGGCTATGCGGTTAGCGTCTATGATTTCTGGAAAAAACCAAACAGATGTAGAGGGTATGCTGCAATCTGATGTTGGTTGGACTAAGGCTACTCTCACAAAGAGTAGCCATATAGTCTGGTCATTTGAATCTGCACCAACGCTACAAGATATTGATGAAGAAGTTCAAGCCTTTGAAGAACTATGGGGTTGCTCACCTACACTTATCATAGTAGATAACTTAATGGATGTTGCTACTGATGGAGGCGAAGAGTTTGCTTCTATGCGTGCTATTATGAAGGAGTTAAAGTATCTTGCTCGTGCTACTAATTCGGCTGTTGTCGTTCTTCATCACACTAGTGAGGCTGTTCTTGGGGCACCGTGTCAGCCACGCTCTGCTATCCAAGGTAAAGTGGCACAACTTCCAGCGCTTATATGTACACTTGGTGTTGTCGGAACTTCAATGGGTGTTGCTCCAGTTAAGAACAGATATGGCAGAGCAGACGCAGGTGGAGGACTAATGACTTGGATTGCATTCAACCCTGAGTATATGTTTGTCGATGATATTCCAGAGAATCACTAATGCAAAAAGATATTAACAATTATACTATAACTACAAGTAAGAATTCTCTGGACTGTTGGGGAATTGGAATGGAGTACTATGCACTATTTGAATTTACTAATGATAATGTTCCACGAATTGACGCTAGGGTTATTAGGTTTGATCTCATATTTTTCTCTATTAACATAACTAGATATCCTAAGGTGGCGTGGCGTGAGTAAAAAACTTAGGATTAGGAACCCATTCTACTTTGTAGATAATGAATGGACATCTGTTAATTGTTTTCATTGTGGCAGACAGTTCGTAATTTACATACCAAACATTCGTGTGGCAAATTATTGTTTGGATTGTGAATGAGTTCATATGGTAAGCGCAAAGGCGCTACATTTGAGACTGGTGTAGTTAAGTGGCTTAGGTCTAGAGATATTCTAGCAGAGAGATTGACTAAGGCTGGCGCTAAAGATGAAGGTGATGTTGTTGCTTTCTTAGATGGAGCAGCAAACATACTAGAGTTAAAGGCAACAAAGAAGTTAGACTTACCACAGTTCTGGCGTGAGGCTACGGTTGAAGCAGAGAACTATGCTAAGGCTAGAGGATTAAAAGAAGTACCATATAAGTTTGTAATAGTTAAACGTAGGCAGGCAGGCATAGATAAGGCTTGGGTGGTGGAAGATTTTGAACAATGGATTAAGAGGGCGGGCAAATGACTTACCAGATATTAGACAAATACTTACACACTACGGAGCACAAGTCCGACAAGGACACGGGCAAGTTAATCTCAAGTGTCCATTCCACTCCGACACTCACCAATCAGGAAGTGCTAATCTCGACGATAACATATACATATGTTTTGCCTGCGGAGTCCAGGGTAATAGTTTACAAATTGTCGCACAGCAAGAGAGGGTAGATATACGTGAAGCAAAGCATATCGCAGAAAGAATTGTTGGGGGTAGCGACCCAGAAGTACGCGGCAAACATTTATCAGGCAGAAGATTACCTGCGAAGCAGGGGTATATCAATGGAAGCAGCACGTCTGGCGCGATTAGGCGTAGTCGTGGAACCTGAGATAGGACACGAAGTATTTACTGGTAGATTATCTATTCCTTATATCACTAAGAGTGGTGTTGTTGATTTAAGATTTAGATCTCTTAACCCAGCAGTTGAACCTAAGTATATGGGTATGACTGGGGCTGAGACAAAGATGTTTAATGTATTAGATATAGAACGAGCAGGCGATCATATAGGAGTGTGTGAAGGTGAATTGGACACGATTACTTTATCTAGTTGTATTGGTATCCCTTGTGTTGGGGTACCTGGTGCTAACAGTTGGAAGAAACATTATACAAGATTACTTGCAGACTTTGAAAGGGTATTTGTTTTTGCGGATGGGGATCAACCAGGCAAAGAGTTTGCCAATAGTCTTGCAAGGGAACTGCCAGTCACAGTCGTGCAATTGCCAGACGGAGAAGATGTAAACAGTTCATATGTAAAGTATGGTTCCGATTATATTAAAGATAAGGCTGGATTAAATGAATAAAGAAATCCCTCCTTGCCCTGAATGCGGCGAGAGATTTGAGAATGTATTCCAAGCAACAGATCATTTGCTTGAGGATGACGATGAGTTTGACCCAGCATTACTATTGCCTAATGGTACCAAGTTAATGATAGGTTCTTTGCTTAGGTGTTTGTATAAATATGCAGACAAACCTGAACAGGTCAAGACTATAACGCAGTCTACATATATGACATTGTTTACGGCAGAGACACAGCCAGAAATTATTAAGAACATAGTAGAAGAAATGATAATCGAATCACAGATGATGGAAATAGATGACGAACTTAAACAATTACTTGAAGGAGGGCAGTGAAGAATGGCAGATTATAACCCACTTGGAAATGCAAGGTTTCCCTATAAGTCAGATAAAGAAGATGGATGGGAAACTCGTAATTACCCTAACAGTACCTCTTTTGAGTCAGCAGTTGGAACAACATACCAAGAACTACTAGATCTATTGCTATCTAAACATAAAGATTACGGCCCAAAGAATATTGCTGATGCACCTGGTGGTGCTATCAATGGACTGCGGGTGCGTATGCACGACAAGTTAGCACGTATAAATAACTTGGTTGATAGTGGCAAAAATCCAGAGCACGAATCCATTGAAGATTCTTTCAAGGATATGGCGAACTATGCAATCATAGGGTTGTTAGTTCTTAGAGGAAAGTGGGACAAATGAAGGTTATAGTCTGCGTATCTGACTTGCAGGTACCGTACCACGATAGGAAGGCAGTCTCAGCACTGTCTAATTTCATAAAGAAATATAAACCTGACGAGGTTGTATCTGTTGGGGACGAGATGGATATGCAGACTATCTCAAAGTGGAGTAAGGGAACTGATCTCGAACACGAAAAGTCTATTGCTAAAGATAGAGATGAAACTCATCGAGTGCTTGAGTCATTAAAGATTAAACATATGATTAGAAGCAATCATACTGATAGATTATTTAATACAATTAGAATGAGAGCGCCAGGACTTGCTGGCTTACCTGAGTTAGAGTTAAAAAACTTCTTAAGACTTGATGACTTAGGTATTACATACCACGAAAAGCCATATGAATTAGCACCTAACTGGTTGCTATTGCACGGCGACGAGGGTAATGTGCAACCTACTGCTGGTGCTACCGCACTTGGACTAGCCAAACGTGCTGGTATGTCTGTTGTGTGTGGTCATACGCACCGTGCTGGCTTGACACATTACACTCAGTCGTACTTTGGTGGCACACCTAAGACTGTATGGGGACTAGAGACTGGTTGCTTAATGGACTTTAAGTTTGCTAAGTATATTCGGGGGGGATTGTTTACGTGGCACAAAGGTTTCGGTGTCTTATACGTAGATGGAAATAAAGTTACACCACAGTTGGTTCCAGTTAATATGGATGGTTCATTTGTATTTGATGGGAAAGTGTGGAAGTAATTGGATTGGGACAGCATTGAGAAGTGGGACTACATTGTAACAGCGGTTGCTTCTGAATACCATAGGAAGTTTCCAATGGTAGAACTAGAGGACATAAAGCAATCGCTGTATCAATGGTTTACGGAGCACCCAAACAAACTTAAAGATTGGGAAGCGATAGGTGAGAAGGATGCAAAGAACTTAATCTATCGTTCACTTCGCAATGATGCATTAGATTATTGTCAGAAGTGGAAGGCTAAGTCTGTTGGTTATGACATTGCTGATTTACATTACTATGAACCAGGAATGATAGAGACATTACTTCCATCTGTATTACGTGGTGACTATGCAGTTACGCATAAATTAAATCTTGGATTTACAGGCAGGCCATCTGCTCCTGCTGAAGGTGGCAACCTAATGATTATGATGTTAGAGATTGATTCAGGGTACTGGAAGTTAGGCAAAGATGATAGAAGAATTATATTCTTACGTTATGCAGAGAACCTAGACTTTGGTGAGATAGCAAACTACTTAGAACTTGGTACTGACAGTGCAGCAAGAATGAGATTAAAGCGTGCTATACGCAGACTTGTCAACAAAATTGGTGGCTATAAACCATACAATGATGTTGACAGTTCTGCTGCCGAACTTCAAGAAGAAGAAGATTAGTATCCATTATCTGGATCAAAGTCTATCTCTCCATCAGTCCATAGATCTGTATCGCTATCGTTCATTGCGAACTCAGTCATTTCGTCTTCGTCATAGAACTCAGCGAACAGTTTCTTACCCTTAGATATAGGCAAAAAACCTACGGTTTTAACTACTTTTTCGGTGTCGTCAAACTCCGTAGTCTTTGGAAGATTATCTTTATCTTCCCATTTAATCTTAATGGTGTCAAGATTAAACTCCCATATTCCATCGGGTGTTGAACAGATATACACGGGGGTCTTACCAGTTATATTAGCCTGTTCAATTACAGTATCATACTTATATTTCTCTATAAGTAAATCGTCGTAGTGCGTATGCCTGCACTTCAACTCTATATATAGATCTTCTCTCTCTGACACGCAGTCAAAGTTTGAATACTCATCGCTAACCATAGTCAGGTCAGGATAGTATTCATCTTTAAGCATACTAAAGAGTTGTTCTTCGTTCATTATCCTCCTGTTGAATAGAACCCTGTCCCTTTGAAATGAACTGGGTTGGCTTGGTATTCTCTTGTCATTTCCCTATTACATTTCGGACACTCAACCAAGTCATCTCGTTCATCAACGCTACGACTTAGTTCTACTAGTGTTTTATCGTCAAGACATCGGTATGAATAGGTTGGCATTATAGTTCCTCACTATCTTCGGGTGTTGGTGCTGTTGCAAGAGTGCCACACAAGGCGCACTCCATATCTAAGAAATACATATCAATATCACCAGTCTCGTCGTCGAACATAACCTTTAAGTTCCAGATGTTACAACCGCAAGGACATATGGTAGTAGCACTACCTCTGATATCCATAGCAGATTTATAGTCTGGCTTAAGATCTGTTATAAGTTTCTTCTCGTTGATTAGTAATACCCTTTCTTAGTAAAGAAATCCCACGCTTTACAAGGCGTGTGATATCTGTTATAGATGTAGGAAAGTCCACGATCTATTTGTTGTGGTGCTGGTGTTTTAGGGTCGAGCCCTAATAATTGTGGAATACCACCAGCATTTTTGCCCATAACTTTTACTTTGTTGTATGCGTTGGGTCTCCAATTGCTTTCTTTAGTCCACAGTTTATTAAGGCACGACCATTGTTTATGTTTCCACTCGTATAGTTGATCTTGAGCGTAAGCCTTGCTATCCATTACTGTCCAACCTTCAGCAACATTCTCCTGTGTTGGTGTTGGTTGACCAGTTGGTGTAGCAAGTCTGATGCCAAGCATAAGTACTATACCTATACCAAGTATTAACACAAATATTCTTCTCATAATAAAGCACCTATGAAATATAGAATTAAAAGAAATAGCAGGGTGTATATAGGTGGGCTGCCACTTATGGTAAGCATAAGCGCAACCACTATATTAAATGCTATGAACTTTAATATTATATCTCTCCTCTCTAGATTTCTTGTGCGTCCACATCAGAACCAAGTGGCATCTCAAACTCAGATACTTCCCACTCCTGATATGGTGCTTCTATTGCTAGGTCAATTGCCTTGTGTATATCATACTCCGATACATAATACACTAGGGTTGCTGGTGTTTTAATTGTAATTCTATACTGCTTACTCTCCACTTATGCCTCGCTCTCTCATAGTATTACGAACCTTCGTGGCGAAGGCAAGTTTGTTTTTGTTGGTAGAGTTCTTCATCGACCTGCCTACCATAAGCAATCGTTCTCCTGCCATAGTACCACCATATATACCGAAGTATATTTGATCGCCACGCTTACCTAGTTCTAGGCAATTGTCTTTGGCTGGACAACTCTTACATATTGATAAGGCTACGATAGCCTTCTCTACTTCTAGTTTGGTTGCTTGCGAATTAGTATTAACGCTACTGTTTGGGTCGGTTAAATCTACCTCGCCAGCAAACCACAAGTCAGGGTCGTCGTGCTTAACACATAACCCCTTGCTTACATCTAAGTCTTTATCGTTAGATAAGTAAGTGTCAATAGAAGGTAGTGCCATTAGTTATGTACCCCATACTCAAATAGTATTCGGCTAACTGCCGAAGTTAATTCTGTTGTCATTTTTTTAATCTCCTCATCTGATAGGTGTTCGGTATCTTGCTTCCGTAAGTAAGAAGTCCAAGTATAATTCTCTAGCATAGTGTCCTCTCTATATTGGTGTAGGTGGGGCGAATACCCCACCCACAATTAACTAGTTTATTATGGGCGGAATACTACGGAAGTATAACCTTCTAAGCGTGAGTGTTTGGCGATTAAGCCCTTCTCTCCAGTCAAGTGTTGATACTTGCCGTTGCCTAGTGATACCCATACTGACTTAGGCTTGAACCTAGTCTGGTCTGGTAGTGCTTTAAGTATAGTTCCCTTAGGTTCATAGTCATTGATACTATCTACCTCAAATTGAACTGTCGCTAGTTCATCTGCTAGGTCTGCTAGTGTCATTGATATGCTAGCCAAGTAGTCCTCATATACTCGTGCTGTCGTGGTCATTGTATTACCTTTCATTAGTTATCCGCTTGGCAATTTACCAAGTGGTGTCTGTCGGTATCGATAGTGATTACTCACTACCAATTCTAGAAGTCAAGTGGTTCTCTACTATACCACTTGTTATCAAATCCATATTCATCTCTTATCATATTCTTAGCAGTAGGATTATAGCATAAGCAATCTAAGAATTGTGCCGAGCAATCAAAGCAACACTCACATAGCAAGCAGTAGAGTTCGCTCTCATATAAATCTATTAGCGCATTACAATTAGGACACTCGAAGGTATTATCCTCGAACCCATTACTATCTTGTGCTACTACAATATCATAAACGCTAGGTTCATATTCGTATGGCTTGACAATGGGCGTGGATTTATAGGAAGTATTACTCCACCATATACCCTTGTCGTCCCAACTACCAGCGTTCTCATTGATGATATACAATTTATACTTAGCACTAGGGTCATTGGTCATAACTGCTACCTTGCTACCTCTAGACCAAGCACTAAGTAAATCATAAACATAATCATCATCAAGCGCAGACACACCACCTAATCTTGGCAGTAATTCCTCTGCTAAGATACGAGTATCGCTGCGCTTATCATCTTTAGGAATTAGAATATCTAACACGCCATTGTGCGCTAAGTAAGTATCGTGCTCACCTGCTACCTTAAATGGGTGGCAGTTAAGTTCGTTCTTAACTCCGTGAGTAGCATACCTAGCGTGCCACATAGCGTAGCCATTAGGATACTGCTCTCTAAGTTCTAAGAACCTAGCGATAGACTTCTTAGCAGACATACTGCGTTCAGATATAATACCATTACCAGTATCTATTGCGAACCCAAATCCGTGTGGGTTCTTACAAGCACCAGTAGTAAGTTCATCTTTACTTGGTGTGGAATTAGGATTACACACCACTAATAAACACATACATAACTCCTCTCTTACGCATTGACTAACTCTTGATTATTGATTACTAACTTATCCACTCTACTCATACGAGTATAGAGTTCAGGATACCTACCATTGTTGGCTTGTATCCAATCAGCAAACCACTCCCAAGTTAAAGCACCCATTTTAACATCTGATAGGGTAAGTTCTCGGGTGTATTCTACTGTTGCGTGTGCTAATTGTATAGCACTAAGCACACCTTCGGGGTTGGTAGTCCCTCTAAAGAACCTAAGTTCTAGGGTGTGTTCGTTCTGCGTATTGACCGCAGAATATCTCTCGGTCATTGACCTGCTAGGGTGAGCGACCTTATGTTTAAGTGTGAAGTATGGTCTATCATACTCATCAAACTGCCACACATCATTGAACTTAGCATAGGTAGAACTTCTACCACCTAACTTCATCATCTTATCAGAGTTCTTATAGATTAAAGATAAGAACCTATGAGTGTGCGCCCCACCCTTGAAACCTTTACGGCTTATATGGATATGAAGTCCACAACTCTTAGCGTCCCAACTTCTAGCAGTATGAACCCTGCGTAAATAATCTAGGCTAGTCCACAAGTTCTTATGATTAGTAAAGAAGTCTAAGGTAGCGGGGTGAGATACCATTTCGAACCCACGATAACCGCCACTATTTATACTACTATCCTCTTTAAGATATACGAACTCGCCTAACATCTCTCTAATATAACTAGCACTATCGGATAAGTTATTATCTCTTATCTCCATCTCCAGTTCTATACCGAAGTGTAAGTTATTCTTATCATCACCATAGAATATAGGGTGTGGCTTGTAAGAGTAGTTGTTTATTAACCTGCTACCACTATCACACTCACACTCATCTCGGTTGTATTGGTCGCAACTGTCACACCAGTTAGCATTATCGTGGCAACAACCTTCACACCAATAGACACCGATATCTGCTACCTCATAACTGGAGTGGTTGTCCGAGTAAGTTTCCTCGCAACTCTCACACCAGAAGGTATAGTTATCAGCGCAAACCTCGCAATAAATACCATAACCATTAACATATCTACTGCCGTCAGAGTAATCGAACTCCTCGCAACGCTCACAATAGATACGACAATCCTCGCATAACTTCTCACCATTACGATTACTTGCTAAGTCATCAGGACTATGCTCGCTATCACAACTGGCGCAAGGAATTAACTCTACTTCATCAGACATAATTACTTCCAATCTGAATTAAATAACCCCATTTATCTAGGGTTATATTATCATAACAAGCGTGGCATAATAGTATATCATCTCCGATTATACCCTCACTCCACATTGGCTTGCTACACTCTAAGCATTTATCATCAGACATAATAACTCCTTAAGTTATCTGCGTTCTCTGAATAGTTTAATACTTCTTAGGGTGATAGCAATCACCGCTAACATAATCAGCGTTCTATGGGGTAGCCATATCTCACCGAAGTAAGTGCTTAGGTAGGTAGCAACACTATCTACGCTAAACTCTTGGATTATCTCCATTAGTTCTCCTTGTCCTTGTCGCAAGTGTGATAGATGATATCTACTTCAGAGTATAGTTTAGCACCACACTCTAAGCAAGTCTTATCATACTCTTTAGTATAATAACTCACGCTATCTCATCTCTCCTAATCTCTAATGATTAGGCTACCAAGCAGGGAAGGGAAGTTTGCCCTACTCGATAGTCCAAGCATTAAACCAATTTTACCATAGTGCCAAGTCTATCATAGACTTTAGCAATAGTGTTATCATAACTCTCAGCACCTTCTCCGTCAGCACCTTCTATCCATAGGATAGCGTTCTTGTATCTGATAGATGAACCTTCACCATTAAGCGACATAAGTAAAGCCGTTGCGTAATGGTCAGCACAACTAGCGATTATCCGACCTTGTGGGTCATAAGCGTCTAGTCTGAACTTCTTACCTTTAGCCATAGTATCACTCCTTATTGTAGTTCTAGCCTTTAATGGCTAGACCACCGAGCAGGGGAAGGAAGTAGAACCCTGCTCGATAGTCCAGTAATTATAGGTAAGGCAACGCCTTAACTTGATTATCTCTTACGAACTTCTCTATCCGTTCTTGTAGTGCGATTGCGTGTTCATCTTGTCCAATAACTCCCCGAGTTAATGGTATCACCTTGCGACTAGAACGCTTAGCCTTAGCCTTGCGCTTAGGTTTAACGACCTTACTAGTCGGGTCGATTACTATCACTTCACCATTACTTCTAGTAATGGTAATCGGTGAAGGTATCTGCCGAGTGTTCATAGTTCTATTCTTTAGCACCTTGCGGGGTGCGGTCATAATTGAACCCATTTTATCTCCTTCGAATATCGGACACCTTGTCCGAAGTGGATAAGCGGGGAGTTGAACCCCGCCTACCCGCCCCCAACTTATCCGATTTACAAGGTCGAACTCGCAGGGGGTTAATTTATTTTATCGAGTGATTAACGAGATTTACTGGGTTCGAAGGTTCTATCTGATAGGGTCAGACAACTGAACCTAGAGCAGAATTACAAGAACCCCGAAGGGTTCAAACTCTCTCGGTGAAGGGCTACGACCTTCTCGGTTTTGCTAGGTTCTTAACTAGTTGCCTAGTCGAACTTTATCCGAGTTGGTATCCGTTCCAACCGATAAGAGAATTGAACCATAGTTCGGAACGAACCACAACGGACAAAATAGGACAAATTGAAAAATCTTTTGTGAATTGGCTCACACTATTTCGGGGGTTAAATGAACAATAGGTGAACACTTTTAGGTTCTCGGCGTGTCGGTTTGACTTATCAAAACAAGTGTGCCCTCGAACAAATGTTCGAATATGCTTGTCCTGAACCTATCGAACAAGTGTTCGAATACCCCCCCGTAAAAGTTATCCACAGGTAGGCAGATAGTTATCCACAGGGTTTAGGTTTTTTGATTATTAGACACGCCCGACCCCGTTGTGGGCTATCCACAGAAGTTATCCACAGGTCAAAATAGGTATCGATAAGTCTATAAATCTCTTTATCGACAATTTATTTGACCCAGACTTCTTTAATTTTCGCACAGTAATATATATATGTCTTAGGTAATAACTTTATGTTAGGCCCCTAATATATATACAAAACGGACATTTATAAGAAATATCACCCTAAGTTGTTCGTTTTTCAGTTATTCACAGGTTATCTATATATGTAATATAAAATCTTTTATATAGGGAGTTGTCTCCCTTTAATTCCGACAACTCCTATTAATAGTATATATATAATTATATATATAATGGGATAGGTCTGCCGTTAGGCGGCTACCGTTAGATTAGTCTTAGGGGCGTTAAATGGCAAAGCAGAACCTTACCAAGGAAGAGGCCCAGTACAAGGT
>Ga0209296_1002523_pt1 | contig 13101 bp, 16 predicted proteins | sample S_130206_EF_Meta_FD_187319 | JGI IMG/M metagenome (GOLD analysis project Ga0209296, IMG submission 187319) | Freshwater microbial communities from Lake Simoncouche, Canada to study carbon cycling - S_130206_EF_MetaG (SPAdes) (version 2) | ecosystem: Environmental > Aquatic > Freshwater > Lake ...
TTCGCCTTCGGAGTTGTAGTAAGTTGACACGCCCTTGGTGACATAGCCCTGCGGCACTGGCCGAGTGAAGTCGTTCTCTGGAGCATACCCTTGCAGGGCTGCCTTCTTCTTGACTGCAACGTAGGCATCGCTTGCGGCGCCCATGTTGACACCCATTGCAAGTGATGCAGCCCTAGCGCCACCGTGTAATTCAATAGCCTCAAGCATCTCACGCTGGCGGGGCGTACAATACTTGTACAAGTTTGGGTCTATGGATATGGATGACGGCATTTATTTGCCTTTCGGGCAATCAGCCTCGCAGATACAAATAAAGGCGCTGTTATGCGCCTCTATTTCTTTGACAGTTTCTGATGTGTCTTGCGTCGCGTCGTAACTGATAGGTTTCGCAATAGCACAATAGCTATTTACGGGAACGGTCGAAACGGTCGCGCAGCCGTTCGTCACGCTCAGGATCAGGGACGCTAATAGCAGCTTCGCCAAGTTCGATTTGCCGATTAATAACATCGTTCGCTTCCTTGATAGCCATCTGACGCCCTTGCTGCCGCAACTTGTTGTCACTCCACGCCCCCCAAAGGCGGTCAAGCAGCGACAGCAAAGACGAAAGTAATTTTATCATGCGGCTGGCGGTGTCTCAGACAAGAACACGGCGGCAACGCCGGCTAGAGCAGCTACTGCTGTGGAGACAGCAGTCCATTCGGTAGCAGACAAGCCAAATGCCAGCGCAAGACCAGCGAAGCCTGCATAGGTGCTAGGCTCTTTTAGACGGCTAAGTAACCAAGATACAAAATTCATGTTATTTCTCCTTTGGATAAAACTTCCAAGGCAGTTCCCAATGTGGGCCGTCCTTGAACGCGCGCCAATCACCGCCCCATTGAAGCGGGACTTTCTCATCCGCCGCAGCGGCCTTAACTATTTTAGCTAACTTGTGATACAGCGGCCAGTCCCAGCGCACTTCGCCCGCAATCATTGGCGCCAGATCGACAGCGTGTCCAGTGATGTGACGTGAGTTCATTGTCTTGGATGCTCCTTGACTAACTAACTGCTTCTGTCGTTCGACGCTACGTAGACCTTCTAATACAGTAAAGTCAAGGTCTGAAAGTGCAGCCGCCTTCTTGACTACACGCACCAGATCAGGGTGGACGCCTTCAAGCCGTGATAGACTGCGCTGGCCTAAGACTATGCTCACGCAGCACCTTTCTGGATTAGGCTTATTAGTATGCCAACCAGCAACATAATGATTGTACCCGCCGCAGTCATGCCGACGCTCTCCAGACGCTTCATGCGCGCGCAGATGCTCTCGTACCGAAATGCACAGACCTGTTCGTGCGTGTTAAGTTGCGCTTGTGTTTCGTCGATACTAGCCATTGTTAGCGCCTTTAACGGTTGGAAGAAGGTTGTGTAGCGTACGCGCGCATTGCTTGAGCGAAAGCATTACGTACTGGCGAAGGCAGTGAACTAATATACTCAGAAATCTGCGCCGCGGTCGGGTATTGTTCTATAGCCGCCAATGCGTTGCGCCCGCTTGTAAAGGAGTTAGCAACTTCACGCTGTACGCCGGGCGTAACAATCGCGCTCCCTGCGCCTTGGGCGCCAGTGCCGGCGAATGCTAGGGCTGGGTATTTAGCGCGCACAATCGTGCCTGCAAACTTAGATAGTTTTCCGGGTTGCTGCTCTTTTAATATGTTACCTGCGCGTGTTTCGCCAAGCGACGCTAATTCGCCCATACGGTTAAGCGTCTTTAGTTCGTCCGCGGACATTGTAAGCGCGCCTAAACGTCTAGGATCGCCAGCAAAGGCATTACGGAAAATCTCGCCTTCAGGGCCGCCGCCCATAATCTTTCCAACAACTTTAGGCCGGTCGCCGCCGACCAAAGCGCGTAGTTCGGTTCCTGTTGGGTCTTGTTTGTATAGGCGCAACGCCTCGCCCGCTAACTCCCCGCGGTTAACGGCGGCGTAACCTTGTTCTGATTTGGTTAAAAACTCATCTACCAGATCGCCGCCGCCGCCGCGCCGTAGCGTATCGTCAATCAACGCGCGAAGTTCTATTACAGTTTCTTGCGCCGCTTCAGGTGTACCTGTGCGTGAAGGGACGCCACCCATTCTTACGGACATTTGGTTAACAAGAGTGTTAATACCCGACCGGCGGATTTTACCTAACGCTTTAGGGTTAAGCATACCGTTTGCGTCGGTGGCTTTTTCAAGTTGTCTGATGACACCTTTTATTGCGCCTTCTTCTACCGAACCGCGCAGAATTTCGGGGTCAGACATTTTGCGCTGCAATGAAGCTATAAGATCGGCAGCGCGCATAGGCCGTATGCCTTCCGCAGCTAAATCGTCAACTTCATCAAATATATCCCCCGCACGTTCGCGCGCGGTTATGGCTGTCAACCCAGCCTTTTCGCCGCGCTCTGTCATGGCGCCCGCAACGCCTCGTTGACGGTTAATCGCTTCTGCCGCAAAAGGGTCGCCCAAGTCATCCATCTGACCCAGTACGGTTTCGTTGCGTATTGCCCCCTCAGTCATGCGACGGTTAAGCCCTGACTGTTCTGCGGCCAACCTTTCTAGATCGGCTGCTTCACTTAATTTAGTTGGGACAATCTCGTTGCCGTAGCCCGCGCGGCGGTACATTTCTTCACGTAACGGCGCTACATCTTGAGTGACCGCTTCGCGTCCGCCGCGCACCGCAGCACGGACATCTTCCATCGTACTGCCGCCAGCAGCTTCAGCCAACCGTCCGCTACGCGCCGCTTCTTCCGCCGCTAATATACGGGCTGGGGTGTCGGGGTCAATTTCGCGTGCAGCGATTGCTCCTAGACCAAAATACGGGCTAGGTTCAACACCGGCTTCAATTAAAACTTGTTGCGACAGCCGTTGATCATCGGGCGACAGCGCACGGAACGCAGCTTTTGCTGCTTCTATATTTTCACCTAAAGATTTACGAATAATTTTTCCGGCTTGCACTTTTGATAGGCGTGTAAGGTCTACAGCTTTTCCGCCAATGCGGCCAAGGATAGTGCCGACAACCGGCAAGCCTGCGCCGAACGCCGTGGCTTCGCGTATGTCTTGACCTGTAGCACCCCCAGCTATAGCACCGCCGATACCCCCGCCAACCATACGTTCAATAAGTTGACCGGCGCGCTGGCCTTTTGTCAGCGCCGCCGTCTGTGCAGCCGTGCGACCAGAACCGATACCGCCGGTGCGTGTAGCCGCGCCGACGCGCTGAACGACGCGGCCTAGACGCGGGGCAACCGTGCCAAGCGCCTTACCGCCAGCTTGAATTGCGCCGCCGCCAGCAGCGATCAGTGGCGCTGTCGCAATGATTTCGCCTGCAATCTTACCGCCGGTAAAGTAATTAGGTCGATCTTGCTGCGCTCTTGCACCTTGCCGCGCTAACTGATTTCTAGTTTGGGTAGACTTCTGCGTGCCTATGTAGCTTAACGGATTAAGATAATCTAACGCCTCTGCAATCGGCTGCATACCGCGTTCAATCCCAGACACAACCGACTCTAGGCGGCCAGCTTTGGGGGCCTGTTTAACAGGCTTGGCTGTACGCGTGCGCTTGATCTCAGCCGCAATTTCGCGGGCAGCGCCCTCATCACCAGCAGCGTCCGCTTTCATCAAAGCGGCTTCTAATTGCGCGACAGTAGCCATATATTATAGTCCGTATTTTGCGCGGGTTTCCGCTGATAGCGTGCTTGTTGGTGTCGTTGCTTTAGTCTTAGTTTTAGCCGGCACACTACCGCCGCCGCCGCCGCCGATGCGCTCACCAAATTGATCTTCATACGCACGCAATACTCGGTCGCGTGAGCCTTCCAACCTAGCAATATAGTCGAGCAACGACCGGCGGAATTTGGCTTCGCTTTGTGTCCGCGACGATGCAAAGGCAGATTGTTGCAGCATCTTGTTTTCGCTGTCCGAGACTTGACCCAGCGCGCCGCCGGTTGGCGAGTTGTCGCGCATGGTCTGAAGTTCTTGGAAGCCTGCAATGGTTACCAAGTTGTTGTAATCTGACAACGCATCAGCCGCGTCCTGCGAAATCAAACTCAACGCAGTGTCGGGAATGTTGCCTTGAATGTTTCCTAAGATGCCGTTCAACGCAGGGTTCTTTAGTAGGCGCCGTGCGACCTCTATGGTGTTGTCGTATTTTGACTTGGCGCCTAACGCTGCGTTGCGCGCTTTAGCCGGGGCGGTGCCTTTGACTACAGTTACAGGGCCGCCAGCCGGCCCGCGACCGCCGACCTTTTTGTCTGTCTCAAACTCGCGCATAGCCTTAGCGATTGCGGGGATTTGTGCATCCGAAACTGGTGCGTTAATGTCAACGCCCGTTCTCTGCCGGATGTATTCCTTGTAACCGCTAACAGACGCTGCGCTATTTTCTGGTCCTTGCGGGGCGTACTTATTAACAATCTTGTTGATCGTGTTGACACCCTTGTTAATATAACTACGGCGCAGCAAGTTTTCTTGTGCGGCAATGCCCGCAGCGGGCGTATCAAAGGTAGCAAAACCGCCGCTTTTGCCTGTGTATCCGGGCTGCGACTGTGCAAACGGGCCATCTTTAAGCGCGCCGGGGTTGGTTTTTAATGCGTTAGCGACAGGGCTACCCTTACCGGGTGCGCCCGCGGATGGCGCTGGCGTAGCAAAGCTACCGCCGCTTTCTTTAGGCACAGCCACAATATCGCCGGTGTCGGTTTTAATGTACTGCATACCTTGAGCGGCTTGAATACGTGAACCGGGAACTTCGCGCGCAGCGCCAGCGCCAAACTTTGGTAAACCTATAACGCGCTCTTCAGCGCCAGTGGTTTGTTTTATGTATTCTTGCTCGTACCGTTTGTCGGCCTCAAGCGTTCCAAGATACGTTGTTTCTTTCCACTGTCCAAACTGCGCGGGATCGGTTGGCATAGATGCTATAGCGTCCGATAGCGCCCCTTGAAATATCTCACCTTTAAACTGAGGTTGACTAGCGATACGCTGCGCGAACGCAGTTACTTGTTGAGGTGAGTCAGCGTTAGACAACGCAGTGCGAACATAGTTATTAAAATCCATAGCCGTCTTAATGTCGGCAGCAGTAGCTTTAGCACCAGCTTCTGCTAACGCGGGAGCATGCAATTCTACTGCCCGCGCTTCTTGCGCTTTGCCAATATCCATTGCTTGCTGCGCCTGCTGCGCCTGACGCTGCGCCGCTTCCTGCTGCCGCGCCATGTTCATCATGTTTGCAAACTGCGCGGTTTGACGCGAAAGATCGGGAAGCTGCGGGCCGCGTGCTTGTAGGGCTATCATTTGGTTAGGCATCGTTTACACCTTTACGTGTCAAATTAATCTATTGGGGTTATATGCAAAGGGGTTATATTGCCCGCCGCCGCCGCCCGGCTCAAAAGTACCGCCAGCGCCACCACCAGTGCCGCCCGCTGGAGTACGGTTGTAATAATCAATCATTGCTTTGTTGATAGGCGCCTGCACCATGTAGTTTGTGACGCCGCTCAAGGCTTGGTTTAGTGCGTTGGATTGACCAACGTAGCCAGACGCGCGGGCCTGACCAGCGTTGTACAAGTTAGACGCTTCGTTTTGGCCAAACTGCCCTGTTGCGCCGGTCATTACATTGGTGGCAGACTGGCCAGAACCCATTAGCGATTGCAGCGGGTTCAGCTTGGCAGACCGCTCAACTTGATAGCGGTTAAATGCGTTCTGATATTCTTGGCTGGCTAAGTCTTGCCCAAAACGCTGCACACCCTTCAGGGTGGAGCCTGACAAAAGATTACCGCGGGCGGCTGCTGATCGTTCTAGCGCCTTCATGCCTTCTGCTTGACGGAACTGATAGCCGGGGTCTTGCTGAAAGTCTGATGCACCAAAAGACTTAGCAAGGCTACCGTATCCGGGGGCGTTCTTATCGCCGCCGATACCCAGATATTGCATAATCTCGTTTTGCGCGGTAAGCCCGCCTTGACGAAACGGTTCTTGAAGGGCTATCTGTTTGTCTAAAGCGTCTTTTTGCGCTACGGTTGCTTGTTCAGCCGCTTGTCTTTGCGCTTTAGATGCTTTACTAGATGCTATCGCTGTCGCGCCGCCGCCAATAACGGCTGCGCCTAAAATGGCTGCTGCGGTAGTAAGTGCCATTAGTTTAATTCCTTTACAAACGTGCGTTCTGTAGGTGTATACCCTAGACGCCCGTACAGTTTTACCATAGTCTCAACGCGGTCGTTGTCGAGCGCGACCATAAACATAGCGGCTGCTTGTTTACTCATACCCCATTTTTCTATTTCTTGAAACAGCAATTTTGATGCTGCGCCGCCCCGTGCGTCTGGTTTAATATACCACCACAACTCCTGCGCCACTAATTTTGCAGGGTTAAAGTACATAGGGTACGCAATCGCTGCGGTAATACCGATCAGTTCGCCATCGTCTTCCGCCACCAAAACAGTCATGTTCTCGTTGTCTAGTGCGCTTTCAATAAATGCGGTGGTGCTATCGCGGTCAAACGGGATTATATGACTGACAGGTGTTGTCGCCACAAACGCTGCCGCCAAGTCCATGTAGCATGGTATGTCATCGACGGTAGCGGGGCGGACTGTTACAGGCATTAGCTGACTAGCCGACCCGACGCACGAATGTTGATGGACGTAGCCGTGCCAGCGATTGTGCTGATGAAGCCATTGTTAGGTAACACATGACCTACTAGTTCAGGAAACGTGTAAGTCTCTGACGGCTGAAGCGTTTTGGTTTTGACAATCAAGTTGTCGTTGCCAGCGGAGCCAGCACTAGCAATCAAGTTGACGCTGATCGTTGCAGCGGTCGCGCTGTAGTTAGTCGCGGTAAACTTGTCGATGATCGTCTGCACGCTAGATGACGTGTACTGCGTCGTTTGAGTTGCTTCCGCTGTCTTGGCGGGGATGATGTTACTGATAGACACGGCCATTGGTATTCTCCTTAAACAATACTGGTGATGATGCCGTCAACCACAGTGACGGTGTTTATGCCAGCCAAGAAAGAGCCAGACGTACCTTTATTTTTAGACGCGATTGTCCCTAACTCTGCACGCGGCTCAAGCCCTAGCCCAAAAACTTCTGCTTGCAAGACCGCTAATTCAGACGCTGACGCGCTGGGCGGTGTTGACTCTAACGCCTGAATGTCGCTCTGCACAACAGCCACATCAGATGCGGACGCGCCGTCTGGTTGTACTTCTGTAGCCTGCGCTAGTGTCTCCAACATGGCGTCGTAGGTAGACAGCAGCGACGCTGTATCGGGCGCCAGCATAACTTCTTGTTGGTTAGTTTCTGTAGCCGTCAGCAGCGACAGAAAGAACCTGTACCATTCGCGGCTAATCGCCCCCGACCGCTCGTCAATAAAGGCGACGCGGGGCGGCGTTAACTGGGTAGGGTTGATCGGAGCCAGTGCCATTAGGCGCTCGTCCCGCTAATGGCTAGTTCGGCGCCCATGATGTAAATCCGCACAGGGTCTGTGCCGGACACTTCGTAGACGCGGTCACGTATCTTCATCGTCGCGCCAAGGCGGCGCCAAATGGTGCGATGCCCAAATCTGCCAATTCTGCCCATCGACTTCCAATGTTCGTTAGACCATGTATGGCCGCCGTCATCTGACCAGCGCAGCATAGCTTGCGGATTATACCCCAGCGCTTCAGGGTATGCTTCCGTTTCTAGCACGTATCCGTTGTAATCTTCGGCGGGTTGCACTTGGGTAACCAATAACTCGTTATTATCGTTGGCTTCCGTGACTAACTGGTCACCGGCTTGCGTAGTCAAATAGCCTTGCACAAACTGGGCTACGAGGATGTCACCTGATTCAGTGGCAAGGTCTTCGGCATCGTAAGCGGGGTAGGCATTTAGGCCAACGCCTGTCTCGCAGTCAAGCTGCATGGAGTGCTGGATAGTACGCGTGAGGTTGTTAGCGCCTGTTGGCAGCGCGCGCCACGACCGCAGCCATTTCTGCGGTGCGCCATCATCAGCGTACACGTTCAGGTCAAATTCGTAAAGTTTGCCGTTCTGATAGTCCCCTACAACCGTGGTGCTGTTAAAGAACATCTGATTGTCGGCACGGTGGCGGTTAAAATCGCCGCTGGCAAACGACGCCCGCTCATGCCATGCACCAGTAGCCACATCGTAGACCCATGTGGTGTCGGCGCTGGGGAAGTTTAGGACGTAGAAGCTGTGACCATCCTGCTGATACGTGTAGCCAGTGGCGTCTGAGATGTTGGCATACTCTTGCATTTGCCATTCGATAGCGTGGGTCGATACGCGCTGACCGATGTAGCCAGCGGCCTTGTAGACAATACCTTGACCGCGTGCATCCTTGCCCAGCCAATAAATCTGGTTGTCCATCTTGGCAACGCTGTACGGGGCAGCGCAGCCTAGTTCGTTAAACGCGCCTTGAATACGGGCCAGCGGAAAGTCAAGAAGCCCTGCGTCATACCAAACTTCGGTCGAGTTTGTACCAAACACCCAGACTTCGCGGTGGTCTACAAAAACCGCCGTTACATTATCTGGGTTGCCTTCGGCGCTGGCAAACTCCAACGGATCAACAGCCAAGCCATCAAGCAGCGACGTCACCCAAATCTTCTGTGTACCGGGTTCATTAAACGTAAAATAGCCGTCGATGTAGCCGACCGTGCCCGCGCCGGGGAAGTCAGGGTCGGTGATTTGCTGAAACACGTCGGTAAGGGCATTGTAGATGTAACCTTGAGGGTTAGCGGCAACGAATAGCTGCGTGCCGTTGTCAGCCATGCTAACAGGGCCAGAACCGCCCACAGTGCCTTTGGCAACTGCGTTCCAGCTACTGTCAATTTTATATAATGTATCGCCAGACACAGCGTAGCCGTAGTCGCCGTATGTCCACAGCCCGCGGATAGGGCCAGTACCAACAGTCGCTAGGGTAGTCAGGCCCGGCGCGCGCTGAAGAAACGCGGGTTCTTTGCCGCCTTCTGGGACAATCTCTGGGAACAGATTGACCATGCGGTTGTCGGCGGCGTTGACACTTCTAGCAACATACGCGGAACCAAGGATAGGAGTTTTCATTACTTAGTAACTCGGATACCATTTAGCCGCCGTAACGTCGTAAGTCATAGTCAAAGCCTTGCTGACTACAGCCGTAGACGCCAGCGCAATGTTCCCCGCCGTAGTGGTTGTAAAAATACCTGTGGGTATTAAAGTTATGGTTCCGCCGCCCGTTGATATAGGCGAAGGAGCAGTAATTGTAGCGATAGCCGCTACCCCGCTTATAAACGTAATGTCTTTTGTCGGCGCTATAGTAGCCGCGCTTGCTATAGTAGGGGCTGCTGCCGATGTAGCTAATACATCTGTCAGTGTGGGGGAAGTTAATACAGGCGTAGTGATCGTAGGTGAAGTTGCAAATACTGCTGATCCTGTACCTGTTTCGTCTGTCAAAGCAGTCCGCAAATTAGCTGATGTAGGTGTAGCTAAAAAAGTAGCGATACCTGTCCCAAGACCGGATACGCCCGTTGAAATAGGTAGGCTGGTGCAATTCGACAGGTTACCGCTGGTTGGCGTGCCTAATAGTGGCGTTGTCAACACCATCGAGGTGCTGGTGCAATTCGACAGGTTACCGCTGGTTGGCGTGCCTAGTGTGGGCGTAACAAACGCCGAGTTGGTGAATAGGTTGGTTATGGTTAATTGCTTAGTTGTACTGGTCGAAGCCTGAACAATCGGCAATACATCAGCGCCAGCTTGCGAAGCGGCAACCGGCAGCGCGGAGATAGCAATATTAGTCATTTAGTAATTCCCTGCATAGATGTTAAAGCGTTGGCGTGAAGCAATCAGGCTGTATGGTACAGACATGATGTCATCAGGGTTGTTAATGCGTTTAATGTTACGCTTCGAGGACATAGCAATGCGGCGGACTTGCGCCGACGGCTCTTCACCAAACTCAGGCGCCATTTCGCAAGCCAAGTTATAACGGAACGCACGCAAATAGCCGGGAGGAAAACTCAATACGGTTGCCAGCGTTGCAGGCTGCGTAAGTTCTTCAACCGAAATGAAATGCCATGTCAGGTTGCGCGTAGGGCGCGGGTAGATGTACATATCAATATCGGGGTATGTCATGTTGACAAAGAGAACTTGCGGAAAGGTAGACGTGACAGTCTTGACCGCGATGCCGTCATACTGCTGCTGGTTAATCATTTTGATGCCGTAGCTGACGCCAGTGCCGGGATCGACAAAGTACGTTGCATCGTCAAGCAGGATGGGGCGGTTGCCAACAAAGTTACCAGTTGGTCCAAGCGTGCGGCTGATGATGCCAGAAGGCCATGTAAATACTTGGTCTTGCGTCGAGAAGATGGACAGGCGCTCAGTGTTCCAGCTATCAATCATCTGGTTCATGGCGTTTAGCGCGTCCTGCGACGTTTCAGCCGACGGGACTTCACCTTCGGCCAAGACGCCTAGCAACCTAAGCGAACCGTTAATTATGTCTCCCGCGCTGGCCATGCCAAAATCCTCGCAAAAAATTTAAAAATGGACGGCCCGAAAGCCGTCCAATTTAGTTATACGCAATGAATGATTGCAAAGTTAATTACTACTGCTTCGCTTTGCGATGTGGCCGTCAGGTTTCGCAAAGTGATGGCCGCGACGCCCGCACCCAGTGAACTAATGTACGTGGTGTACGTTGTTGCGTCAGCTACCGAACCCGCCGACACATTTAAAACCAGAATGTCGTTGGCCGAAATTAGGGTGTTGTTTAAGTTGAATGTAACGGCGGTGTTGCCCGCCAACGCTGCGTTGTTCAGTGTAATACGGCCAGCAGGCTTGTTCAGTGTGACGGCAGTTGATTTGCTGGTAGCTTGCGTGACTGTACCTTGTGCTGCGGCGGTGTAGCCGATTTGCTCATCGCTCAAGAGATATTGTGCGCCAATAATGTCTTGGTCGAGGTAAGCAACACCAATAGGTTTTGTATTAGGCATTGATTTTCTCCTGAAAAGGATGCCCCGACCGTAGCCGGGGCAAACCTATTAGCCAGCGATACGGTACAGGTTGTACGTAGTGTCGCTAGTTTTAACAGCGCGGAACAATACGCTCTTAGAAGCAACGCCTGCACCTGAACCAACCAAGGTCCAGCCAGTGCCTACTAAAAGAGTAGGAACGCCAGCGGCGGTAGCAACCAAAGCAATATCAAATGCTGAGTTGGTTTTTGCGCTGCTGATGGTTGCGTTAACAACGCTGACCGCAGGGAGTGTAAGGTCGGCTGCACTTGCAGAAGAGTAGACAACCAAACCACCGCCCAAATCGGCAGCAGTTAGTGTAGCTGCTGCGGTATACGCAACAGCGACAGGTGACGTTGTAAGGTTAACTTCGGTAAGATTACCGTCTCCGACTTGATAGCCGCCGGCGCCATTTGGAAAAGCCATAATAAAAATCCTTCAAAAAGTGTGGCCCCCGGCGAACCGAGGGCCGTTATTAGATTAACCCCAGAGACGAACAGCCATTTGCGGACGGATCGTGCTGTAACCGTACAGAACGTCAATACGGCAAGGCATACGGTCGTTGTTGATGTCGTATTGACGAACAACGCGCAAGCTGATGCCGTTATGCACCTGACGCGAAGCCATATCTACGCCTTGTGGGAGCAGAAGGTCGGCGGTTGCAAAGGTGATTGCGTCCTTGTGGTATACGAGGTTCTGAGCATATTGCGTAGAAGCCGTACCAACAAACACGATTGCCTTGGAGTTACCGGGCAGAGTGTTAACCGTGGCAAGTGCGTGTGCTGCCGAGTAGATTGCAGCAACAGTTACGTTACCAGCGCCAGCGCCGCTGAGTGTGACATCAGCAAGAGCAACGAACTGGAACAACGAACCAGTGCTTTCACGGGTCTGTGGGTTGACAGCAAAGCAGTCAGCAACAGTGAAAACATCGCCAGCCTTAACCGTAGCAGATGCGCCGGCGCCAGTGATGGCGATGGTGGTTGCACCTTCAGCAGTAACAGCCGCCGAAGTCGTTCCGCCAGTTGCAGTACGCGAACCAGTGGTGAACTGCTTGATGGACTGCGACATATTGATTTCGTCGAAACCAAGTACGCCTGTACCCATCATGCCGTTCTTGAACTGCTTGCTGATCGTGTCGGTTGGGTTGAATAGACCCTTCAGACCTTCGACCAATCCAGCGTTAGCGGCTGGGTTAACAGTTGCATAACGTGGCGACATTACAGCAGCGTTTTCGTTCAGCTTCTGCTGTGCAGCAAGTAGAACTGCCGAAGTAGCTGGCGTAGTGCCGGGCGTGCCGACAGTGTTACCGATGGTTGCGTATGCGTTTGCAACGTCAGCGTCGATGCTTGAAGCAAGCTGCGAGATACGTGGCTTGAGAACGCGGTCAGCAAAGTCATCCAACTGCATCGTCAATTCAGCAGTGGTGAAGTTAACGCCAATGTGCTTCTGGGTGGAAACAGCAAGCGTTGTGAACTGCTCGTTGTCATCCTGTACCTGAAGGGCTGCGCCGTCAGTTACAAGCGCGCGATCCGGCAAACGGATACGCAGGGTTGAACCAATCTTTGCGCCTTCAACAGCAAAGCTGTCATCGTACTGGCGGTTTACGTTACGGGTAAGAACCAAGTTGTTTTCGAGAATCTCAAGCGCCTTACGCGTGATCATGTCGATGGTTAAAATCGAGTTACTCATGGAAATAATCCTAAATTATCGGTTGCGTTGTGCCTCGTACTTCTTGATCTGTCGCATCCGTTCTGCCTCAATCCAATCTGACGTACTCATGGACTTTACGGCCCGTGGGTCTGTCGTATCAAATGTCGGCGCACCAGAGGTGCGGGCATTGACAGGCGCAATAGGTGGCGGGGCGTTGGATGTTTTTTTGAATGTAGGCTCGGCTGAAAGCCGGGCTTCAATCATACCAATTTCCCTAGCTTGCAAAATGGGGTCTAAACGCGAAATACGCTGGGCATCTTTAGTGTTGACACCTAAGTGATAAATCACGTCGGGGCCAATGTCGGACGCTTGTATTGCCATCGCCATCGCGTCGGTGATCGGAAGGTTGGGGTTGTATGCGACTTGTTCAAAGTCATCATACTTGTCCCGCGCTGCCTCTTCACGTTCGTGATAAGACTCTAGCATTGCACGTTGCTGGCCGTCCCTTTCACG
>Ga0209296_1002529_pt1 | contig 13080 bp, 8 predicted proteins | sample S_130206_EF_Meta_FD_187319 | JGI IMG/M metagenome (GOLD analysis project Ga0209296, IMG submission 187319) | Freshwater microbial communities from Lake Simoncouche, Canada to study carbon cycling - S_130206_EF_MetaG (SPAdes) (version 2) | ecosystem: Environmental > Aquatic > Freshwater > Lake ...
AGGCCGTACTTCGGCGCAATGCGCTTCAGGGTTTCCATCACCATCATCTGGTGGTCGGTGGCGATGTTCGAGGTCTCGAACACCGGCGCGATTTCGTACTGGCTCGGCGCCACTTCGTTGTGGCGCGTCTTCACCGGCACGCCCAGCGCGTAGAGCTCGGTTTCGCACTCCGACATGTACGCGAGGACGCGGTCGGGGATTGCACCGAAGTACTGATCTTCCAGTTCCTGACCCTTGGGCGGCGCCGCGCCGAACAGCGTGCGGCCGGCGTTGATCAGGTCGGGACGCGAGAGGTAGAAGTAGCGATCGATCAGGAAGTATTCCTGCTCGGGGCCGCAGGTCGTGGTGACCCGCGCGGACTTCGAACCGAACAGCTTCAGGATGCGCCCCGCGTGCTTCGAGAGGGCATCCATCGAGCGGAGCAGCGGCGTCTTCTTGTCGAGCGCCTCACCGGTCCAGCTCAGGAACGCTGTCGGGATGACGAGGGTGACCGAGCCACCGCTCTTGAGCAGCCACATCGGGCTGGTCGGGTCCCACGCCGTGTAGCCGCGCGCCTCGAAGGTGCTGCGCAGGCCGCCCGACGGGAAGCTCGACGCATCGGGCTCGCCCCTGACCAGTTCCTTGCCCGAGAACTCGAGCACGGCCTTGCCGTCGGCGGTCGGGTTGAGGAAGGAGTCGTGCTTCTCGGCCGTGATGCCGGTCAGCGGCTGGAACCAGTGCGTGTAGTGGGTCGCGCCGTGCTCGACCGCCCATTCCTTCGCGGCCTTGGCGACCGCGTCGGCCACCGAGCCGTCGAGCGGTTCGGACTGCACGATGGTGCGGCGCAGCGCCTCGTACACCTTCTTCGGCAGACGCTTCTGCTGTTCCGCGTCGTTGAAAACCAGGCTGCCGAACGTAAATTCCGAACGGACGGCCGGCGTCCCTTCCTTAGCCACGGACCAGTCGCGAATTGCGCTGATCGCTTCGCCCAACACTGCGGAACCCATCGCGTCCCCCTTCGTCAATTGCCGAACTGAAATGAATGATTGCCGTGAACGGCGGCCCGGCGATTCTATCGCGCAGGTACACCACTGCCGTTCGGTTTTTGCATTATTCCAATGCCGTGCAGGATCTGCAAGCGGATAGCGTCAATGTTGTCGTAAAAAGATGGAATACGCCAAGCGTGACGATTGAAATGTGCAGGATGTGCACGAATTCAGGATCGCCTGACTGGGCCTGCCCAGCCAAGCACGGCGAGGAACTCGGCCAGCACCATCGCGGTGGCTCCCCAAATGACCGCACCGTCCACTTCGAAGCCGGGCACATCGAGCGTGACCGTGCCCAGGCGCATCGGCCGCCACTGCACCGTGGCCGGCTCGAACAGGGTAGCGACAGGCACCTGGAGGATGCGCGCCACCTCGCGGTCTGCCGGTGCGACTGCCGGTGCGTAAGGAAGGGTGGCGACCACGGGATGCAGCCGGAAGCCGCTGACCGGGATGTCGAGCGGGGTCAGCCGTCCGTGCAGCCGCACGTCGTTTGTGGCGAGGGCAATTTCCTCGCGCGCCTCGCGCAGCGCGGCCTGCTCCACGGTCTCGTCCGTCTCGACCACGCCGCCAGGCAGCGACACCTGTCCGCTGTGCCGCACGTGCGCCGAGCGTACGGTGAGGATCACGTGTGCACGGCCGTCGAGCGGAAACAGCAGCAGCAAGCCGGCGGCATGCCGCGCCGACGTCGCGTCGAGGCCGGCTGGCCAGTCGCCGCGTCGCTGCGGGGCCATCAGCGCCTGCGCCGGCGCCCCCGGCAGTGGCGCGCGCCAGTCGCGGGCGAGGCGCTCGATCACGGTAAGGAAGGTCACGGGTCTCTGTCCTGAGCCGACCCGACCTCCGTGCGGAGCGATTTCACGGCGAGGCCGCTCAGTACAGCGTCATCTGCGAGCAACTGGCGCGCGGCGCGGCGGATGACGAACTTGTCAGCGCTTTGACAACTTCGGCGCCGAGGACCGCGTAGCCGGTGTCGTTCGGATGGAAGCCGTCCGACGAGTAGAACGATGCCGCGTAGACGCGCGGATCGCACATCAGGTCGATGACCGTGACACCCTCCTGTGCGTTGATCGCATTCGTCGTCATCCGCACCGAGGCGCGCTGCGCCGCCTGTTTCTGGGCCAGCGACGCACTGGCCAGGTAGGGGAGCGCCGCCAGGTTCGGCAGGTTGAGGACGATGATGCGGGCCTGCGGCGCGCGGGTGCGGATGCCGTTCATCAGGGTCGCGAAGTCGGTGCCGAACGTCGACACCTTGTCGTCGATGTAGGCCGTCTGGTTGCTGCCGCCGGCGCCGCCGCCGAGCGCAGCGGTGACCGTGTTCACGTCGTTGGCCCCGGTAAATACCGTGACGAACGACGCATCGCGACGCACGAACGGCATTTCCTGCTCGATGATGTTGCCGCCGATGATGCGGCCGTAGTGCGTGCCCAGATCCTGGAAGGAGCGGCTGATCACCGAGGCCGGAATCCCCAGGTTGCCGACGCTCACCGTGTAGCCGCTGGCTCTCAGTTGGCGTGCGGCGACCCAGACGTAGCCTGTCCCGTTACAGTCCTCGAAGATGAAGCACGGGCTCGTCGAGCCGATGCCCATGACATCGCTTGCGCCGACTGCCGAGTAGACCAGCGCTGACCCGGCCGCCGGTGGGCCACTCGGTGACGTGGGGCTGCCGCCCGTGCTGTCGTTCTTCGCGCAGGCGCTCGTCAAGGCGAGCAGCAGTGACAGCGCCGGAAGGATCCGCCTTTTTGGACTGTGGGACATTGTCACCATGAGTTTGCAATGAGAGTACCCGATGGCCTGCGGGGTTGTGCGTAAAATGGCGGGGGGCGTCGGGGCGCCAGGGAGCAGGAGAAGACGTCGGTGAACGCGTTGCGCCAGACCGGCGCGCTGCTGTCGGCCATCGGAACGGCCGTCACGAGCCTGCTGAGTCCGGGGAAAGCTCCCCGAGTTGAACTCGTCGTCGGCGACGCCGCGCCCGATTTCATGGTGCCGGCCTCCGACGGCCGGACCTACCGACTGGCCGATTTACGAGGCCAGGTCGTCGTCATCGCCTGGTTTCCGAAGGCGTTCACGGCCGGCTGCACGGCCGAATGCCGGTCGATCGGGATGTCGAAACGTGCGCTTGGTGCGTTCGATGCTGCTATTTTTGCGGCCAGTTGCGATACCGTTGAGATCAATCGCGAGTTTGCCGCGTCTACCGGGATCGAATTCCCCATCCTGAGCGATCCTGAGTCCACCGTGGCACGTGCCTACGGTGTCCTCGGTCCGCTCGGGTTGCCGAGCCGATGGACGGTCTACATCGGTGCCGACAGCCGAGTCCTGGCGATCGATCGCCAGGTTCGGTTCGGCAATCACGGCGCCGACATTGTGGCGGCGCTCGAACGTTTCGGAGTTTCGCGGCGGCCCTGACGGGTCCGCCCTCACAAGCTGGCCTCCCGGCCAGGCTGGAGAATCCCATGACACTGCTCGATCGCTTCCGTGCCCAGTCCCGCGACAAACATTCCGATCCCAACGTCCGCGTCGCCTTCGTCGAGGAGTTGCCACTGTCCGAGAAAGAGGCCATCGCCGCCGCTGCCCGCGAGGACGACGACCCGCGTGTGCGCAAGGCCGCGGTGGCCAAGCTGATGGACCCGGCGACGCTGGCCGTGGTGCTGCGCGAGGACAAGGACGACAGCGTCTGCGCCCAGGCCACGGCGATGTTGCGCGACCTCGCGCTCGAGGCGTTCGAAGAAGTCGGCGAACCGGAGAGCCAGCAGGCGATCGACGCCCTCACCGATCCGAAGGCACTCGGCCAGATTGCGAAGTCGGCCACCCGCGAAGCCTCGGCGGCACGCGCGCTCGCCCGCATCACGGACGTGCACGCGCTCGCCTCGGTCGCGCGTCATGCGGGGCTCGAGCCGATCCGCATGCGTGCGTTCGAGCAGGTTCGCGAGCAGGGCTCGCACGACGAGCTCCTGGCCATCGCGATGAACAGCGATTTCAAGGACACGGCGCTGGCCGCGCTCGACCTCATCACCGACCGCACCGAGCTCGAACAGGTGGAGCTGCGCGGCCGGAACAAGAGCGCGTCGAAGCGGGCGCGTTCGAACATGCGCGAGGCCGATGAACGTGCCGCGCGCGAGGCAGCGGTGGCGGCCACCGAGGCCGCCATGACCGCAGCCGCGGCCGCACGGGCGGTTGAAGCGACGGAGGCTGAAATGACGACACCGCCGCACGGCGATCCCCTGCCAGAACAGGTCACGGCGGACGCACCGGTTGAGGCGCCGGCCGCGCCGGTCGAACCAGCCGCACCGGCCGAGACAGACGACGCGCGTGCCGCGCGCGAAGCCGCCGAGCAGGAGGCGCTGCAGCGCGACCGCGAGCGTCGCACCGGCCGGCTGGCTGAACTGGTGGTCGAGGCCGAAGCGGCCGCCGCCGACGAGAACCTGCAGTCGGCGCGCAAGCGCTTCAACGCGGTGCGCCGCGAATGGAGTGACACTGCGCTTGGCATCGACGTGGACGGCGAGGTTCTGGCGCGCTACAACGACGCGACCGGCCGCATGGGCGGGCGCGACGCCGAGGCGCGCGAGGAAGATGCCCGCGCCCGCAAGGAGGCGCTGGCTCGCATGCACAACCTGCTCGGCCGCGTCGAGCCGCTTGCCGCCAAGGACGACCTCACGCTGAAGGCCGCCGACCGCGCGCTGAAGGACGTGAAGAACGCCTTCGGGGCGATGCCGCCGCTGCCGACCAAGCAGGACTTCGAGGACGTCATGACGCGGCTCAAGGCCGTGCAGGCCGCGCTCACGCCGAAGGTGCAGGAACTGCGCGAGGCCGACGACTGGAAGCGCTTCGCCAACGTCGCCATCCAGGAGCAGCTCTGCGCCAGGATGGAAGCGCTCAAGGCCACCGAAGACCTCGATGCCGCTGCCAAGGAAGTGCGTGACCTGCAGGAGCAGTGGCGGGCGTCGGCCGACGTGCCGCGTGCCCAGGCCGATGCGCTCTGGCGCCGCTTCAAGGCCGCCCACGACGAGGTGTGGGCCCGCTGCGAGGCGCACTTCGCCGTGCAGTCCACCGAGCGTGCCGAGAACCTCACGAAGAAGACGGTGCTGTGCGAACAGGCCGAGGCGCTCTCCGACTCCACCGACTGGATCACGACCTCCGAGGCGCTGAAGGCGCTGCAGAACGAGTGGAAGACCATCGGGCCGGTGTCGCGCGGTCGCGAGAAGGCGATCTGGGAGCGGTTCCGCGGCGCCTGCGACAGGTTCTTCACCCGTCGTCACCAGGATCTCTCCGAGCGCAAGACGAGCTGGAACGAGAACCTGGCCCGGAAGGAAGCGCTCTGCGAGAAGGCCGAAGCGCTCGCGCCGAGTTCGGACTGGGACAAGACGGCCGGTGAAATCCGCCAACTGCAGGCCGAGTGGAAGACGATCGGGCCGGTGAAGAAGTCGCGGTCCGAAGCCATCTGGCAGCGCTTCCGCACGGCGTGCGACACATTCTTCACGCGCTTCGCGCAGCGGCACGACACGGCTCGCGCCGAACGCGTTGCGGCGCGCGAGGCCATTTGCGCCGAGGTCGAGGCGATCGGCGCCCTGCCCGAGGGGAGCGAGGCGCCGGCGGACCTGCTGGCCACGGCGCGGGCGCTGCGCTCGCGGTGGCAGCAGGAGATTGCGTCGCGCGGCGTCGACCCCGATCGGGCACGCGCGCTCGAACAGCAGTTTGCTCTGGCATTCGGCCACGTCATCAACCGGTGGCCGGCGGCGTTCGGCGGGTCGGACATGGACCCGGAGTCGAACCGCAAGCGGATGGACGTGCTCGTCAGCAAGGTCGAGGCGCTGGCGGAGTCGCTCGCCGGCAAGACCGGTCAGGCAGCCGAAGCCGAGTCACCGACGAGCAGGCTCGCCGCGATGCTGAAGGAGGCACTGGCCTCCAACACGATCGGTGGCAAGCCCGACGACGACAGCCGGCTGCGCGCGGCGCAGGAGGAAGTGCGGCAGGTGCAAACGCAGCTCTCGCGGCTCGGCCTCGTGCCGGACGAGGCGAGGCGTCAGCTCACTGATCGCTTCCAGCGCGCCGCTCGCAAGATCAACGACCTGGCGAAGCGCCCCTAGATCGCGGCGCGCGCAATCCAGACACACGAAGGGCACGACGGTCATCCTCGCGGATGGCCCTCGTGCCCTTTGTGCGTGCAGGTGTCTTCGCCGCCATCAGCGACGTCGCGCCGGTTACCGCGGCGTACGGACCGGTGCCAGCGTCTCCAGCAGGGCGGTCTTGAAGTAGCCCGGCGGAATCGTGCCCTGACGGATGAACTCGAGGTGGAACGTCTTCGCCGAGAACGCCGCGCCTGCCGCCTTCGCCGCTTCCTCGCGCATCGCGTAGATGGCGTCCTTGCCGAGGCGATAGGTGATCGCCTGCGTCGGCCACTTCGAGTAGCGGAAGACCGCGCGTTCGGCCGCTGCGCAGCTGGCGCGCTTGGCGTCGCTGGTCGCTCGGCCGGCCGCATCGCAGGCGCCCGGCAGGAAGTCGACCACTTCCGAGAACAGCGTCGTCGCATCGTCGTAGCCGAAGCGTCCGATGTGGAGGCCGGTGTCGATGCGGACGCGCAGATCGCGGTAGAGCGTGCCCTGCAGTTGGTAGAGCCGCTCTTCCGGCGTGTAGAAGCCGTTCGGTGCACCCGGCTGCGGCTCGGCCATCAGTGCTTCGGCGTAGAGGCCCCAGCCTTCAGCGGCGAGTGAGTCCTGCCACATGGCAGCCGAATCTTCGACCGCACCCGGCGTGAGCCAGCGGACCGGTGAGAACGACCCTTTCGCCTGCGTCAGCACTTTGAAGTACCAGTCGTGGCCGGGGAACCCTTCGTGCGCGGACAGGTCGGCGAGCGCGGCGCGGTTGTTCGCCTGCAGCGCGGCCGGGTCGTTCCCGGTCGGGGTGACGTAGTAGCGACCGACGCCGGTTGTCTTGAACGGCGGCGCGGGATAGTAGGCGGCGCCGTCGATCGAGGCGCGCAGCGGCGGCGGCGTCTCCACCACGTCGAGCGTGTAGTCGGCCGGGACGTCGAACAGCCCGGTCTTGCGCGCGAAGTCGACCAGGCGGAAGGCGGCGTCGCTGTACCACGACACCATCTCGGCATCCGACTTCGGGTAGTCCTTCGAGAGCTGATCGAACACGGCGCGGACCGCGGCCTGGCCGTCGGCTGGCAGCGACAGGCCGTTCTTCTGGCCGATCTGACGCGCGAGCTCGATCATCTGCTTCTGGGTCGCCTCGACGATCGGCCACGAGTCGTCGAACAACTGCGATGCCTTCACCTGGAGGTGGAAGTTGTTCTCGAGCGCCCAGTCGTACTCGGTGGCGCCGACGGCGTAGCGGTCGGCCGCGTAGGCCGGTTTCACCGTGTGCGAGCCGGGCTCGAAGAACGTGTCGGCGATGAAGGTGCGGAACTGCCCGTAGGCGGCGCCCGCATCGCGTCCGGCGGTGCGGATGTCGGCGAGCCGCGCGTCGCGCCCCGGTCCAGCCGCGATGCGTTGGGCGGCGACCGCCGGCAGCGTCTCGCGGAAGTACGTCGCGTTGGCGTCGCTGGTGTTCAGGCCATCGCGTTCGAGCATGCGGCGATCGGCGACATTGCCCGACTGCACGCCCGCTTCGAGCTGCGTGCGTGCTGCGGCGAGAAACGCCGGGATGGCCTTCACGCGCTGGACGACCAGCGCCCATTCCTCGGGTGTGCCGTAGCTGCGTTCGCCGGTCTGGGTGAGCCCCTGGAGCTGCCAGTCGATGGCGCGGAACGGTTCGCCGACGTAGGTGTCGACGGCGCGTTCCTGGTAGCGGCGCACCTGGTGCTGATGCAGCAGGAAGCGCACCTGCGCCACCGCCACGTCACGGTCGATCAGCACCGCCGGCGTCAGCGCGTCGATGTCGACGGCGCTGAGGCTGCGCGCGACAATGCCGAGCCACTTGTCCTCGTCGTCGATCGCGGCCTGCGAGTAGTTGCGCAGGGTGCCGTCCACCGTCGCCAGCGACGGGTCGAGCCCCGCGCCACCGAGGTAGGTGTTCGTGGTCGGATTGCGTTTCAGGAATTCGACCACGTAGCCCGAGAGCGTCTTCGCGACGAGCGGGTCGCCGGCGCCGGCATTGCCGTAGGTCTGGGTGCCTGGCACCGAGCCGCAGCCCGCGACGAAGAGCGCCAGCGCCACCGCGCCGGCCGATGACGCGCGCATGGTGGACGTCACTGAATTTTCAGCAGTTCGACGTCGAACACGAGCATGCCGTAGGGCGGGCTCTGGCCCTTGTAGGCCAGCCCTTCCGGAATCCAGAAGCGGGTCTTCTCGCCTTCGACCATCAACTGCACGCCTTCCGTCCAGCCCGCAATGACGCCGTCGAGCGGGAAGGTGGCCGGTTCACCGCGCGTGACCGAGCTGTCGAACATCTTGCCGTCGGTCGTCCAGCCCGAGTAGTGCACGGTGACCTGGCTGCGCGAGGTCGGGTGCTTGGCGCCGGTGCCGGCTTTCACCACCTTGTAGGCGAGGCCGCTCGCCGTCTTCTTCGCGTCGGTCGGTACGGCCTTCACGTCGGGCGGCACCTGCGGCGGCTGCGGCGGCTTGCTGAAGGAAATCAGCTGCACGTCGAACACCAGCGTGCCTCTCGGTTCGCTTCGGCCCTGGTAGGCGAGCGACTCGGGGATCCAGAGCCGGCGCGTTTCACCGGCCACCATCAACTGCACGCCCTCAGTCCAGCCGGCGATGACCTTGTCGAGCGGGAAGGTGGCGGTTTCGCCGCGCGCGACCGAGCTGTCGAACATCTTGCCGTCGGTCGTCCACCCCGTGTAGTGCACCGTGACCCTGTCGGTTTTGGCGGGATGCTCCTTGCTCGTACCGGCCTTGATGACCTTGCTGGCGAGGCCCGACGCCGTCTTGGCGGCATCGGCGGGCGGCGCCTTCACATCAGGCGGCGCGGGAATGGGTTTGGGCGACTGCGCGGCGACGGTGGCGCCGAGGAAGAGGGCAATCAGGAGAGTTCGCATCCCGACATTCTCGCATCCCTACGCGGCGTCGATTCGTGGGAGTTCTTTCCTGTTCCTGGCGGGGGGCGCCACAGTCGGCCTCTTCCCTGCGCCCCTCTACTCGCCGACGCGGACAGCTACCTCCTCAGCGTCGCCGCTCGAGCGCACTCACGAAGCAAGGGCGTTCACGAAGACCACGAAGACCAAGAAGTCACCACCTACTAGTGGTGTCGTGCCCTTCGTGACCTTCGTGAAGGTCGCCGTGTCTTAGCGCCGGTTCTGCAGTTCCTGCAGCTTCCCCTTCAGTGCTTCGAGGCGCTGACCGGCTTCACCGAGTTTCCCCTCGGCCGTCAGCCGCTGGTAGTCCTCGAGGTCTTGCGCCGCACTCCGGATGAGCGCATCTGGTGTCGCGGCAGCGCCCGCTGCGGCAGGTGTGCCCGCTGCGGATGAGGATGCGACCGCTCGCGGGGCCTGCGTCGTGCCGCCAGGGCCTGGTGAACCAAGCGTCGACGTCCCATTGCCGAACAGCGCCGCCAGGGCGGTCTCGAAGTTCGGCCCGTACGCCAGACGGTCCTGCAGCGCCAGCACCACGATGCGCAGTTCGGGCATCGGGCTGCGTTCGGCCTGCAGGTAGATCGGCTCCGCATACAGCAGCCCGCGTCCCACCGGAATCACGATGAGCGTGCCGCGCCGCACGTGCGACCCCTGCTGGTTCCACAGTGACAGCTGGCCCGAGAGCTGCGCGTTCTGATCGATGCGTGCCTCGATCTGCAGCGGTCCATCCACCAGCTTCGTCTTCGGGAAGTCGTACACCAGCGCCTTGCCGTAGTTCGGCCCGTCGCTGCGTCCGGCGATCCAGCCAATCAGGTTGTTGCGGTTGGCCGGCGTGAACGGCAGGATCTCGACGAATTCCAGTGCGGCTTCGCCCGGCAGCTTCATCAGCACGAAGTTCGGCTCCATCGTCTGCGCACTGGTCTGGTTGGTGCTGTCCGTGGTCCGCACTTCCGACGCCACGGTCCACAGGTCCTCGCGGTTGTAGAACACGTCTGGCGTCGTCATGTGGTACAGCCCGTAGACCAGCGCCTGCATCTGGAGCAGCAGCTCGGGGTAGCGGACGTGGCTGCGCAGGTCGGCCGGCATCTCGGCGGCGTCGCGGAACAGGGTCGGGAAGATGCGACGGTACGCCGCGATGAGCGGGTCGGTGTCGTCGAACACGTAGAGCGTCACCGATCCGTCGTAGGCGTCGATCGCCACCTTCACGCTGTTGCGGATGTAGTTCACCTGGTCGTTGCCGAGCCGGTAGTGGCGCGCGTAGGGGTAGCTGTCGGAGGTGGTGAAGCCGTCGACCAGCCACACCAGCCGCCCTTCCTTCGTCACCACGATGTACGGGTCGGTGTCGTAGGTGAGGAACGGCGCGATGGTGTTCAGCCGTTCGCGAATATTGCGGCGCATCAGCAGCCGGCTGTCCGGCGTGATGTCGTCGCTGAACGGCACCTTCGTCAGGTCGCCGCGGTCGAGCGCAATCATGATGCGGCGGAAGAAGCCGCCCAACTGGATGCCGCCCGTCCCCTCGTAGGTCGCGAAGCTGTTCGTCTCGCCCTGTGGGAAGTCGAATTCCTTCTGGTTCGTGCGCACGTAGACGTCGGTGTTCGTCAGCTCACCGAAGTACACCTGCGGCCGCGTCAGTTCCAGTCCGGGAACCTTGCTCTGCACCGGCATGTTGCCGAGCAGCAGATCGGGCAGTCCCTCTGGCGTGAAGCCGTTCACCGGGTTCATCGTGACGCCGTAGCCGTGCGTGTAGACCAGCTTCTCGTTGATCCAGTTGCGGCTGCTGTCGGGCAGACGATCGACATTCAGTTCGCGCACGGCCAGCATCATCTGGCGCGTCTTGCCGTCGAACGTGTAGCGGTCGATGTCGATGTCCGGGAAGTCGTAATAGGTGCGGATCTCCTGGATCTGGCGCAGCGTGTCCTGCAGCGCCCGCCAGTCCCAGAGGCGGATGTTCTCGAGCGTCTCCCCGTTGCTGGCGGCGTCGATCGCCTCGAGGCCGTTGTCGGCGGGGAACGGCGTCTCGGTGATGCGGTTCAGCCCGAACGCCTCCTGCGTGTAGGCAATGTTGTTCGTGATGAACGGCCGTTCGCGCACCAGTTCGTTCGGCTTCACGACGAAGCCGTTCACGTACCAGGCGGCCAGGCTGACCACCACGTAGGTGGCCACCGCCGGCAGCAGCGCGCCCACGATCCAGCGCACTTTGGGCGCCGCTACCGCGTTGAGCGCGCAGATCACGGCGCCGAGCACGAGCGCCATCGCGACATAGAGCATCCCCGGCACCAGCACGTGCGCGTCGGTGTAGGTGATGCCGGCGAAGATGGTGTGGTCCTGCAGGATGCGGCTGAAGCGGCCGACATAGGTCTGCGCCGCGAAGGCCAGCAGCAGGCCGCTTGCGGCGACCGAGACGCCGCGCAGCGCGCTGTTGCTGCTCATGGTGGTGCGCGTCAGCACGCGCGACCCGCCGGTGATGACGGCGAAGAATGCGGCGACCGCGGCGATAATCACCGCCAGCGTCGTCGCCCAGCCGGCCACGAGCTGCCAGACCGGCAGCGTGAAGAGGTAGAAGGTGGCGGGACGGCCGAAGATCGGATCGAGCGCCGCGCCGGCCACCGGCGCCTGGTTCCAGTAGAGCGCGAAGGTGGTCCACTGCGCCATCATCCCGAGTCCGGTGACGATGGCGAGGAACGCCGCCGCGATGAGCGCGATCATCCGCAGCACCGGTTCGACCGGCAGCCGGATCGGTTGCCCGTTGATCAGGATGGGACCGCTCGTCAGGTCGAGCTGTGCCGGCTTGAGCGCGAAGTAGCCGGCGTAGAGCAGGAAGAAGGTCGCGCCGAGGAAGACGCTGAAGACGATGCCCTGGACCCGCAGCGTCGTCCAGAAGACGTCACCGAAGCCGAGTGAGGCGAACCAGAGGGAATCGACGTAGTAGGAGAGTGTCGTCCCGCCCCCGAACAGCACGAGGGCAAGAACGACGAACAGCAGCGCACGACCGCGCCGTCGCGGCTGGCGCGATGGCGTCCAGTCCATGTTGCTCACTTCACGCCAAACCCGTCGACGTGCACGTTGAGGTTGTGGTTCACGCGCAGGCCGGCGATGCCGGCGCCGTCGACGCCAGCGGCGGGTTGCGCGCTGACTTCCGTGTTGTTCACGAGGAAGCGCACCTTGTCGGCCGCCACGACGATGGACAGCACGTTGGTGCCCTTGACCGACGCATCGGTCTTCTTCACCGCGGCGTTGTCGGTCCACGGCATGACCGGCGTGACCTTCGCACCGTCACGGCGCGCGGTCATGAACTTGCCGTCCTGGCGGACCAGAAAGTAGGTGTACTTCTGCGTCGCCGCGGCGAGGTTTGCGCCGCCGATGAAGATGCCGTACGCCTCGGGATGCGCCGACGGTTCCATCTGGCTGAACGCGGCACGCACTTCGTACACGCCGGTCTTCGCATCGGCCGCACGGTAGTAGATGCCGGCGGGACCGGTTTTGAAGTGGAGGCCGCCGCCCATTGGCATGACGCTGACGCCGTCGGGCTTGGTGGCGCCGCTGTCGAGGCGAATCGACCAGCCGGCCGGGAGGCTGCCGCTCGCCTGCATCTTGTCCATGTCGTGCTGCTGAGCACCGACGGCGGTGGCGCCGAGCGCCGCGAAAGCCAGGATTGCGAGAACGCGTTTCATCGAGGAATCTCCTTATCGTCGAGTCTAATTGATCCCGTAGTCCTTCAATCCGAAAATGCCCTCGACCGCACCGGGCGGAAGGGCCACCGGCTCGAACGACGGCTCGGGGATCTTGTGGGTGACCGGCGGCAGGCTGCGCAGGTAGACCACGATGGCGTGCCGGTCCTCCTCGGTCAGGTGCGAGAAGTTGGCCCACGGCATCGTCGTGTAGGGCACGACGTGGCCGTCGGGGAAGGTGCCGCTCCGGAGCACGCGCTTCACGTCGTCGTCCGTGCGCCGCGCGAGTCCGGTGGCAAAGTCGGGCGTCAGGTTGCGCGTCACGTAGGTGCCGCGCTCCGAGACGATCTTCGTGCCGCCACCCGCCAGGTACTTC
>Ga0209296_1002530_pt1 | contig 13079 bp, 18 predicted proteins | sample S_130206_EF_Meta_FD_187319 | JGI IMG/M metagenome (GOLD analysis project Ga0209296, IMG submission 187319) | Freshwater microbial communities from Lake Simoncouche, Canada to study carbon cycling - S_130206_EF_MetaG (SPAdes) (version 2) | ecosystem: Environmental > Aquatic > Freshwater > Lake ...
ATGTCGCCCAGAATTGGGGTCAACAAACCGAAGTCGTACTTTGGGCAAAGTGGCCGACCGCACCCAAATGGTGAGTTTCCTTTCATACATCGTGAATCATTTAGCGGTGTGGTTCGTAGTTGCGGTCATTTCATACAGCGTATTCATTCTGGGGCTATATCTGCTAGGCCGATTGTTGGGTTGGTTAAAAGATTGGTGGGAAAAGTATGAGCGTTAAGAGACTAAAGCTCGTAGAGCAATTCCACTCCGTTGTGTCCAAGAGGTTGAGGGATTTATTCAAAGACTTCGACCACGCAAAGCGGGAGTCTTACAAGGACATCATAAGCCACCTCGACTACTCACATCGAATCACTAAAGAGTTGTTGGAGCGAGCCAAGAAATACCAGAAGCGGGATGTGGAGAAGGCCAAGAAGTGAAGTTGCCGTGGATTAAATTCTATCCGGGTGACTGGCTTTCCGATGAGGCTTTGCGGTCTTGTTCGGTTGAGGCAAGGGGGTTGTGGGTGGATATGCTTTGTCTTATGGCAAAGTCTGAATCCCACGGCCATCTCCTCATCGGCGGCAAGCCAGCGAGAGCCGAACAGATAGCCCGAATCGTTGGCCTATTACCCCAAAAGACTATGGAACTGATGGACGAGTTGAACGCCTCCGGTGTGTTCAGCTTCGACAAGGAAACCATAATCTCCCGCAGAATGGTCAAGGATGAGCGAGTTCGTAAGTCTGACGCTAGTAGGAAGATGCACCAGCGTCACGCAGATGTCCGTCCGATGTCCAGAGAATGTCCAGCAAATGTCACAGGGCAGAAGCTAGAGGCTAGAAGTCAGAAGCTAGAAGCTATAACAGAGAGAGAGGGCTTGCGCCCCACGCACGCTGAATGGATTGCCTTTGCAAATGAGATCGGATGGAGGCTTACGGATGCGGAGTCGGCCTTTGATTACTATCAGAGCAACGGATGGAAGGTCGGGGGCAGGGCATCGGTTAAGGATTGGAAAGCGTGTGCCAGAAATTGTCATAGGAGAAGCAACCAACAACCAATGAAGGGAAACCAACCAATGAAGAAACCAATCAAATCGGGGTGCGAATCACCACCAACCTACAAAATTATGGGCTTTCAGACGCTTGAAGCGTGGGAAAAGGCTGGGTGTCCGTGAACGACCTAGTTTTAGCGGCCACAATCCACCGGGTGAAGTCGTGCGAGGATAAAATTGCCCAATTCGAGCAACTCATAAGCACACTCACCGCCCAAATGGCTCATAATCGAGCAGAATTGGCCTCCAAAGGGCTTGCAAACCTAGTTATGGGGACAACTACCCCCCTCGACATCCCAAGGGAGCTACGGCCAACCTTCGGCAAGTATAGGGCAAGGGGAAATCGCTCCCACAACACAGTCCAGAAGCGTTGGGGTATTTGGAAGGCTCAATATGAGTCTGGGCTAACAGTAAAGGAGATTGCACACGCTTGGGGATGCCATCACTCCTCAATCGTGAACGCAAAAAGCAAAAACTTTACGGCTCGGAAGTCAAACGGGAGGGGAATCAAATGATCGCAATTTTAGAGGCCGAGCAGTTTGAGTTGCCCTTTATGCGAACCACGCACCCAGTCAAGACGGAAGGCCACGACCAGAACGCTCGAATCCTAGCTCATCTACAAACTGGGCGCACCCTCACGGCTCTTGAAGCCCTCGAATGGTTCAAGTGCTTCCGGCTGGCGAGTCGGGTTTGCGATTTGAAAAAGGCGGGGCATCAGATTGAGAAGCGAACGGTTCAAACTAATAGCGGCAAACGAGTGGCCGAGTATTATTTGCAGAAATGAACAACTTAAAATCACCCCTTGCCTCAAATCGGACTCAAAGTAGCTTGCATATTCGATGAACGAACCCTTCACATCCTCCGAGGCAAAGGCCAAGGGCATATTATCCGACCGCTACCCCGGCAAGGAGATGGCGAAACTCTATGCCGAGAACCGAAACCAAGCCACAATCGATATGTTAAGGGATGCCGTGTTCACACTTATCACCAACGAGATTCCCACTTGCACAATCGCCCAAGTTCTTCGCAAAACCCACGGGGCGATTCAGTACCACCTCCGCTGTCTTGAGGGGGACGGCAAACTAAAGAGACGAAACAAGCGATGCCATTGGCGGGAGGCCGTTGAAGCGTGAACAAGAAAATCAATAAGATGGAAGCCAAAGCAATCGAGGCCGAGATCGACAAGCTCAAGACCCCAGTTGACAGAGGCGATGGTAAAATAACCAAGGGAGACGAATCCCCATCGAGACGCTACCGCCACTTGTGCGAGCAACTCCACTTCTTAACGATGAAAAAAGCCATCCTCATCCTAGCCATCGCCCTCCTCGGTTCGGTGCAGGGGGCAAACATAATGATAGAGTTGCCCAAACCGCCACCCAAGAAAACCATCAAGGCTCGCATCACGGCGTACTGGCTTGGCGAGGATAAGTTCGGCTGGAAAAGCTCAACAGGAAAACGGTTGGTATCAGGCAAGTCTTGTGCGGTTGACCCCAGACTTATCCCCTACGGCACAAAGCTAGTCATCGAAGGCAAGACCTACCACGCACACGACACCGGAACGGCAGTCATATCCCGAAAGGCGTCGGGCAAATCTAGGTTGCCAGTCGTTGACCTTTTCTACGCTAGCGAACGGCAAGCAAGGCGGGAATTGGCAAGGGTGGGACGGACGGCAGTTGTGGAAATCCAGTAAATGAACCACCTCGGCCAAGACCCAGCGGATTCAATCTTGGCTAGTTACACGCCCGACATGGCAGAGCATATCGACACCCTGCAAGATCGGGTCAAGGAACGGCTCGCAAAGATGAAGGCGATGAACCCCAGCATCGACCTCGACCAGCTAGCCAAGCTCACGGCAGAAGTGGTGGAGCAGACCATAAAGCATGAAGGCGATTCCCAAATGTTGAGGCATAGGAGGGATGACACCTTGGACGAATCCTTGCTAGCCCTAGCCACGAACCGAAGCCCCGACTCGCTGACCTCAATCGCAAAGCGTTACATCAACCCAAGCACCGGAAAGCCCTACACCAGAGCGGCCATCTCGGCACGGCTTACGGAGTTGAGCCAGCGCACCGGCCTAGTTTTACGCATCCAACGGAGCGAAAGGGTGAGGCAGATTTACAAAGAGCGAGCCTTGCGGGTGCATAAAAAGAGGCGGGAAGAATGCCCCAAATGGAACTCGGAAGCGTGGGCAAAAGGCATAAAACCACGAGGAAAAAAACGGTGAGGGCAGGCTCTAAAGTGATATGTGTGGACGACCGCTTCCCCACGGAGATCATCCTTTTCTACAACCACCTACCGATCAAGGACAAGGTGTATGTGGTGAGGGGGATGGGGGTAGGGGTAGGACTGAACGGACAAGAGGGGGAGGTTGTGGTGTACCTTGAGGGGCTAAAGAACCCTTGCTCGACCACACCGCCACACCCAGAACGAGGCTTTCACGCAGACAGATTCAGAGAGATTGAACCACCCGCAGAAGTCGAGGCCGAGGAGTTGGCCGAGGCTCACGCATAACCCAAAAAGGACATCCCAAAATGAGCGAAAAGCAAATAGGTATGGAGCTACAACGCACGGTCAAGGCACTAGAAAAAGCCAAGGAAACAGCCATTGAACAGATGGGGCAGGCCATCGGACTAGCGGCAGACGCAGGCGACATCCTGCTATCTGCACGGACAGAGGGGCTAGACCTCGAAGCCATCCAAGACATAGCACAAATAAACGGTGAGCAGGCAAGGCGTTATGAGCGTGTAGCCAAGGCAAGGCCAAGCCTCCAAGCCCCCACCCCCGGTGGCCTCAAGCAGTTAGCCCTTTGGACTGGCCTGCTCCCAGACCCCATCGAGACCAGCAACCCCAAGGCCGAGCAGGCTTGGCATAGCTACATCATCAAGGCTCGCCAATGGCTAGCACGCAAGAGCCCTACCCAATGGACACCCGCCCAGCGCACCCAATTCGTTGAGGAGGCACGCCCTATCGTGGAGGCTTATAAGGAGGCAGGGGGCGAGCTATGACAAAAGGGATATGCGACTTATGCAAGATTTTACACAAGGCACAAGTGCGACTTACAGAAGCAGGGTTGTTGATTATAGGGTATTTGCGCATAATTAGGCGTAAGTTGTTGATGCTAGGGTACTTTAGGAGACTCCTACAAGGCCAAACCCTCCCAAACAGGTTCCGAGGCGCGAACTTTTTGTGCGAGTTTCCTGTAAAACATTTATAGAAACTTACTTAAGACAAATCTTGCGTAACTTTTATGAACGAAAAAAAATATCCTTGTTTAATCACCAAGAAAATCTCCGAGCTTTCACTAGCAAAATACAATCCTCGGACGATCTCTTCCGACTCATTGGGCAGGCTCACAAAATCCTTAAGCGAGCTTGGGAATCTTCAACCGATCACTTGGAACGCCAAGACCGGCAACATCGTGGGAGGCCACCAAAGGCTCAAGTGCTATTCGGCACTTGGGAAAGAAGAGGTCGAGGTGTGGGCGGTGTGGTTGGATGAACACAAGGAGAAGGCCGCCAACATCGCATTGAACAAATTAAGTGGAGAGTTCGATATGCCTTCACTCAAAGACATCTTTGAAGATTTGGATACTGGCGAGATTGATTTAGATATTACTGGCTTTGGAGAAGCGGAGATTGCGGAGATGATGGAAGCGACCAAGCCAGAGGGTGATGATGATGAAATGGGAGAGAAGTGCTTGGCTTGTGGGAAGCCCTTGTGAGAAATGATTCAACAAAAAGAGCTATGCGAGAAATGGGGGCTGGTAAAGAGCGAAATCTCAAAGCTAGTCAAGAGAGGTATGCCCCTTACAAGCGTAGCCGATGCAGAGCGTTGGAAAATTGCCAATCAAAAGAATCCAAGCAGGGCAAGGCCGATCTTATCAGCATCAGCGAACTTATCAGAGACATCAGACAACTTGGATGCAGAGTCGATCAAATTGGAAAATCCGCTTGGACGATTACACCGAGCGAGGAGAGCCGAGGTAGTTGCCTACTCATTAGTTCAGAGGGCGGCCAACGAGAAAAACCCAGTCGCTATGAGGGCGGCGGTTCAAGGATGGGGCGAAGCAAAAAAGCGAGTCGCCGAAGCCGAAATGGAACACGCTCGGTGGGAAGAAGTGAGCCGAGTCACAGTTCGGATGGGGGAAGTTCAAGAATGGATAACGAAGTGGCACGGAGCAATCAGATCGCTTCTGGATGCCCTTCCTTCGAGCCTAGCGGCCAGAGCAAACCCATCAGACCCAGAGTGCGCCAAGCAAGCCATCCAAGACGGAATCAATCAAATTTTCGTCACCATTCAAAAGGCAGAGGGGGCGTTTAAATGATACTAGGATTAAAAATAGGGGTTGGGATAGTGCTTGGAATCGTGCTAATCAATGTGGCGTTCTGGGGTTGCATTATTCTCGCCTATCTACTCGCTACTTTATTTGAGTGCATTGGGAAGTGGATAAACAAGTGAATGAATGTTTCCTTGTCATCCTTGCCACGCTTGGTTTGCTAGGATTGATTCTGCCCTTCTTTGACGAATGAAACGCTCGCCCCTCAAACGCAAAACCCCACTCAAGCGAGGAGGGAAACTACGCCGAGTGTCTGCCAAGAGACGAAAGCAGAACGAGGTTTATTCTGATGTGCGAGAGAAGTTTCTAGGCAACACACCGGTCTGCCAAGTTTGCCAGAGCAAGATGGCGAGCCAAGTTCACCATAGGCGAGGGAGATTCGGGGATAGGCTAAACGAGGTAGAGTTTTTCTTGGCGGTTTGCTTTGAGTGCCACCACAAAATCCACATGAACCCAGCGTGGGCGTATGCAAAAGATTATCTGGTTAAGAGATGAACATCGGGGCGTTCAGCCGAAGTTTCTTTGAACCAAGAGAACAACTATCAATCCCAGAGTGGGCAGAGAAGAATCTCACGCTCTCGGCGAGGGTAACGAATATACCCGGAGCATACTCGACAACCCTCACGCCTTATGTTCGTGAACCCCTAGAGGCTTTTGGTGATGATTCAATTCGGAGGGTGGTGTTGGTCTGGGGGGCGCAGACCTCAAAGACTACAACGATTCTGGCTGGCCTAGCTTATCGAATTGCAGAACGGCCTTGTCCTGTCTTGTGGGTGATGCCCTCGGAACATCTAGCCCGATCATTTACAGAAACCCGCTGGCTTCCGATGGTGGACGATTGCCCGGCCCTAGCCAAAGAAAAGCCCGACAACACCGACAAGATCAAAATCCTAGAGCAACATTTTAAGCGATGCTCGGTCTGGTGGGCGGGAACAAGTGCCTCGGCTCTTTCTAGTCGCTCGATTGCTTTGCTCTGTATGGATGAGGTGGACAAGTTTCCAGAGCAAGCAGGGTCGGGAAGAGAGGCCAATCCGGTGCAGTTAGCAGAGGCACGAGTTAGCACCTACCCCAACCATCTCATTATAGCAACCAGCACCCCTACAACTGCCGACTCAATAATTTGGGCTGAATGGCAGAAGGGGGACATGCGTTTCTATTTTGTGCCTTGTCCCCATTGTGGATTAAAACAAAAACTAATCTGGGGGCAAGTGAAGTGGGATGAAGCGGCCAAGATAGAAGATGGCGTTTATGATTATGCCCTAGTGAAATCCTCGACCTACTATGAGTGTGAGGGATGCAAGGGCAAGATTCAAGACGGCCAGAAAACCAAGATGCTGAGAGAGGGCGAGTGGAGGGCAACCAATCCCAAGGGCGAACCAGCTAGACGCTCGTATCACCTCAACGGCCTATACGCTCCGTGGGTTAGCTTCGGGAGCTTGGCAGTTAAGTTCCTGCAAGATAAGCACAGCGGTATTATCGGCCTACAAGATTTCGTGAACCGAGTCCTAGCAGAGCCGTGGATGGAACACGAAAGCGAAAAGATGCAGATCGTTCCCGGTGCTTACAAGATGGGCGAGGTAAGGATGGGCGATAAGCTGATTATGAGTTGCGACATCCAAGAGGCAGGGGGCTTCCACGCTTGGTGTGTAGTGAGGGCTTGGGATTTAGAGGGCAAACCAAGACTTGTGTGGGCGGGTAGGCTAGAAACTTGGGGCGACATAAAGGCAAAGCAAGATGAGTTTGGCGTTGAGGATAAGTGCGTCTTAATCGATTCGGGCGATCAAACCAGAGATGTATATTTGAATTGTTGCAAGAACGGCTGGGTGGCGTTGGTTGGCTCGGACAAGACCAGCTTTTCCGAGATTGTGAACGAACAGAAGGTGCAAAGGCCATACGCTAGAATCGCAAATGGCGACCCCTTCTCTGGTAAGGCAGTTCAATCAAAGGCAGGGTGGAAGTGGAAGCTCTGCCCGATTTGGCGATGGTCTAACCCATCCATCAAAGACATCCTCTCCCAACTATTGAAAGAGGAGGGCTTCATCGCCATAGATACGCCCGATGTCTGGAAGGTTCATATCGAAGCAGAGGTGAAGGTGAGGGTGAAGAACCCGATGACTGGCAGGGAAAGACTTGTGTGGAAGCAAATTGGGAAGCATAATCATTTAATGGATTGCGAATGTATGAACATCGTGGGAGCGGCACTCCACGGACGGCTCAAAGTTTCCCCCGCAAGTTTGACAGAGGAGGTTGAGAATGGCGAAGGGTGATTTCATTGGGCTACCCCTTGCTACCCTAACTTCTCTGCGTGATAAGTATGTGACTTGTCTTGAGGCGATTGCGGTGGCTGGGTCTAGCTATTCGATAGCGGGACGCTCTTTTTCGAGAGCGAATCTTGGGGAAGTTCGTGACACTATCGCAGAGCTAACCCTTGCCATCCAGTCTGTCAACGGCACTCGTATTCGCACGACTTACGCCAACTTCTCGTGAAAAAAGCCCAACTAAACTTAATCGATAAAGCGGTTGCCTTTCTGAACCCGCAAGGGGCAGTTAATCGGATGATTGCACGGCAGAAGCTCGTCAACTTCTCTTACGATGCGGTTAAATATACAAGGGAACGCAAGGGGCCGAGTTCGCTTTCTGGTGCGGAAGATTATCGTTCTAATTACGACCGAGTAGAGTTAATGAAAAGGGCGAGGGACTTGGCAGAGAATGTTGGCCTTGTTCGCTCCATCCTTATGAAGTTTGCCAGTCATACAGCCGCAAACATCTCCTACCAAGCCCGAACTGAGAATCCCGAAGTGAACAGCGATGTAGAAGCATACTGGTCAGAGTGGTGGGACAAGTGTGACATCTCAACAAGGCACACCGGCTCAACCCTTATGCAAGTAGCGGTGATGAGTATGCTCCGAGATGGAGACTTTCTTTTTGCCCTAGTGCGAGACAAGGAAGGCGATCTTAAACTCCAAGGCATCGAAGCAGACCGAGTGGGCGACCCATTCAAGGTTTATACAAGTTTAGATTTGATCGGTGGAATCCACATTGATCGCACGACTGGCGCACCCTCGGCTTATGATATTTATTCAAGGAGCATCGGGGATTTCTACACCTACCAAGCAACCATCCCTGCAAGCCAAGCCTTTCACCTATTTGACCCACTCCGCATCGATCAATATCGAGGAGTAAGTGCTTTCCATACTGCTATCAACGACTGCACGGACATTTACGATATCGTGAACTTTGAGAAGATGGCGGCACGAGTTGCCTCTTCTCAATCCGCAGTTGTTCGCAGGAATAACAACAATGCCTCCGACCTCTCCACGCTCACAAACGATGAGAATGTTAATGGCGATACGATTAAGCTAGAAGCGATTGAGTCGGGTAAAATCTCTTACCTAGAACCGGGTGAAGATATCGTGTTCCCCGATGGGCCGAGCCGTCCCTCTGGTGCGTTTGCCGAGTTCCACAAGATTCTCCTCCGCAATATCTGCCTTGGCCTTGGCATCCCTTACAGCTTCGCCGTTGACCCATCCGCTATGTCTGGCCCGACTGCAAGACTTGAGATGCAACAAGCAGGGCGCACCTTCCGCAGATACCAGAAGCTTATCGATGACAAGGTTCTGCGACCAATCAAAAACATCGTACTTGCCGATGCCGTCTCTCGTGGGTTGATCGAAAACAATTTGGGAAGCAGAACAACCAAGGGCATATTCAATTTCGGGGCTAATGTCTCTATTGATTTAGGGAGAGAATCTGCCTCGGCCATCTCCGAGTTCAAGACCGGACTCCGCACCGCCGCCGACATCTACGCAGAGCGAGGGCAAGATTTTGAAAGTGCTATGCGACAAAGGGCGATTGAGGCCAAGCTGATTAAAGACTTGGCAGAGAAGTATGGCGTAGCCCCAGAAACGATTTCCGATATTGTTACGCCTACACCCCCGCAACCCCAACTACCTCCCGCTCCTGCACCCAAACCAGCAGCACCCATAGAGGATAAACCAGAGGAAGACGAGGATGAGGGTGGCGATCAAAATCCAATTCCAGAAGGCCCGATTGACCCATCCTCCGAGGAGCTAAAGGTTAAAAAAAAAGAAACTGAATTAGATTGCGGGACTGGTAGCGGAGGATTCAAAGAAGGCAATACTTGTGCAGGTGGAGGGGCTGGTGGCAAAATTGAGGAAAATGGAATTTATGATAGCTCAAAAGACAGCATAATCGAAGAGGGTGGAGGCACAAAAGGATTAACATCAAGATGGGTAGATAAGGTCGGGTATTCGTACCTAATGACAAGAATATCAGCAGGGGAAAATCCAGATACAGTTGATAATATTCTGGGAAGCCCAGATGAGGATTATACAAGAAAAGAAAGAAAGCAAGCAATACAAGATGTAAAAGACATGCAACAGCTTTCAGAAAAAAAGAAAACAGATTATAAAGTATTATTCCATGGAACAGTAATAGATGAAGCTGAAGTAAATAAAAAATATCCTAGCGGCAATGAAATTGCCCTTGATTCAATTTATGCAACAACACCTAAAATGGATTATGCTCAAAGATATGCATCCAAGGAACAATATCCAGATTATGCATGGGAAGAGAATCAAAAACCAACTTCAGTAATATTAAGGATGTTTAATAACGATGGCCTCGTTGGATATAAACTTAATGATGTTGAGACAATAATGCCAAAAGGTATTAAATTCAGGGTTCGCAGCAAGACAAACATGCCAGATGGATCAATATGGATCGATCTTCACTCAAAAAACCTAGATGAAAAAAATCTAAATATTTTTTATTCTTTTGGGAAAAAAGAACTAAAGATGCTAATTGAGGGAATGATGGGCGGGATTGAATTAGGCAAATACGATGGGATTGATTTTACCCCGCCACAAGGGGCTAGGGATGCCGCCAAAAGAGCCTTGGATGTGCGGGAGACGAAACCACCCAGCCAACGAGGGATGACCGCAGTAGGCATCGCCAGAGCTAGGGACTTGCAAAATGGCGTGAAGCTATCGCCCGACACAGTAAGACGAATGCTCAACTTTCTAACTCGCCACGAAGTCGACAAGAAGGGGGCAACTTGGGATGAGCAGGGGAAGGGCTGGCAAGCGTGGCACGGATGGGGTGGCGATGCCGGCTTTTCTTGGGCAAGGAAAGTCGTTGGACAGATGGAAGCAAGGGATAAGAAGGAACTAGCCGAACCATCCTCTTGCCCAATCGCAACCCAAGACATCAAGACCAACCTAGCCAACAGACAGACAGCGGTTGATGATGCGAACTACGGCCCAGCCAATCCGAACGAACCCAACGAGGACTATTGGAAAGCCAAGGCAGACGAATTTCAGGGCGATGTAGTCACGGCCAAGAAGATGCTTTGTGGTAATTGTGCGGCCTTCGACCAGAGGAGCAAAGTTCTAGGGTGCATTAAAAAGGGAATCGGAGAGGATGCAAACGAGGTGGCGGTTGGTGGCGATCTTGGTTACTGCGAGATTTTTGACTTTAAGTGTGCCTCGAAAAGAACTTGTGACGCTTGGATTGTGGGTGGCCCGATCATAGATAAGAAAGAAGAACTAGCCCGACCAGTAAGCCAAACCCCTGCCCCTCCTAAAGAGAGAATCAAAGGCTCAAAGGAAAACCCCAAAGGCACGGCATCCACTAGAAGCAAGGCTGGCGACATAGAGATTTCAGCCGAGAACGAGGAGGCACTTAAGAACAAGATTGCCGAGTTCAAGGACAAGCATCCAGCAAGGAAAGCCCCCACCATTGGAGCATTGAAGAAGGTGTTTCGCAGAGGGGCGGGGGCGTTCTCGACCAGCTTCCGACCCACCATCAGCGGGGGCAAGCCCAACTCACGCAACGCTTGGGCGATGGCTAGGGTGAACAAGTTTCTCAAGATGGCGGGTGGGGGTGAGGTCAAAGACTCCTACCGCCAAGCAGACGGCGATTTGTTAGAGGAAAGATTTGATTGTGGGACTGGGGCGGGTGGCTTTAAGGAAGGCAATACTTGTGCTGGGGGTAGTGTGAATACAGGAAAATCAAATTCAAATATCCCAACATTTGAAGATTTTGTAAATACAAAATCAAAGCTACCACTACCAGAAAAACCAGCCCAAGAAACATATAGAGACGATTCTGGTGAGGTAAATGTAACAAGAGCTTGGGAACAAGTCAAAGAAAGCAGGCCACAAGTTATTAAAGTTCCAAGGGGTTATCTTGAGTCAACTCTTCCATTTAGGACAACAAGTAAAGAAGGAGTTAGCAAGGCCGATATAACAAAACCCGGACTAGCTGAATTTATTAGAAATCCAGCCAAGCCAAACTCTGTTGGAATAAGAATTATTGATGGATGGCATAGGGCTCAAAAATCAATGGATGACGAGAAAGATTTTTTTGTGTACCCAGTTGTTACAAAAAATTCAACAATGAAAAACGCTTATGATTTTGCAAAAAAATTTGATGCCTTCTATGTGAAGTAATTGACAACAAACAATAGCCTTATGCCTTTACCCCTACCTTCCGCAGACGAATCAGAGCAAGACTTTGTTTCCCGATTTATGGGTGACGAAGAAGCAATATCCAAGTTTCCAGACGAACAACAAAGAGCGGCGGTTGCCTATTCTACTTATAGGGATGAGGAGATGGAGGAAATGGAGCTAGGCGGGGTGAGCATTTTGGAGGTGGGAGAGGCTAAAGGACACGACCTTTTCGTGGATAAAACAAGCCTAGAGACTGCCCTCAAACTTATGAGCAACGCCAAGAATGGAATTAAGGTGAAGATCAATCACGGCTCTGGTCTCGAAAGTGTCGTAGCCTTCGCCAGAAACCCAAGAATCGATGGAGACAAGCTGGTGGCCGACCTTCGCTTGCTCCGCAACTCCCCCCACTACGGCCTAATCAAAGAGATGGCCTCGGAAGCCCCCGACCAGTTTGGAGTTTCCCTAGCCTTTGTCAATGAGTCAGAGACGATTGACGGCAAGGATTACATTCGCCCCCAGAGCATCGCCTCTGCTGATTTAGTTTCCAGCCCAGCCGCCACAAACGGATTGTTTGAGGAGATGGTGAAGTTTATGGAAAAACTCGGTTATGTGCAGGGAGGCAAGACCATCCCAGCCCTAGCCAAAGAAGCCGTGGAGGAAGCTCCACTTGACAAAAAGGACAAAACAAATATGGAAAACAATTATATGAAAGATATCGAGGACATCAAGGTTCGCCTAGCGGCCATTGAAGATTCGATGAAACCCAAGAACGAAAAGATGGCCGAAGCCCCTGTAGACGAGCAAGCTGTTGCCAAAGAAGATAAGGCAGTTGCCGAGGGTGCAAAAGCCGAAGGCGAATCTGTTGATGAGGAAAAGCAAGAGGAGATGAGCGAAGTGGTGAAGAAAGTTCTGACCGAGTTTGGCATCAAGCCCATCCCCGCCTCACCCTCAATCGAAGTTCCTTCCGAGAAAAAGGAAGAACCCAAAACTTTTGAAGCTCTCGTGGCCGCCCATAGCGACTACGGAACAAGCAAGCTCAAGGCAATGAAAGCCGTGATGCTCTCAAACCCCAACGAATACAACGAGGCTAAAGCTCGTGGTATAGTTAAACTCTAAAGAAGGATAATACTAAAATGGCTACAAATATTGACGGTGGTGCAGTTCGCACCTTTAACTTTGCCTCGGCGATCTCGGCTTACCGATTCGCAGAGATTCACACGGACGGCACGGCTCGTGCGGCTGT
>Ga0209296_1002534_pt1 | contig 13069 bp, 9 predicted proteins | sample S_130206_EF_Meta_FD_187319 | JGI IMG/M metagenome (GOLD analysis project Ga0209296, IMG submission 187319) | Freshwater microbial communities from Lake Simoncouche, Canada to study carbon cycling - S_130206_EF_MetaG (SPAdes) (version 2) | ecosystem: Environmental > Aquatic > Freshwater > Lake ...
CCGGTGGTCAGGCCGCCGAGAAACTTCGTCGGCTCGATGAGCACGGCCGTACGGCCTTCGCGGCCCGCCTGGATGGCCGCGGTGATGCCTCCGGAGGTGCCGCCGTAGATGACGATATCCTGGGCGGGGAGGGCGGCGGTGAGGCCGATCAGGGACAGCAGCAGGGGGCGCATGGGGATGCGCCGATGTCAGCAGGTCCCGGAGACCCTGCAATCCCGTTCGTCAGGCCCGCAGGCCGCGCAGGGTGCCGGTGCTGGTGGCGAACTTATCGGCCTCGACGCCGAGGTTCTGAAGCATGCTGACGTAGAGATTGGCCAGCGGGGTGTTGTTGACGGTATCGAAGGCGAGATGCTGGCCGTGACGGAAGCCGCCACCGGCGAGGATGAGCGGCAGGTTCTGGTTGCTGTGCGAGTTGGCGTTGCCGAGGCAGCTACCGTAGAGGATCTGGGTGCGGTCGAGGAGGTTGCCGCCGGTCTCGCGCGTGTCACGGAAGGTCGCGAGCATCTCTCCGAACACGGCCAGCTGGGCTTCCTCAATCTTGCGGAGCTCGGCAATCTTGTCGGGCTCGTTGCCGTGGTGGGTGAGACCGTGGGTCTCGTTCTTGACGCCGGGGACATGCGGCACGACGGAGAAGGTGCTGAGCGAAAGCGTGACCACACGGGTGCTGTCGGTCTGGAGCGCGAGGCGGACGAGGTCGAACATCAGGCGCGAGCGGGCGACGACCTCGTTGGCGTCAGCGATATCTTTCGGCATCGGGGTATCGACCTTCGGCTTGGGTCGGTTCTCCCAGGCGATACTGCGTTCGAGGCGGCCTTCGAGTTCGCGCACGCTCTGGAAGTATTGGTCGAGGCGGGCTCGGTCCTGAGGGTCGGAGCTCTTTTCGAGGCGCTTGGCCTTGTCGAGGATCAGGTCGAGGACGCTGCCGCCAGCCTGGATACGACGCATCGTGGCGGCTTTCTCTTCGGGGGTGCCGGCGACGAAGAGTTTCCGGTAAAGTCGTTCCGCGCTGGCCTCGGACGGCAGGATGACGCCGGAGCGGGAGACGGCGACCGAGTCGGCGTAATGCTCGCCTTGGCGGACGGCCACGGCGAGCGAGGCGAAGCGGGTGTCTGCGCCGATCTTCTCGGCGGCGAGCTGGTCGAGCGAGAGGGTGTTGCGAAAAGTCGGCTGACCCGGGTGTGGCGCACCAGAGAGGAAGCACTGCCCGGCGTGGTGATTGCCGTCGACGCCGGGATGGGAGAGTCCCGCGAAGGTCGTGAACTGGTCGCGCTGTTTCGCCAGCAGGTCGAGGTAGGGGCTGGAGGTCTCGCCGGCCTTAGGGAAGAAAAAGGCAGGCATCATCCCCAGCGGCACATGGATGGCTAGCAGGCGCTTGGGCGGAGCCTTCTCCGCGGCCTTGGCGAGGGCGGGTAGGGCCAGACAGGCGCCCGCGGCAAAGAGGAAGTCACGGCGATTCATGGTCAGCGAGAATTGGTAATGAAGAGAGGGCTCTGGGCCAGGGCGTGGAGGAGCGAGCGCAGGCCGTAGCCATTTGTCTTCGTCTGCGCGACGATGCGACGGATCTCGGCCCGGTCGGCATAGCTGATTTCCGTGCCCGTGGCGTAGCGGGCGAGGTGCGCCACGAACGCACGGGCGAGTTTCTCGTCATCGGATGCGAGTAGCTCGACGAACGTGGCCGTGTCGCGGAAGGCACGGCCGTCGCGCAGTGCGCCCGAGGCGTCGACGGAGGGGCCGAGTTTATAGTCGACTTTCCAGTCGGTGTGGCCCTTTTCGGCCGGTAGGTCGCCTTGGCCATTGGAGCGATAACGCGACCGTAAGCCTCCGATGGGGTCGAAGGCTTCGAGTGCGAATCCAGGCGCATCAATCTTCGCATGGCAGGCGGCGCAGTTCGGGTCAGTGCGGTGCTTGGTCAGCTGTTCGCGAATCGTCGTCGTGCCCCGGGTGTCGGGATCGACCGCGGAGATGCCGGGCGGGGGTGGCGGGGCGGGCGAGTCAAGAAGGCGGTCGGAGACCCAGACGCCACGTTTGACGGGCGAGGTGGTGGTGCCATTGGCGGTCAGCTTATGGATGGAAGCTTGGCCGAGCAGGCCACCACGGAGGCTTTCGGCCGGCAGGGCGACTTTGCGTACTTCCACGCCCGTGACGCCGGTGATGCCGTAGTGTTCGGCGAGGCGCTGGGTGAGCATCGCAAAGCCAGGCTTCACCAGGGAACGAGCTGGGAGATCTTTCGTAATCAGCTCGCGGACGAAGGACGGGGTTTCGTTGGCGACGCCCTGTCCGAGCAGGAAGCGGTATTCCGGGTAGAGGAGCGGGTCGGGGTTGGTCTCGTCCAGACGTCCCAGCTCGAGCCACTGGCGGGCGAAGTCCTGATAAAAGCGTTCGGAGCGCGGATCGGCGAGCAGGCGATCGATCTCGTTGCGGAGAATCTCCGGACGGTGCAGAGAGCGGTCGCGGGCTGCGACGAGCAGGGCTTCGTCGGGCGGTCCGTTCCAAAGCCAATAGGCGAGGCGAGTAGCGAGGGCCGTGTCGTCGGCCGGCGCAGGGAGGAAGAGGAATTCCGGCGAGGTCAGTACGGCCACGTAGACGCGGCGCATGGCGTCTTCGAAGCAATCCTTCGTATCGAGTCGGGTTTGCAAGAGCTTCAGGTAGGGTTCGATCTCCGATGCCGTCACGTCGCGGCGGAAGGCGCGGGGCAGAAAGTCGGAAAGGAGTTTACGGGCGTCGTCGGACGGATTCGCGCATTGGACCGTTTCGAGTTTCGGTTCACGTTCCGCCGGCGTGAGGTCGAGGTACATGCTCGGCAGGAATCCTCCGAAGCTCCGGATCTTCTCGCGGCGTGGCGGGACGATATCGCTCCCGGCGATAAATGGTTTGATCGGGAGTTGGCCAAAGAGGCGCGTGTGGCTGATGGGCGGCCACACGGGGTTGAGCGGGCCTTCGATCTCGAACCAATCGAGGGCGACGCCCGGGCCAACATGTTTCGCGGCGCGGCCGGCGACCTGTCCGATGCGCAGTCCGTTCCAAGGCACTGAGACCGGGTCGAAGACGATGGATTCATGGGCGTCTAGCCAGGTGATAATCTCATCTTCCTTTGATTCCATCGAGGGGGCGGTGAAGGCGGAGAGAAGTCGGCCGCCTTCCTGCTGCTTGCCCTCTTCATGGGCGCGTAGAACGGCGGCTTGGGGTACCTCGCAGGGATTCGGCTTACCGTTCGCCCAGCGGAAGCCCCAGACCGATAGGCGGAGACGATAGGTTCCGGCGTAGATCGGTGCGACGTTCATCGCGGCCTCATAGCCGGCGAGGTTCGGATTGAGGAGTCCGACGGCGCTCTGGCTCTTGGCGACCGCGGGGCTCTTGACCAGCTGGCCGCGTTCCTTGAGGTCAGGACCTTCGAAGCCGACATGACCTTTCTTGTCTTCGAAGCCGCCCCGGACGGGCAACGCGGGGTCGGGCTGCTTGTCTTTGAGGAGCACGTATTGTCCGTGGGAAAGATTGGCGCCGAATTTGAACAAGCCCGCCGGGTAGATGCGCTTTTGATACACCCGCGGGGCGGTGCTCTGTGTCGCGATGGCAACGTCGAGGGCTTTCTCGATGGCTTCTTGGTAGGCCGCGAGGTGGCCGGGGGAGAGGTCGAGTCCGCTGGCGATCTTATCGTAGCCCGACACGCGTCCATCAGCCGGGAGCATGCCAGTGATGTCCAGGCGAGGTAGGGCCAGCAGGTCCTTGAGTGAGTTCTCGAACTCCTGACGCGTCAGGCGACGGAGCTGGGTTCCTGTCGGATGGGCGGCGATGGAGGCCGTGGTCAATCGGCTGTCGAGCTCGGCGACGAAGGTGGTTTTTTCGGCCGCCGTCGGCTGCGTCTTTTTCTTGGCCGGGGGCATCTCGCCATCGGCGACCGCGTCGTGGACCTTGATCCAGCGTTCGAGTTGCTGCTTTTCCGAACCAAGCGATTCGAGGTCGAGTCCGCCTTTCTTCGTCTCCTTGTCGTGGCACTCGTAGCAATGCTTCTCCAGGAACGCCCGCGGCTCCGCGGCCGAAGCGAGGGCGGAGAGCAAAGTCAGGATGACGAGCCGCAGGGACATCTTAACGCTTCAGGGTGGCGTCGACGGCGACCTTGAGCTTGGTCGCGAAGACCTCGTAACCGGCCAGGTTCAAGTGCAGGTATTTATCGGAGTATAGTTCGCTCTTCAGCTTACCGTCGGCGTGGGTGAAATCGGCGGCGACATCGATGACGTGGACCTGCGGGTCAGCCTCGAGCTTCAGGGTGTCGAGGGCGACGTTGACCTCGCGGACTTTGGCACCGACTTCCTTGCTTGGGTCGAAGGCCGGCAGGATCTTCACGAGGATGATCTGCGACTGCGGGCAGCGGAGTCGGAGGTTCTCGACGCAGAGTCGGATGCCATGGGCGGCGGCGCTGACGGGCACGCCGTTGCCCTGAATGAGCGGGGCGTTGTTCACGCCGATCTTGAGTACAATCACCTTGGGGGCGGCACCGTCGAGGGCACCGTGGTCGAGTCGCCAGAGGATGTGCTCCATGCGGTCACCGCCGATGCCGAGATTTACGGCCTTGAGTCCGCCGAACTGTTTCTGCCAGGCGGCATTGAACGGCGTGCCGTCGAACCCGCCGCCCCAGCCTTGGGTGATGCTGTCGCCGATGAGCGCGACATCGATGGCGCCTGCGGCCTTCACGTTCGCGATATTGGTCGCGTGGTGGGCGAGCCAGGCGTTGCCATAAGTGGCGTCCTTGCCGCTCCAATGTCCGGCGGTCGGGGTCACGAACCACATCTCGGGCAGGTGCTTCTTAATCTCGTGGCCAGGTTTGCGGGTGTATTCGTCTTTGTTGGCCCAGACCATTTCGGCCTCGGTCAGCGGCCAGCCAGTGAGTTGAGGGTCGAGCTTTCCTTCGTTGTAAGGGGCATAGGGGTAGAGGAGTGATTTACCGTCCGCAGATTTGGGCGTCGGTCCAGCGGGCGTGGCTGGCTTGTTCTCGGGGTCGGATCCTGGCTTGGGCGCGGTCTCTTTCTTAGGGAGGACTACGGAGGAGCCGAGTCCTTTGCCGCCGAGCGTCGGGTCCAGCAGAGGTTTCAGGCGGGCGGCGTAGACTTCGTAGCCGGCGAGGGATAGGTGGATATTGTCCGGGGTGAATAGCGCCTGTTTGATCGTGCCGTCGGCGTTGAGGAAGTCTTTCGTGAGGTCGAGTAACTTGACCTTCGGGTCGGCGCCGAGGTTAAGTTTATCGATCTCCGCGTTCGTCAGCAGGATGTCCTCGTAGAATCGGACCTTTGGGGCGTGGCAGGGCAGGATCTTCGCCACGACCACGTCGGCCTCGGGGAACTTCTCGCGCAGGTTGGCGAGGCAGGCCTTCACGCCTTGGGCGGCGGCGGCGACGCCGGTCTCGGGTGTGAAGAACATGTTGTTATTGCCGATCATCAGCACGATGGCGCGTGGCTTCAGACCGTCGACGCCGCCGTGATCGAGTCGCCAGAGGACGTTCTGGGCCTTGTCTCCGCCGATACCGATGTTGATCGTCTTGGCGTTGGGGAAGGATTTCAGCCAGGCAGCGTTGAGCACGCCCTTGTCGAGCGGGCTGCCCCATTGCTGGGTGATCGAGTCGCCGACCAGCAGCACGTCGCACGGACCGGCGTTCTTCCGGACGAAGTCGACCAGCTTCGCGTGCGTGTCGACCCAGCTCGTGCCTCCCCAGGTGCCGGCAGAGGGTACGGCCGGCCACAGGTGGGGAAGGTGCTGGTTGATCTCGCGGCCCGGGCGACGTTCATATTCGGGCTTGGCGATGAAGGCGGTTTCCTCGGCGGTCAGCGGCCAGCCCGTCGGCTGAGGGTCGGCCGGCTTATGGGCGTATTCGAGGGCCAGCAGCGGGGTGGTGAGGATGAGGAGCAGGGTTCTCATGAGGGTAAATACTTGGAGTGGTTCAGCGGGCGGCGAGTTCGGTTTTGTTCTGGCGGGTGCGGAGGGTCAGGCGGACATCGTCGGCGTATTGATCGCCCAGCTTCGGAGCGGCCTCTCCCGGTTGTCCGGCGCTACCCGCGCCGAGCTGCACGACCAGGAATCCCGCGGTGGGCGGCAGGACGCAGCGCGTCGTCAGGGTTTTCCATTCGTCGGATTTCGCGCCGGAACTGATGCGGAACTGCGCACCGCTCGCGAGGACTTGGTCCTGCTGGGGCGGCCAGCTCCGGGCGAGCTCCTGGGGCGAACCTTCGAAGACGTAGACTTTGGCGATGAAACGGACGGGGGCTGCGGGGCCCTTCCGTGCGTCCAGCAGGTTAGCTTGGAGTTCCACGTAGGCTTCGCTCGAGCTCAGCAACTGTTCGCGCACGGATTTCAGGTCGATGATCTGGAAGACGTCGCAAGACTGGCGCGGACTATTCGGAATGTTCGGTTCGCCGGCGGCTTCAAGGAAGCGCAGGGCGGTGGGGTGGCCTTGCGCGGCGGTGATTTCGCTCGGGTCGCCGCCCCAGGTGAAGATGTCGCTCGGGAAGCCGTCCGGGAGGCGTCCCTTGAGCGCATCGAAGCCGCCGTCGCGGATGCCGAGCGGCCGGCTTTCGGCATGTTCGGCGCGGGCGGAAAGCATCCAGCCGAGCGAGGCGACCGTCAGGCCGACGGCGAGGAACATGGCTGCAATACCGAGCGTCCGGTTGCGTGAAGGGAAGTCAATCGGCTTGGCTGGGGTGGTGGCTTGGTCAAGGTTAAGTCCGTCGAGCGCGGCGTGGAGCTGGCCATGGAAGGCGGCATCAGTGCGGAAGCGGGCGCGGGCCTCAGGGTCGGTACGGAGAAGGGCGCTGAGCTCGGTCGCTTCGGCTGGAGTCAGGCGGGACTCCGTCCAGGCGTCGAAGAGGACTTGGTAACGTTCGTCGTTCATGAAAGTTCAGAGGTGCCGAGCGTGCGATCAACGCAGGCGCGGAGGGTGTGGCGGGCGCGGGTGAGCGTGACGCGTACGGAGTTGGGCGTCCAGCCGACGGCGGGGGCGATGTCTTCGGGCATCTGCCCGAGGTGGTAGCGACGGCGAATGAGGTCGGCCGCCTTCGGGGCGAGTTTGCCCAGGCATCCCTTAAGGGCGCGGGTACGCGGCTCGAGCATTTCAGGCGTCGGGCCGTCTTCGCCGTAGAGCATCTCCATCACGTCGTCGTCGAGGCGCGCGGCGGCGCGGGCGCGGCTGCGTTGGAACTGCAGGGCCTGATAGCGGGCGACGGTGCAGGCCCAGGCGGGGAAGTTCGTGCCGAGGGCGTAGGTCGCCGCCTTGCGCGTCACGGTCAGGAAGGCTTCTTGGACGATATCCTGGGCGTCGCCGAGGTTCGGTTCGATCGTCAGGACGTAATACAGCACCACCTGCTGGTGCTGGACGAAGAGCCGCTGCACCTGCAGGGTATGGTCGGAGGGGGTGGGGGAGTCTCCCATACGCAAGAGACCGCCAGGGGTGGCGGTCTCGTTAGCATCAGGAAAACCCGAGGTCGGGCAATCGCTTAGCGGGGGCTATTTCGAGCTCCGCTGGGGGAGTTCGCGGGTGATGGCCTCGGCGACCTGCTTGGCCAGCACGGCCGAACCGGAGGCCATGAAGTGGACGTTACGCTTCCCCTGCAACTGGTCCTGCTTGGGCTTCACGGCGGCCCAGAGGTCGTTCCAGGTCACGCCTTCCTCGGTCATGACCTTCTTTGCCACGGCATTGTAGGGGAGTTCGGAGTCCTTGACGTATTTAGCGGCGTCGGATTCCGGGACCGGGGTCGTACTGCCGAAGATGAGCTTGGCCCCGGTCTGCTTCAGGCGGGCGATGATGAGGCGGAGGTTCTTCTCGTATTGCTCGAGGGAGACATTGGGGCGGCCGCCGTTGGTCGGGGAGGCGTATTCGCCTTTATCGTTCTTATCGCGGTCGTCCGGAAAGCGATAGGACAGGTCGTGCAGGCCCTCGTTGAAGTGGATCACGTCCCACTTCTCGCCCGGCTTGAGCCAGCGGCCGAGGCCGTAGTCGCCCAGGGCGGTGCGGGTCGAGCCGCCGTTTGCGGGGATACGGTGGACGTTGGCGACGCCGGCGAGGTTCTTACGGACGTCGAGCGTGTAGGCGACCGAGACCGAGTCACCGATGATGAGCACGCGTGGTAGCTTGGGGTCGTCGACGATCGCGGCGAATTCTTTGGCCACCGGCGGCGCGCTCTTCGTGGCGGGCGTATCCGCGGCGAAGGCCAGCGAAGAGAATGACAGGAGCGTGAGTAGCAGGTGTTTCATCGATTACTTGGCGCTGACAGTGATCATGTCGCTGGAGACGGACATGGGGCGGTCATCCGAGACGAGGATGAACCATTGGGCGGCTTCGGCGGGGATGGCTGCCTCGTAGGTGTCGCCGTTCTTGGTGGCGGGGACAGCGCTCCACTTGCGGTCGACGACAGCCTTGGCGAGCAGCGAGGGGTCCTTGAGCGTCTCGGCAGCGAAGGGTGCAGCCCAGTAGAGCTCGGCCTTGAGGATCGGGTGCGGAGCGTCGACGGTGAAGCGGGCGACATGCGCGTCGTCGCTCTTCGCGAGCTTCACCTTGGGCAGGGGCTTGCCGATGCCTTTGAGGTGATACTCGAAATACGGTACTTCCATCGCGAGCCAGTTGGCGCGGGCCCCGGTCAGCTGCGGGTGCTTGGGGTCGGACTTCACGCTATCGAAGACGGTGCCGCCAGGGATCATCGCCTTGTGGTTGCTGTTGGGCGCGTAGAAGTGGTTCTTCTCGCCGGGAATGGCGTCGAGCGTGGCCTGCACGGCCTCGGGCCAGCCGAAGAAATCATTCGTCGCGCCGGCGAGGAAGAAGGCTGCCTTCATGTTGGGGGCACGGCGGCCGGGGTCGAGGTCGCGCAGCCAGCGGGCCCGCTCCTCGGCCGTCATATTGGCGGCGAGGGCGCCGGGTTTGGCGGTGGGGGAGGGCTTGCCGCCGCGCCAGCCGCCTAGGTCGAAATAGCCGCTGCCCCAGATCGCGAAACCTGCCTTCACTTTATCGCCGGCGAGTCCGCAGACCATCGTAGTCATCGTGCCGCCCCAAGAGACGCCCACGACGCCGACGTTGGCGGTGTCGGTCTCGGGCTGGGCACGCAGCAGGTCGAGGGCCTTCATCGCCGCTAGCATGCCATCAAAGATCACGCTCTTCGTGGTGTCGGGCTGCATCGAGTAACGTCCATCGGCGTAGCCCTTGGACATCGGGAGGTCACCTCGGGTGAGCGGGCTGTAGAGGCCGGGCATGTCGGGGGCGACGGCGACGTAGCCGCGCTGGGCCCAGGCGATGGCCTTCTCCTCTTCGGCGTTACCGCCGGAGCCATGCAGCACGAGGATGCCAGGATGCTTACCAGGCGTGTTCGGAATCGCGATGATCGCATAGGCCTCGTTCTTGTCGCGGATACGGAAGAGCACGCGGCGCACGGTGATGCCGGCGGGCGGGGCGATGAACTCCTTCGTTATGGCCGGCGCCTTTCCGTCGAGGACTTTGGCGAAGGGGTCGCCAGCGTCGGCGGCGAAGACTGCCGGCGAAAGTACAAGGGCTGCAATCAGGGTCAGTTTATGTTTCATGAGGGTATTACTTCTTCTCGATCGGGGCGCCGAGGTTGGCGGAGGGGGTGGCCTTGCCTGCGGGGTTCGCGATGCCGGCATGCTTCACGAGGAAGGCGTTCCGCAGTTCGGCGAGGCGCGGGCCTTGGTTGTGACCGATGAGCGGCGCGAGATCGAGCTGCTTGGGGCACGAGAGCGAGTTGTAGATCGAGAGCACGGTCGTGGGCGGGCACGCGGGGTCGATCAATCCGCCACTCATGAGCACGGGTACTTTCACGAAGCGGGCGAAATTGACCGTGTCGTAGTAGGCGGTGGCGGCGATGATCTTGGGGTCCGGTGTTTTCTTGTCTCGGCCCATGATGAGGTTGCTCGGGGCGGCGTCGGGACGTCCGTAGAGCGGGCCGGTGTGCTCGCCGAGGGCTGGCACGATGCTCACCACGGCCGTGATGCGTGGATCAAGGGCGGCGGCGATGAGGGCGAGGCCGCCCCCCTGGCTGGCGCCGACGCTGATGATGGCCTTGTGATTCCAGTCAGGCCGTGAGGTCATGTAATCGACGCCGCGAATCATACCGGTGAAGACGTGGCGGTAGTAATACGTCATGCGGTCATCGCTTCCGATATACGGATAACCCATGTATTTCTTCCACTTGGCTTCATCTTCGGCGGTGCGCTCCAGCGGCATGTCGTGGGCGCTCATGTCCAGGGCGAGGAAGCCGAGGGCGGCGTTGGCGATGACCCAGCGGGATTCTTTCAGGCCATTGGGGTGCACGCCCATGCCGGGCTGAGAAATCATGATGGGTAGGGAGGTCGCCCCTTTCGGCTTGGCGAGGTAGCCATGGGAGCGTCGTCCGTCGATATTGGCGAAGCTGACCTCGTAGAGTTCGATATTCGGGTTGGGCTGGTCGACCGGGGAAATCTTGGGGTCGAGGGGGATGCGGGATAGTCCGGCGGTCTGCTTATCCCAGAAATCCTTGAAGTCTTTAGGAAGCTTCGCCGTGGGCTCTATCTTGTAAGGATCAATCGCCGCACCGGCTAGACCGATGCCGAGCGAAGCTGCATCCTTGGTCGGGGTGATCTTGAGTTGGAGTATGCCAGGCTGTTCGAGCTTTCCCTCCACCGTCGCCTTACCGTCTTTGAGAGTGAGGGTGCCTTCCTTCAGGACTTTGGCGCCATCGAGGGTAATTTTCCATTCGAGTTCGGTCGGTGTGCTCGGTGCTTTGTCTGCAAGGGTTACCAAGAAGGTCACTTTTTCACCGACCTTGTATTGAGCATCAGTGTGGTCGGTCGACGCTTTGATCCAGGTGTTCGGATTGACGGACTTGGCTGCCTCGGCCGCTATCAGGGTGGAAGCGGTGACGACTAGCAAGGACGCGAAGATAGAGTGTGCGAATAGCAGGCCGGTGAGGTTAAGGAAGCGTTTCATGCTAAGGTCTATGGTCATTTTTGATTCAGCGCTCGATGGCTTTACCTTTGGCGGATGCGTTGGGCTTCGCCTTGGCTTGCCGCTCAGCTTTTTTCCCGCTGGTCGGAGGGGTCCATTCGGCAGGTTGAGGGTTGGCAACGGTCAGCGGATAATTATCTCCACGCGCGGCCATCTCTTTCGTCAGCAACGCCGTGAGCTCGGCGATCTTCGCCGCGTGCGCGGGCTGGTCGGCAAGGTTCTTGAGCTCGTGCGGATCGTCCTGCAGGTCGAAGAACTGCGTACGGTCTACCAGCGGATAGCGGATCAGTTTCCAACGGTTATCACGGATGGCGCGCTGGCAATTGCGGTAGCCGGTGTAGAGCACGTCGCGGACTTTCGTCAGCTGTCCGTTCAGGATCGGGACGAGGCTTTTCCCTTCAACGCCTTCGGGCGTCTTGCCGCCGGCGAATTCCGCAAAGGTGGGGAAGAGGTCCATCAGGTAGACCAAGGCCTCGCTTTTGCCCTTGGGGATACCAGGGCCTGCGATGATGAGTGGCACGTGCATGCCGCCGAACTCGTAGAGGTTTTGTTTGCCGAACAGGCCGTGTTCACCGAGCGAAAGGCCATTATCGCCGCTGAAGATGATGATGGTATTGTCCCATTGCCCGCTGGCTTTGAGTTCGGCTAAGATGCGCCCGATGTGATGGTCCAGTCCGGTGACGCTTGAATAGTAATCGGCATTCTGTTGCTTCGTGTCCGCTTCCGTGCGCGGCCAAGGGGCGAGCGTTTCGTCGCGGACGGACATCTCGCCGTTGTCGAAAGGATGCTGCGGTAGGAAGGCAGGGGAGAGCGGGATTTTGCTGGGATCGTAAAGCTTATGAAATTGGGGCTCGGCAGAACGCGGATCGTGCGGGACGGGTGGGGCGATATAGATGTAAAAGGGCTTGGTTTCTTTGTTTGCAGCGCGCGACTTCAGGAAGCCGGTTGTCTGGTCGGCGAGACGCTGGCTGCAGTGCGCGCGGTCGGTCAGAGGGTCGTTGAGGGTTTTGGCATCATCGATGATGCTGGTTTGAAATTCCTTCAAACCGGCAGGGAAGCCGTTGCCTTGTTTTCCCATGTGCCAGGTCTGGTAGCCGGCGGCGGCGATGACCCGGGGTAGGAAGGTCGCTGGCTCGGCCGCATTGGGAGCCGCTGCTTTGGCTCCCGGGATGCGTTGCCACGAGCGGCCGGTGAGCATCATCGTGCGGCTGGGCGTGCAGACGGCGCCGACCATCGAGCCCATGGTGTAGCAATGGGTGAAGACCATCCCGCGTTCGGCCAGGGCATCGATATTGGGAGTGACGAGTAGCGGGTTACCGAGCGCCCGCGCACCATCCGACCGATGGTCATCCGCATGGATGTGCAGGATGTTGGGCCGGGCAGGGGGTTCCGCGGCGTGAAGTGCCGCCAGCGGAAGCTGGGCGCAAAGGAGTGCAAGAAAGAGTCGCATCGGGGCAACGCATTTTTAGGCCAATCCCTCGCTGCTTTCTACAACAATCCCCGACTGCCGGCGACAATGTCGCCCGTCATGGTCTGTCGTTTAGCAAAGGCACCGAATCGCCTCCCTAGGGGTGCCAGATGGCCCTGTCAGAGGGCCATCTGAGCACGCTGGGAAGGCTTAGGCTTTTTTTCTTATGATGGCTACTTTCCAGCCGGCCCGACGAACTCCTCGCGACTGAGTTTTCCGTCACCATTTTTGTCGAAGTTCTTGAATCGGGCATCGAGGTTGTCCTGACCTTTCAATCCGGCTTGGTATTCTTCGAGGGTAATGAAGCCGTCCTTGTTGGCGTCCCAGCGGGTGAAGGCTTTAGCGCGGACCTCGGGCGTGACAGCAGGGCTTTTGGCACCGGGCTTCGGCGCGTTGGGCTTTTCGGAAATGGACTGCTTGCTCACGCACTCCGGATTCGGTGCCTTGGGCAACGTGGCTTTCCAATCGACCGCGAGTTTGGTCAGGCGCGCGACGACTTCGGGATAATCCTTCGCCACATCGGCGGCCTCGGCGCGATCGTCGGTGAGGCGATGTAGTTCGACACGCTTCGCATCGTCGGACATCACGAGTTTCCAATCGCCGTCGCGCACAGCGAGACGCGGCCACCAGTC
>Ga0209296_1002535_pt1 | contig 13068 bp, 30 predicted proteins | sample S_130206_EF_Meta_FD_187319 | JGI IMG/M metagenome (GOLD analysis project Ga0209296, IMG submission 187319) | Freshwater microbial communities from Lake Simoncouche, Canada to study carbon cycling - S_130206_EF_MetaG (SPAdes) (version 2) | ecosystem: Environmental > Aquatic > Freshwater > Lake ...
TAATATTTTTCTACTTTTATACCTACATTTTCAAGTGCTTGTCGCCCTGTATTCATTCCGTTAAATAAACTTAATACTACCATAATTAAATTAAATTAAATTTTTCCCAATCTTCTAAACTCCATTTGTTTATCTGCTTATTCCAAAGTTCGTGCTTAGAATCTTTACGCAAGGTATTAATAATTTCTTCAACTGTAAAAGTTTTTTTAATTTTAATCTTACTTTGCTTTAATTCTTTTTGATGTTTTAATATTACTCTTCTATTTTTATGATATAGATTTGCTTCTTCTTTTGTCATAGCCATTCATTTAAATTTTCATTTACTTGTATTGGTAACCAATTTTCATCTACAGATATTGCAAATGGTTCTATTGCTTTACCTCTTCTTCTAGTTTGTTTTATACTTGAAAATTTGCCTTCATCTTTAATTACTAAAACGCTTTCGCATTTTTGACCGATAACAGTTCCTAAATGCCCTCTTGCTTTTTCGCTATTAGGATTTAAGTGTAATATTCCCATAATATGTGATTTACTTATTGATGAATATTTCATTAGTTCCTGCACAAACTCTGTAGATTCTATATTATCATTAAAGTTTTTTATAAAATCTACATAACCATCTAAACAAACTACACCTAATTTATTTCTATATTGAGATTCCAAAAATAGCCATTGTAAATATTGCCTTCTTTCAGTTGATGAATATTCTCTAAGTTTAACCGAAATAAATCTATCTGAATATTTAGGAGTATCTATACCTCCAACCATTTGTGGAACTCTATTTGCAACCATCCATGCATCATAATCATCCTGTTCACTATCTATATCAATAATATATTTATCTTCTAAATCGTGTCCTTTAATTAATTCAGAATATCTATAAGAATTACCTCCTTGAATACATCCAAGTATTAAAGATTTTAACCAAGTTTTACGGCTTTTTTCTTCTCCAGCTATCATTGATATATTACCATAAGTTCCAAATCTTAAAGGATATTTAATTCCTTTGTATTCTTGACTATCAAAACCAAAGGATATTGCTAAAGGTGGATGCTTAGGTTTAACGCTTAAATCTACTACAGACTTTTTATGAATTAAACTAAAATCAGTATTAGGAGCAGTTATTTCTTGCTGTATTATTTTAATTTCTTCAAACATTTTTAAATTCATTTAGTGCAAATGTAATCATTGCGTTAAGATTTTGTTCAGTTTCTAAAAAATCCCACGTTTGGCAAACATCGTTAAACTCAACTGGATTAATTTCGGATGCTAATTTAGAATTAAATTTTATATTTTCGTTACTATATGGATTTTTCATTCCTTTATTAGAAAAATAATCTTTTATTTCAACTACGTTTACATCCTGCCTTGCGTGTTCATATAAACTAACTAAACTCATTTTTAATATTTTGTTTACGTTTTTTTGTGCCAGGTTTAAATTAGAAGTTAATCGTAATTGCGTGATAAAATTCATAACATATAGCTTTGCAAACAACTCATTATTGTTAATTTCTTCTTTTGTTGTTTGATTTATAAACTTAATAACCTCGTTTAACGCATTTACATCGCTTGTGTTGGGTTTATTTTGGTTTTTAATAGTGTAGCTTAGTCTATTAATACTTTGTCCTATATTCATCTTTAATTAGCTTTTAGTTTATATTGTTGTTTAACTCTTACCCAGTTAGTAAAATGTTTTTTAAATTGGTTTAAACTTCTTGGTTTATTATCTCCTGTAGTTCCGCAGTGAAGTTTAAACTCATTTAATGCATATTGAATCTTATTTCTATCAATTTTATAAAGATGTTCTACATCTTTTTTCCACTGTTCAGAAAATAAACAAATATTAAAAGCATCATCAAAATTTATTATTTCTGTAGTTGTTACTTCTTTTACTTTCTCTTTCTCTTTCTCTTGTACGGGGTTAGTCGGTGGGTTAGTCGGTGGGTTAGTCGGTAGGTTAGTCGTTGGGTTACCTATTAAATCAGTATTAGTAACTCTTTTCCAACCTTTTACGCTTGATTCTATTGCATGTTTTTGACTAGCATAACATAGTTTAACAATAAAACTTAAATCTTTTGGTTCTTCATCTAAAAATTGTTTATTAATAACAGCCATTAAAAAATTAAGTTTATCAGTATCATTTTCTAATTCATTTATTACGTCAAAATAACTACGCAAAAAATTAAAAGCTTTTCTTTTAGTTGGTTTTTCCATAATGATTTGATTTTTTATTATTACATTTTTGACATAAAGATTGTTTATTTTCTATTAAATCTGAACCACCTTTTGATAATGGAATAATATGATCTATTTCTAAAAACATAGTTCCATCATGAATTGCTTTTAATTTATCCCAATTATTATCAGGAATAAATTTTCTTTTGCAATACACACAAGAAAAATCATTTTTTAAATAAACTAAATAACGGTGTTTTTTGTTTTGGTTTTTAGCCATAATTTTTTAAAAGTTAATGCCCTACTACAAGCGGTGGACGTCGCAAGTAATAAGGCATTTATAATATTTTTATAGTAGCGTCCACTCTACATTTGCAAATATAATACTTTTTATTTTATAAAAAACAAAAAATGTAAAAACTTCCTAAATTAATAGGAAGTTTTTTTAATTCCTAAAAAGGTAAATCTGAAGCTTCTGGAACATCAGATTCTACAACTGCATCTTCTACAGGTAAACTTTCTTTTAAGTTACCAAAGTAAAATTTATTTTCTTTAGATGCTCCTTTAAAACTAGATTGAAACGAAGCTACGTTTCCGAACTTATCTAATTCATCGTTTACCCAAACTTTAACGTTTAAATATATTTTACCATTTTCATTTTTAGTAAATGCTTTATTTCCTGCTTTTGCTTGTTCTAACAATTTGCTAAAATCAATGCTTCCGTAATAAGATTTTTTTTCTGACATTTTAATTTGATTTAAAGATTAATAAATTCTTGTTCTTGTTGTTTAGTAGTTGTGTATTTTTGTTTAACCTGATCCAATGAAAAACCTCCGTCTTTGGCTTTCTTTAGTATTTCAGTTGTTGCGTTTGGTTTTGGCTGTACTGCTTTTTGTCCATCGTCATCGTCTGCACCAACGCATACAAATGATTGTAAAGAATAACGTCTTGCGTAACTAATTCCAGAACCTTGAGCTTGTGCGTCATTTACTTTATTATAGATAATTTCAGTTAGCGATTCCATTAACTCGCCTGATTCGTGAAGTAAAATAGTTTTAACGAAGTTCTTATTGTCTACGTGAACTATTGGTTGAAGTATGCTTATTCCGTTGGAGTTTAATATTGGAATAACTGCTTCTCGAATTGAGTTTAAATCTGCATATTTAGATTTAAAGAAAGGATTTGTTGAGCCTTTTTTTGGATTGCTCATTTCAGACTGTGCTTTAAGTAAAGCTGTTGCAATTTGTTTCATAAGATAAGATATTTAAGTGTTAAAGATTTACAAATATAATTAATTAATATGATATAGCCAAACTTGATTTTCTTGGAGTTGTTGAAACTTTAGGAACATCATTTCCGTAAACGTCAATTATATCCTGTTTAAGAGCAAGTTTTAATAATTCCGCCCTTGCATCTAAATCAGCTTTTAACTGCGTGTAAATCGCATCATCTGAATAGTTAATTGTATCGCCACCGCTTCTATAAGTTCCTTTTAATCCGTATGCTTCAAAGTTTTCTAAAGGAATAACTTTTAGTAGTTCGGTTGTAATAACATCCAATGCTTCAAGCATTCTTTTAGCTTGTGCAAATAATTCAAACTTATCAGTATCTCCAGCTTCTAAAACTTCGCTAATAAATTTCTTAGCACTAAACTGGATCTCTTTTTTGTTTGGCAGGAAGTTGCTCGTTTGAACTTCCTGCTCTCTCATCATCATAAATAAATCTTTACTCATTGTCTGTAGTTTTTAAAGTTTCTTCTAATTTAATAAATTTTGTGTACCAATCAAGTTTACGTTCTTGTTCATATTCAACTTGTTTTTTTCTTTCTATTAATTTAGCTTCTAACTCCTCAATTAATAACATTTTTTCTTCAATAATTTTTACTAATGTTTCCATATTGTTTTTAAAAAATATCCCGACTAAAGTCCTATAGGTCAGTATAGGCATAGTCGGGATTATTAATGTTTTTTATAAATATCCTGACCGATATTGTTATGCAAATATAATGCTTTTTTAATTAAATGCAAGTAAATTAAAATAATTTTTGTTGTGCTACGTGATTATTTATTCTTTGTATTGATTTATCATAATATTCTTTGTCTAATTCACAAGCTGTTAAGTCAAATCCGTAATCGTGGCACGCTATTGCAATACTTCCAGACCCCAAATGTGTATCGAGTATTTTGTCGCCTTGATTTGCGTATTTTGTTAAGCAATATTCATAAAGTTTTATTGGTTTTTGTGTTGGGTGTTGCTTTTTACCATCATAATCTTCCATTGCAGAATATCTTTTGAAAATTCTTACATTTTTTTTAATAGAACACCAAGCCATTTCACCTTCTGAAAAACTTAAGTTAGGATTTAATTTATCCCAAATTATCCAATTATTATTTAATGGTAAATAAAAGTAATTACCTCCCCAAATAATTTGATTTTTTGATACTCTAAATAATTCATCAAAATATTCTTTATTAGGTATTGCAGAATCCCAATCTTTACCTTTTGTAAAATTATGTTTACCACTTCCCATTGTCATTTTACCTGCATCAATTCCATAAGGCGGGTCTACTATTGCTAAATCAAAATAGTTATCAGGATAACGTGCCATAAGCAACATATTATCTTCGTTAGTTATTGTTAGCATAATTTATTTTACTTTCAAAGATTAAATAATTTTCGCTGTATTTTATTCCGTTGCCAAAAGAGTCGCCAATTATACGGCTAACTGTAGGAACTGAACACTTTACAATTAAACTAATTTTTTCCATATTTACAAATCCATTGTAGTAAAGTTTTAAAACTTCATCCTCTTGATCCTTAGTTATTTTTTTTGTGTTCATCATCGTAATAATTAAAAGCTATTAATGTTAAAACTACTAATGTAAGTATTATAGTTATTGAAATCATTTTTTATCTGTTTTATTGATTAATATTTCAGTACACAATATGCAAACTGCTCCAGTTGCAAACCCAATTCCGTATGTTATAAAGTACCACATAATTAATAAATAAAGTCGTAAGTTCTACTCCAGTTAGTATTCTTAATATCCTGCAACATAACTTCGCATTTATCTAAAGTTTTTTTACTTAAGTAGCTTTTTCTACCATCTTGTGTTAAACAAAGGCTTCTTTCTTGTGCTATCGCCCATCGTTCGTAAACACTTAATTGTGTGTAACGCATAATATCCGCTTCGTACTTCAATATTTCTGTAAATTCTAAAAATGTAATCATAATCTTATTTGTTTTTAAATTGTTCATTAAAATCTTTTATTGTTTTTCCAACTCTACCCATAAAAAAAGCTTCCTTTAAATCATCAAGACTATAACTTCTTTCTTGTTGCCATTTAGCACCTTCTTCAAAAGAAGCATAATCAAAAAATACATAATCAGATGAATCAACTATTTTATTAAATGCTTCTTCAAGTGTTTCTTTTTTCATAATCTTATTTATTTTTAAATTGTTCAAACAATTCTTTCCACTCTTTTTCTGTTTTAGGTTTTGCATCACCTACATAACAAGGAGTTTGATTTCCAAACCATCCACCTTTTATTAACATTACTGTATTCTTTTTTCTCCAAGATGAGTAATCTAATTTTTCTACTTTTTCTTTTTTCATAATCTTATTTGTTTTTAAATTTTGTGTTAAAATCTTTTATTGTTGCATTTGTTCTACCCATTGCAAAAGCCTCTTTTAAATCATCAAGACTATACTTATTCTTATCTTGTTCTTTTTGCCATTTAGCACCTTCTCTAAATCCAATCAAATGTGAAGTTCTATTTGTTTTAGTTACTGCATAATTGTAAGCAGCTTCTTCAAGTGTTTCTTGTTTAGGTTCTTCATACAATCCCAATTCTTCATCTGATTTCATTATATCAATTATATGTTGTTTAGGTTCTTCTCCACAATCACAAGTTATAGTGTGTCCGCAGTAACATTTTGTTGTTTCTTTCATAATTTTTCAAAATTTATTACTTCTAAGTTATTAATTAAATCCTGTTCTAAAAGCGAAATTAATCTATTATCACTTTGTCCTTTAGCTTCTATTCTATTAAATGCTTCCATCATTTGCTCGTTATTTGCTATGTTTCCACCTAAAGCAGCAAACCAGTCTTGAAATTGCTCACATTCTTTTATCCATTCTTCCATAATTATTTTAATTTATTTATTATACTATTAATTTTGTTTTCGTAATACGTTTGCTCTGTTTGCTTAGCTAAATCGTAAATGAATTTTAAGTCAATTATAGCGACTCTAATTTTATTTTCTAACTCTTTTACATATTCAGTAGCTTCATCGCTCTGGTCGTCTTGTGATAACCAAAAATTATCTGATGCACTTGGACTGTAATCGTATTCTTCTGTCGGATCGTTTTTATACTTTATCATTTTTATAGTTTTTACAAATTATATCTATTGCTTTTTTTATTTCTGGGAAGGCTATTAAAGGTAAATATTGATGAAATCTTTTTAATTCTGTTTGCTCTTTCCATTTTTTAGGTCGTCCTACTGGGTTTTTATTGATCATTTTTAAAAGATTTACCGCACATTTGGCAGTGGTTAATTTCAAATTCTAGGTGAAAATGTTCTTGTCTTAATTTATAATATCTTTCAATATCGTGAAAGTATCTACTTGCTTCTTTTAAACTTATAGTAGTATTTCTATTCTCTAAACTTTCCATTTTTTTCTCAAGGCTTTTTAATTTTGCTTTTGGTGTCATAGTTTAAAAGTTTTGTGATAGTATTGTTCAGATGATACTATTTTCCAAACTATATCAGCATTTGATTTATAATTACCTTTTATCCAAGCATTTTCAATCTGCTTTTTTTCTAACTCAAAAAATTGATAATAATCATTTATAAATTTTCTACCCTCTTGAGTATTAGTATTAAATAAATTCGGATGCTCCGTTTCTAATTTGCTAAATAATTCTTGCATTGCTGTTTTCATACTCTTGCTAATTGTGTTATTAAATAAATTGCTACTAAAAATGCAAATGTCATTTGCGGTTTTTTGTGTTGTAAAAAGTGTTTCATAATTTTTGTTTTTAAAAGTTAATGCAGTTTATAGTATGCTGCTCCACTTGGTTATTAATTATTTATTTTAAAAATAGGAGCCATTGAATATTTACCTAATAAATAAACAAATTCTTCTCCATTAAATACATTTACTTTTTTACGTACAATTTCATTATTAATTACTGCAACAATAAAATTTCCTTTACGTTCAATTACTTTAGCAAACCATACACAATTTAAATCACAAATTGAAGTTGCTTTTAAAATACTGTTTTTTTGAATAGTTGTCATAATATTTGTTTTTTTGTTTTGCTTTATTGCTGATACAAATATAAGGCAATTAATTTAATGCACAAATATTATAATAGTTTTTTTGCATTTTATTATTAATTTATAATCATTCTAAATAACTTGTCCCAAATAATCAGAATATAAGGGACAAAAAAAACCACCTCAAAAGAAGTGGTCAGTTAATCAGTAAAGGATTCGAACCCTTATCCAGTAATATAAAATTACTATGTTTCCCTTGTCGGTATTTATTCCCGATTACACCAAAAGATTAACTTAACTTGTGAGCAAACATTTTTATTATAGTAGTAGGTTTTATAAATCTACAGATTAAACGTAAAAAAAAACCTGCGTTTGTTGTTGAAGGACTTGAAGCATATTCAGTTGCTGCTCCATCTAGTAAATTCTTAATTGGTTCTGGAATATTATTCATAATTAAATTAAGTTGTTAAATTTTAAAAAGTTCATATAACTTGAATTGCTTATTTCATAAGTGTACTCACAATCACCGCACTCCATTAGTCTTTTAATTGTGCCCATTGAAGTAACATTATTTTTTAGTAATACTGGATGATCACCTCCGCAAGTAGGACAACTATATTTTAGGTTATTATTTAAAACCCCTACGTGTGTGTTAGTTTTCATATAGTTAAGCATTGTTAAAAATACATCTTCCAATACTACTATATCGCCATTGCAATAATTTATCATTTCATCCATTGCTTCTGCATCGCCTTTCATAACCTTTACCCACATATCAAAACCACTATGTGAAATCTTAGCTCCAACGCCTAAAAATTTAGCTATATAATCTAATTTATTAGAATTAAAATTAAACCCGCTTTTAGCTTTCTTTAACGTGTCTAAAGTTCTATAATTTGGTAACATTGGAACTCTATGATAAATGCAACGTGTTCTTATCCATTTAATATCAAATCTATCTCCGTTGTGTGCTATTAGTTCATCCGCTTCATTAGCAACTTTTACAAAGTCAATAAGCATTTGTCTATCGCATTGGTTTTCATCCCATTTTAAGCTATAAATCTTATCTTCATTTTCCCATTTATAGGATATACAAATAATTTTTCTTTCGTCAATAATGTTATCTGGAGTAATTGAAAGATTATAGCCTATTCTCCAGCTATAAACTATATTAGGTGAAGTTTCAATATCAAAAAATAAACGTTTGATTGTAAATTGTCTATCACGCATACGCAAAAGTTCCCTTTCTTCTGCTATTGATATTCGATATTTATTGTGGGAGTTGCGTTGGAAATTAAATTTTTTTACTTCTAAGTCTGTAAGTCTGTATCTTCTTTCCTTATTTGGCATCTATTCGATTGTTATGGTTACTTTTCCAACTTTTAACGCTGATTCTAATTTAGGATAAAATTTTGCTATTGCATCACGTGAGCCACCGATAAAATCCTGTCCTCTTGTAGTTCCTAAAAGCAAACAACCCTCTGTATCTTCCGCTTTATTTCCACTATGTATTCTTACACCTGCATAATCTGGAACATTTAACAATAAAGGCATCATTTTCTTAAATCTATTACTCATAGTCATTACTAACTCATAAGTTCCTTTAGGTATTGCAGTTTTAGCAAAAACTTTTTCTTTGCGTTCTACATCTTCAAGTGTATAACATTCAAATTTACCATCAATAGATAATTCACCTATTGTAGATTTGTCTGTTTTGTGAAGTCTTTTAAGAATTATTTTCATTGTTTTGTTTTTTTTCCATTAAATACCACCTACGCAAAGTATAACCTATAGCTAAAAGCAAAGATATTATTTTAAGTGTTACTTCAACATTTGTAAACGAAAAAAATAAAACAAACAAATTTAAACACCAAAGTTTAAAATCTTCTAAATTATGATACATCTGAATTGGTTTTTTTAGAGTTCCCAAAATAATAACCAATAACAGAACCCATCAATCCAACTACAGCTATTTTAACATCGTTTTCTGCTCCGTTCCAGCCTAAAATATATAAACCAACGCTTATAATAATTAATGCAATTACGCCTTGTATATTTGCTTTTTGTATCATAACCAGAAAGAGTGCTTAGGATTATTAACTACTAATTCATTATCTCCAAAATCAATATTTTGTTCACACATAACATCGTAATGATAGCCATCAGTAAATATTGGAGCTATTTCTTCTGTAGGTTGGTTAATACAAATTAATCCTATTTCTACAATAGCTTTAATTCCTTCACCAAAATATAAAACTTCTTCTTTATCTATTATTTGTTTAACATAAACATTTTTTAATAGTAAATCCGCTATTGCAGTTTCTTTATCTGCGTATTTCAATTTGTAAATATTCATAAGATTATGCAGTTAAATTTATACATTCTGTATCTGTTAAAGTAGCAGGAAATAAATAAATTCCTTTTATATATTTAGGTACATAACATAAATATGCACTTAAAAATTCTAAAGCTGTAGAAGTAAAAGCAGTTGCAGTAACTTGTTTAGTTCCATTTACAAAAACATCCATTGTAGATCCGTTCCAATTAAAAACAACTTTAATTGTATTTGTAGTTGTAGTATATAATGAAGTTAAAGTTCCAGCTATTTTTTTATTAATAACTAATCTACCAGTTCCTGTATTAATAACTCCAAAACTATTAGAAGGTGCTGTTGCACTATCACCAATATAAAGTCCAGTTCCTGAATTATCTCTTGTTAAAGATAAATTATTATTTATTTCAAGATACCAAGCACCACCAGAACTTGTTATTAATCCATTTGTATAAATATTACTTCTTAAAAATTGGTCTGCATTTCTTGTTACAGTTCCACTTGTTGTAGGTATATAAGAAGTTGCATAAGCTCCTAACTCATATTGAGCTCCAAAAACATACATAAATTCAGTTCCACTTAAAGCAGCACCTGTATCTCCATTAGCAGCAGTAAGTGCAATATCACAAATTCCACTAACAATTGTAGCTGTATAACTTATATTTAATCTTACCCATCCATTTGTATATATATCTCTTGTTAAATCACAAGTAACACCTTGTTTATTTAAAGTATCGGTATCAAAATCATAATTTGGATATCTATCTCCAGTTACTGAAGTATTAAATCTTATACCAACATATCTATAATTACCTTTTTTTATAAAAAAAGAAGTAGTATATTTTTGACCAATAGTTGCAGTATTAAATTGTCTTAAAATTCCGCCAAAACCTAAACTAGAAGCTGTAAATTTATAACTTCCTGTATTTTGTGGATTTAAAATTGCTGAATTAAAAGTTACAGTTGAAGTAGCATTTTTAATCCAAGTTGCATTACTAAAATCATTAGAAGGAAAAGATAAATTAGTTCTTTGTGGTGATAATAATAAATTAGGACAACCTCCAACTGTATCATAGTTTAAACGTGGTACATTTAAACGATCCGTAGTATTAAAATAATCTTTTGCAACCGTTCCAAAAACTACTTGAAATCCATAAATATAAACTGAATTTTCACTTCCTGCAGTAACTGTATATGATTCTGTTCTAGTTGAAGTAGATGCAGGAATTAAAGATAATTGAAATCCACTTGCACCTGTAGCAGTAGCAACTGCAGTTGCAGTAATTCTAATCCATCCATTACTAATTAAAGAAATATCACTTGAAGTTATTGAAGCTCCTATAGTTCCATTTGTTAAAGTTTGTAAGTCAAAATTAACATAAGCATTAGAACCAAATCCCGCAATAAAAAAAGGTAATTGAACATATCTATTAGCTGAACTTGTAGGCTGTTTTAAATAACAACTCATTGTGTAAGAAGATCCAACTACAGGATTAAAAGAACCTACATTCTCGTGTATATGATGCGAATTAGTTCCTGCAACTTCAGTTAATGTACTTGCGTTAACTGCTCCTGTAATAGATGAAATAGTATTAGAAGTTACTGAAACTAAAGATTTACTGTAATAAGCACCAGTAAAAACATTACTATTACTGATTAAATTATAAGGAACATTTTCAATTAAACCTGCATCATTAATTGAAGTTGCAAGTGTACCTCTAACAAAAGTTAAATCACCATTACCATTAGAAGGAATAATTGAATAAACTTTACTTTCTTTAATAGCGTTTGGAGTCATTACCAAACTTGCTTTAGTTAATAAACTCATTATATATTATTTAAGTTTGTTAATGTTGTAGTCTGACAAGTTTCTGCAGAATAAGTTCCTAAATCTGCTAAAATTCTAGTTTTAAAATCAGAAATCAATAAAACCGAAATATTACCTACAATATCAGTTTCACCTGCATAGCTTGAAAAGTAAGATTTACCCCAACTAATGGAATTGTTAATTGCACCTTGCCCCCATCCTATATTATTATTCGCTGCTCCTTCTCCCCAGTCAATGCTATTTGCCATTATTATTTATTTTAAATGGTTTATTTTTTTCTAATTTTATTAAAAATTTCTTTAACTTTTTTTCGTTCTCTAAGTGAGAAACTAAATACATTTTTCTAACTATAGCACCCATCCTGTAAAATTTGCGTCTGAATCTGGAAACATATCTCCATTACTATTTAAATTATACTCTGGAAATTTAGATTGATTAAAACTCATATAATCTATAAATCTTGTAGTGTAATGATTTGCAACGCTTCTTTCTTTTTCAACTAAATAATCTATTTCTGACTTATCTACAGAAGTAGCATTTTCAGAAGTATGTTTGAACACTCCTTTATTAGCGATTGTATATGCACTAAAAGGCAAAAATTCTACCATACTCCAGTGTATAAGGCAAGGTTTTATATAATCGCTTAAAAGGTCTTTATAAGTTTGTGTTAAATTATTTGCAACTATACCATCATTAAACTTTTTAAATAGTTTAGAACCTAAATAATTCTGTAAATGAATATCTTGAGCAATAGCAATATATTGAATAAATTTATCTGTGTCAATATTACCATTTAATGCTGTAAATTTTACTATGTCATCTCTTGTAATAAAAAGTGCCTTTGCCATTATTGTTTGTAATTTGGGTGATGTCCTCTATTTGGCATATCTATTGGTGCTATTTGTGCTTGATCCCATCCGCTTGGATTTGGATTGTAACCATCTATTGAAGCAACTTCTTCACTTGAACTAAGTGCTTTATCAATATAAGGAGTTCCATCTGTTTTAGTTTTTAATCTATAAAGGTTTTCATTAAAATAATGGGAGCAGTTAACACCGCCCTTAAATTTAAAAAGCGAATAATTCTGTCCTTTGTGTCCAAATTCAATATTTACACCTTGAAAACTTGCTTGATCAATATCTTCTTTACGATATACAACTCCATTTGCAGTTCTTCTCATCATTTGTTTACAAAAATCTCTAGAATTAGGTTTATTATATCTAGCAGCATATTCATAACGTACTTTATAAGTTCCTTTATCTAAAGTACTTTTTGCACTTGGTGCTGACTTTATAAATCCAGAAAACTTTTGTAATAAATTTTCTTTACTTTTTATTTTAGAATTTGCCCATTCATCAATAGAATTATTAGTATCTGAATATTCTCTTTTATCTACAAGTTCCCATTCATCAGTAACGCTTTCACCTTGTAATAATTCAAGTATA
>Ga0209296_1002536_pt1 | contig 13065 bp, 20 predicted proteins | sample S_130206_EF_Meta_FD_187319 | JGI IMG/M metagenome (GOLD analysis project Ga0209296, IMG submission 187319) | Freshwater microbial communities from Lake Simoncouche, Canada to study carbon cycling - S_130206_EF_MetaG (SPAdes) (version 2) | ecosystem: Environmental > Aquatic > Freshwater > Lake ...
AATCTGTCTTCAATAACAGTGCAGGTATGCGTTCCTTCGATTGCCTTGCGTATTTCATTGCGTTTTCTCTCCGTTTCTTCGTACGTATAGTCTTCATGCTCATCAGATGCCGCGTGCGTTGCTTCATCAGCGTCAACACAAGCTTCGGCAATGGTTAGAACTGAATGCCACATAGGTTCATCAGCATCGTTCTGATGCATCAGATACCACTTAAGTTGGTTGCATCCCTTGCCTTCCATGCTATCGACAGCGATCTTGTTAAAGCGAAACTCGTAGTTATCCATGCCAAGCATCTTGCGAGTCTCGTCATCGATTCCTTTCTGAACGCTCTTCAAACTAAACACACCGTCATCCGGGGCCGTGTCGATCTGAACGCTATCCAATAGAACAGACAAATCTTCAAACGGATACGTAATCAAGTCGCTAAGTAAAGCGGTTGGTAGAGGCGGAACATTGGGGCGCTTTTCTCTACCCCAGTTCAATGTGTCAGGGCAACGAATCAATCGTGCCGCATCTGCCGGAACAGCGGTATCAATCTCAAACCCAAGGTCAAGCGCAAGCTTCTTAAACTTTTCGGCATGGGGTTTCCAAACTGATGTAGCAACTTGTTCGTCAAAGATCCAATACGCATACAACCCTCTCCCAGAGTTGAGGCGCACAGGTTCAGGAAACCCTGAGTCCTTGATGAACTTATCGAGAGCCAACATGCCATCCTCTTGGGTGGCATACGGCTTGTCTTCTCCACAATCAATGTCCAAGAAGAAAGACTTGATGTAGATACTGTTTACTGCTTGTCGGCTGAATCCTTCAAACGTGCTAGGTGTGAAGTATGTATTCATGCCATCTTGAGAGTTGAAATAATCAATCAACTCAAGAACTTCGTCTACTGTTTCGCAATAGCGAGGAATGATCTTCCCCTGCATATTGATCCCTGCCACGCAGTAGTAGCCCTGCGTAGGCGATATTGTTTCGTAAAATTGTTTAGTCATTGGATCGCAGAGACAATTAGGGCGGGAACTAGCCCGCCCAACTAGCAAACTTATTTGCTTTTGAATGTCTTACGAACTTGGGCTAGATAGACTTTTGCTTTCTTAAGATTAACTGCTGGCAGAATCCCCGTCTTAATGTCTTCCTCGACCTTATTCATAAATCGTTCAATAGCGCCATGTCTGGCACTACGAATCGGCTTACCACGAAACCAACTATGTATCGTCATGCGTGATACACCGAAGATAGTGGCAAGGTGCTGAGTAGGTAAGTTTGCTCTTACACAAACACGCGCTAACTCAGTACCAAGCCGACCATCAAGTTCGTTGTCAAGGGCTTGCAGTAATTCCAATCCGTAGGGTCGCGCCATATTATTTTTTAGTCCACTTCTTGATGATCTCTGTTGCATCCTCTACGGGTTCAACAGCGGCCTTCTTAACGCTCTCGCGCTTTATAGGTTCAGTTGTAGCGGGTGCTTCAACTTCATCGGGTGAGTCAGCTTGGAACACTGTCAGTTTGATAGCGTTCTCTGCCGCCACGCTCTTGCTCTGCTTCATAATTGTGTCTTTCAACTCAGGCGGTACTGCTTGAGCAGGAGAGAACAACACGCGAGGCACTGGGGCTTTAATATCAAACTGCATCTTGGTAATGATCTTACCCGCACTTACGTTGTTGTTAGCCAACATTTGAATGAAGGGACGGAAAGGCCATCTGCCGTTTTCCTCTTTACCAAACGAACTCATTGCTGGCAACACCAACTGATACACATCGCCTGCGGGGTCATTAGGCAATACCACGGCAGTGCGCCATGACAACTTGCACTTAGTACCGTTACCGCCTTGACCGCTTCCCTTAACAGAGTTAGGGCAGTTGTCGCACGAAGCGGCTGCCGGCGTTGGTACAGATGGGTCAGGCTTCTTAGAGTCACTAGACCAGCAAGAAGGTGAAGTCTTCTCGCCCTCACGATACGCGCCTTCGTAACAAGTACGTGACGCTTCGTGTGCCATCTTTACAAAGATGACGTTCATCCAATTCTCTTCGTTGACGCTGACTTCCTTGCCGCCAACGATCTTGCGGAACACTCGTCCCTTGATCGAAATGCGCTTAGAGCCTTTCGTTGCACCGCCTGCTACAGCAAGTGTATCTTCGTCAAGCCCTTGTTCAATAAGGGCTGGGTTATTCTCAAAAAAGTTTGCGAGTTCGTTACTCATAATGTTTCTCCGACTGTTTTAAAACTGATTTAATTAAACGCGCTCAGTGGCTTTACGTACTGTAATAGCCATCTCACGCATGGCATTCACTCCGGGCGGTAGACCATCGTCTTTATGCTCAGACATGAATTCTTTGAAGTTCTTTTGATGGATGCGACGCTCGAACAAATCGACTGCACCATGCGCAAGAACAAATTCTTTAAAGTTGTCCCAATCTGTACAGAAGAAACGTTCTTTGACTGAACGCATGACTGTGCCGTGTTGGGTGCGGATACTGTCCGCATTGACTTCACTACAAGCTTGTAGCATTACCTTCTCCAGACCTTCCATGTCGCCCTTGAGGGCTTCATCTTGTTGTTCAAATAATGCCTTGAGTTTTTCACGTTCGTTGCGAATTGTCAAGTATGCTTTTACTAATTCTTCCATGTTAACCATTGTCTTCAATCTCCAATTCAAATTTATACAGATCAACTAATTTATCGTGCAAGTCAACTTTGTTTTGCAACATCTCAAAAACTTTGCGCTCAACTTCTGAGCCTTGAAGATGTACAACCGTCATTTTGTTTTGTTGACCGTAACGATCCATTCGTGCAATGCATTGCAAATATGTTTCTACTGACATAACGGGCGACCAAAACACAACTGTGTTAGCCGCGGTAAGTGTTACGCCATGTGATGCCGCTTGTGGTTGAATGATTAGCACACGCGGGTCTGTTGCTGTCTGAAACCTATTAAAGATTTCACTGCGCTCTCGCGCTGATACGCTTCCTGAGATGATTTCGTTTGTGTATCCCTCCTGAGTTAAAAAATTACTGACGACTTGAATTGTGTGTCGATACGGCACGAACACAATCACCTTATGCTTGGTCTCTTCTAAGACTTCTTTCAACGCTTGCTTGCGCGGTGAGATATCGAACTCAACAACTTCACCGCTATCGGTGTAGACTGCGCCACCTGATATCTGCAATAGCTTCGTAAGGCTTGCCGCGGCATTGACTGTGCTGATCTGCTCTCCTGCCGCTTTGATCAGCATGTCTTTCTTTAAGTCACGATAAAACTTTTGAGCTTGAGGTGTAAGAGGGACTTCCCTAATCTGGTAAACAACATCAGGCAAGTCAAGGCACTGCGCTTTCTCAAAGCGGATGGCTGGTTGAAGTGCATTGAAAACTGCGTCACGCGCAGTACTCTTTGGCAACCACTTGAACCGAGTCACTTGCTGCATGACTTTATCGCGCCACGCCGTTACGAATTTAGGTACACCGCTTGGATTAACCAGTCGGGCTAAACCGAATGCGTCAAGCGGAGACTGCGAGGCAGGCGTACCTGTCATCATCCATAGGTATGTATCCATCTTCAGGATGCGAGCAAGAATCTTCCAGCGCTGTGTTGACGTTGTTTTGTATGCGTTAGCTTCATCAATGATGATGAGGTCAAAGTTACCTTCTGAGATTTCTTTCTGCACTACGCCCACACCGTCGTAGTTAATTACAACGAAGTCGTAGCCACCCTCAATAACTTTTTTACGTCTGCTTGCAGAGCCATGCGCCACGCCACATGTGCGGTGCATTGCTGTCTTGAACAGATCAGCTTGCCACGCAGAAAACATAATAGAAAGGGGGCAGATTACCAGCACTCTGTGGATGATGCCTTTGTTCATTAAGTAGTCAGCCGCCCATATCGCGGCAGATGTTTTGCCTGTACCTGCTTCGTTGAAACAGAATGCGCGTCTGCGCAAGGAGAGAAACTCTGATGTTTCTTTTTGGTGAACAAAAGGTTGGAACAAACCCGGCCAGTTGTATTCCTTGAGTATCGGTGAGGGGACTTTTATATCACGCGGTACGAGAGTAGCAAGGCGCTCCATCTCGGGCAGTTCCCAATTAACTAACACTTCAGACAATCCTGATTCAGTGTTTAGAATTTCACTCTTCTCGATACACTTGCAGATGAACTCAGCCTCTTCAGTCGGGGCTTTAAATTTCACTGCACTATCTAAAACTACTTGCATACTATCCTTGAACTAAATTATGGGTGTCAAGCCTGACGCATCTGAAAGTCTGCGGGGAGTCCGCGATGCCGCTTGACTGACGAAGTTATATGGGGTCAAAGTCTGCAAAACCCCCCTAATGACTCACCCTCGCCTTACAGTCACATCCTAAGTATATACGGGCAATAATTAGTTTGTCAAGTTCTCTTTCGTTCTTTTTTGCTTGTTTCTGATACGAGGTTTCCCTTAGAGTCGCGCTTGAATGAACGGTTTTGTGCAACGCTTTGAATGCGCAATCCATTTTTATTTGAACCGCCTTTGTCTAACGCTTTAACGTGAGCAACATCTTTGCCTTCACGTCGATCAGCTTTACCATTGCCGTTAGCATCATCTCCGGTCTTGTCGATTGAACGACGACCACGCTGACGTTCCATGCGACGCTCATGTTCGCCACGAGCAACTTGTTGCTCATACTCTTTCTTGTAGGGTCTAGGCTTGTTGACGTATGCCATATGTATCCTTTAATGCTCTGTCAAGTTCTTTGGGGTATTCGGCCTCTGCTCTTTCAACGGTACACAAGCGTGTATCAACAGGCTCTAGTCCTCTTCGCATAACTGTGTACCCATCATTCTCTCTGTGCCGATAGAGAAAGCCATCTTTAATATAGTACCAAGTTTCGCTAGCCATTACTTCCCCTTGTAGTGAGTGCAGTCAGACACTGGACACCAACCGCAGAGTGGTGTAGGGTTCTCTTGCCACACGTTATTCTCGTACGAAAGTTGCAGGCGTTTTAGTTGAGGCGCAAAATCATCCCAGTACTTGTCAATTTTCTCACGCTGATATTCAGAAGTCACAAAATCGTTGTGAGCAACAAACAGAAGTCCTGCCTTGAAATGCGTGACCTCGGGGAAATACTCAAACCCCATCAACGCCATGAGTTGAAGTTGTTTGGGATCGGGGTACTTATTGCTTCCGGTTTTATAGTCAACGATATAGCCTTGATCACCATCGACCACCATCAAGTCAGCGATGCCACGCACCCAGTAATCCTTTGCGCCAAAAGTACAGGGTTGTCTGTTTATGGTCAGTGCCATGCGGTACTCAGGGTACTTGACGCCTTCCATGTCACGCAAGGGGTCTAGTTGTTTGCCAAAGTGTTCGTAGTTTTTAGCTAAGGGTTTACCCTCTTTCACGTAGTCTTCTAGCGCACTATGGACTTGAGTCCCATAACGCATCTCGACTGTGGCTTTCTTCTCGTAACGCTTAAGGACTTTAACCTCGTTGTATTGCCGTGGGCAGTTAACAAAGTCTTTGAGACCTGAATAAGACCATTTAATTTCTTGCATACTAGATCCTTACTAAAGTTTTTAGAGAGCTAAATATTAACAGTCTCCGTACCTTTCTGCAAATTCAGCTTCACACGCAACAGGCAGTCCACTCGCCCACGCTGGAGGCGTAGACATGAGACCAGTTATTATCTCTACCGCCTTCTCTGCCTCGTCTTCCGGCACAACAACAACTGCCGCATCATGCACAGTCAGCACAACCTGATAGTGCTTGTTTATCTGAACCATCTGCTCGCCCACGATGATCCTTGCTAGGGCTTGCACCACGTTCTCTACGAACGTGCCACCCCAAATAGATACAGAACCCTTGCGGGAGTCATAGACAGTCCGGCTCTTAGTTATGTCAGCTTCATCCTCCACCTCTGACACAATAGTCTCATCCTCCTTGCGTAGATTCTTATAGCGGATACCTAGACCATTAGGTAAGGTAATCCCGTCTTCGTCTACTAAGACGCACTTGTGTTCACCAAAGTACAGGCTAGTATCTTTCTCAAATGTTTTATCAATCATTTTATTAAGAACTGTGTCGCCCTCCTTCCACAAGTTCTTGATGTCCGGATAAGTCTCGCGGTACACGTCAATAATTGTTGAACCCTCTGACTCGGTAAGGGTGCGCCCCATGCCCTTGAGTTGCATCACAAACTTCTTACCACCCATGCCGTACCCTGCGCCAAGAATCGTAGTCTTACCCACAAACCTCTCATCCTTGCTTATCTCTTCTATGGGTTTCTTATAGATCTTTGATGCCATGATCTTGTATACGTCTTCTTTATCTGCAAACGCTTTTACTAGATCAGTCTGTCCTGATAGCCAAGCCAGCACCCTAGCCTCAATCTGAGAAGAGTCACAGTTGATAACGACGTAACCTTCTGGCGCTCTTACCGCACGTTTGAGGGCTTTCTTCTTGGGGTCACGGCTAGGTAAATTCTGAAAGTTAACCTTGTCGTAGCCTGCCCACCGCCCTGTATGCGCACCATAGTACTTCAAGGGTATAGGCAATGCGCCCTTGTTGCGGATGCCAATGTCAATAAACCGCTGAATGCGTGACTCTTCCATCGTTGACTTCGTACCAAGGCGCACAGCGCAGAGGTGCTGAATAAATGTGTCTTCATGCTCAATCAACTCAATGAACTCGGGGTCACCCTTGGCAAGGGCTAGCGTGGGTTTTCCGGTTGTCTTGCTAGTCTTCATCTTAGGCTCGACACCAAACGACCGCAGTACATCAGCAAACTGTTTACCACTAGACAATTTCTTGCGTACCGCTTCCTCATCCTCGCACTCCATACTCTCCTTGAGAGATGCCAGCAACTCGTTCTTTTCTTTCTTCAATAACTCTAATCGCTCATGCAGTAGAGGCTCATCAAGAATGAGCTTAGGATGTGTGAACATCCGTATTGTCATATCTATCAGTTGTAACTCACTCGCGGGGAATTTAGTTGCAAGCCTTGTGAAAAGGTCAAAGGTCAACTGCACGTCGTTCTTGCAGTACTCACCATATTGCGCCAAGTCCTCGGGCGTAAAGTCAATCAGGTACTTACCGATCGCCTCGACAACCTCAGTACCCTTCTTACCTATCTCATACCTCTCAGCCAAAGCCGCAAGAGAACCGCCGGCCTCTACGCCATGAACCGCCCTTGCCATGCACAAGGTATCAAGGTAGAACTTGGGCGAGATACCAAAGAACCATTTAAGAATCGCGCCATCAAACATAGTGTTGTGACAGAGCAACGTACTGTTGCGCCAGTCAAAGGACAGCAGTGTCTTACGCAATGCCTCTCGGTTGCCTGAGTACCACACAGGCTTGCCATCGTCAACTTTAACGGCAACGCCAATCACCTCGAACTCATTGGATCGGATGTATTCTTCTGTAGGGAATCGGGTCAGACTGAAAGACTTTGAGTAAAACGTCTCGAAGTCAAGGGTAATTAGGGACAAAGCGAACTCCAAAAAAAGCAGGGGCTAGCCCCTGCTGTGTGTAAAAGGATAAATTAAGCGTAGAGTGGTTGCAGTTTGAGTGCGTACCAAACCATCTTGTCTACATCCTTACCTGCATCTTCTTTGTAACCTATCCGCGTTAAGTACTTAACGACGTTACCCTTAAGATACCCACGGAACTCCTCGGGTGTTAGCTTGGCTTCGATTACATCAATCGTTTCAATGCCACCGATCTTGTAGTGTGGGGGATGATTAACATCATCAATGGCTCTCTGCATACGCGCCTTGGGCTTTGTTGCATTGAACACAAGGCGACTCATCTGCTCGTCAGTCAGGTTGGTCTTGTCGTCTTTACCCATCACTACACCTTGCACTTTAACTAATGGATCAGGTGTAGCTGATGCTTTAAGTTTCTTGCGTGCTTGGTGCATTGCAGAATACACATACTGAATGGTTGTGCCAAGTGCTTCTGCAATTGCTCTTGGTTTTGCCTCGGGATGATCCTTGATGTAGTTACGGATCTTCTGTACTTTGCTAAGTTTTTTAGCCATTGTCTTTTCTCCAAAAATTTAAAAGGGATTGCTATGATGAGGGTTAAAATTTATTTGTCAAGTGGGTTTATCCTCCTTTTTCAAAATATTTTTATAGTATGTTTTAGGAAACGGATCTTTCTTATCCAATAAGTTTCTTAACCATTCAGCGCCACCAAGGTGATTAAAAATATAGAACTGTCTATCGGACATTCGTACCTGTCTACCTATGATTGGCTCGGGCGGTTTAGGTCTTGGCATTATCGTTTCATTCCTCTTATGTATACCGCAAAGCTTGAGATAGTATCCTGCCCAAAGGCTTTCATCTTCTCAATCTCTTTGGCTACTTCTTCTATCGTTCGGTTGCGCATATCGCGTTCGTAGTTGTATTCTTTATTCATAGCAACTTGACGCTTACGCCAGCCTGATGATTCGTATTCTTGAATGTCATCGTCATCCATTCGTCTTCCTTTCGCTAAGAACTTTGTTGCTCCACTCAACTTTGTAGATGCCACCATCTAAGCCAAAGTCAATTCGTATGTTGCACTCGACAAGGTATGGATGCAGGCTTACACCTAACCCATCCATGTTTTGATTGACTCGGTAGTACTTGCTGACCATTGTCTTGCCACGATCTTCTTCAGGCGTGTACTGCCTGTACAGTGGCTCAGGTGTCTTTGGTTTGCTCATCCCTGCTCTTCCTGATACTTGCCCCACACCGCATCCAACATGTCTGCGGCTTTGTTGAGTTTGTAGACCAGCGTTGAATGTTCGTGCGCGTCTAATCCAGACGCATAACCGCGCATCCATGCCGCCATCGTGAAGTACTGTAATTTGTTTGGGTCAATCATATAGGTGCATCCTCATGGTTGTCAGGGTTGAACTTGGGGACTCGGTTGCCCTTGTCCTTGGGGTTTGGGAATAGAGGGAAAGGCCATACCTTACTTCCCTCTTGTTCTGTTGACTCGGCCTTTGGTCGAGACGTTGTTGGTTGATCTATGTTTCCACTTGTCATTCTTTTTTACCACCGGTTCGGCCAACACTGCTGTAGGTTTGGCTTTGGGTAGAGAAGACAATAGGTTAAGTAGATTCTCAACATCTTTCTCCTTGCGTTGTGTTTTCATTCACCTAACTCCTCAAAGATTTCGTTAAGTACAGTTTTGATTTGGCTAACCATTTCAGCCTTTGTGTATGGCGCAGACAAGACCATCTTGATACTTGCCAATGCCTTGTACATCTCTTGACCCTTGAGCGCAAACAATAACTTGTCCTCGTCCTCGGGATAGTAAAACTCAAGAACCGCTTTGCTCTGCATGGAGTCTCCCTATCGGTTTGGCAATCAACCATCGATCGCCTAAACGCAATATGGCGCGAACCCACTTGCGTTGATTGTGTCTGTTGATATGGTCAGGAACCATATCATTGTTGTACATTACTCTTGCCTTGCGACGCAGTTGTTCTGTAGTCATCATTTCAGTCTATCTCCTATAAGTTGTTTAACTAAATGCATGTTGGACTCATCAATGACAAGTGCAATGCCTCCGGCTAACTCGATCGCATTGAGGTTGTGTAGTTGCAAAGCGGTTGGTTTGTTACCTCCCGCCTTGCACTCAATACCAACGAATTTGCCCGAAACACAAACTAATAGATCAGGCACACCTGAGTTGCCAAATCCACCTGTCACCGGCTTTACGACGTAAGCCTTCATCTCTTGCAATGCTTGGCTTACGACCTTCTTAACCTTTACTTCGGGTGTACTCATATGCCATCCTAGATTCACCCATCGGAACCATTTCGCCTTTCAATTCATCTACCTCCGTTTCTGATATAACTACCACATAACAATCATTAGCCCATTGCCAGCCGATATCGTTGAGTCGCGGGTCATGCGAATTGATATAGATATCAGTAGTAAATGGTCTATCAAAGCGATCCTGTCTAACGTGTTCGGGGGCGGGTATGGTAGAGATCATTGCTAACCTTTCCTTGATACAAGTCGGCAGCCTTTCTCTGTCGTACCTAAGAACCAAGGTGTCACCAATGAATACCTCATACAACTCCCCTCTGTCATACACTAGAACCGGAACGCGGTAATGATCAAGTTTCTTCCCATATGTTACTGCGGTCAATAACATGTCAGCCCTTGCTGATCAGTAATACAGGGTGATCAATTTGTTTACCGCCTCGGTATGCTTTGGCAATACCCAAGTCATCCCAATGCTGATAGTTGAAGGACTTGCCCGAAGCAACCTCCATCTCTTTGAGCATGAGTGTCGCCACCTTCAAGTCGGGGTACTTCTCAAGATTGGGAATGAACTGAGGCTCTGACTCTAATACCAGTTGCTGATCTCCGTCACCACGGCCTTGCGCTAAGTAATAGCCGTAGTCAAGAGGGCATAGTATGTCCATCGCATCAGAGAACTTATGATAGTTTGTTGCTTTGTCAGTTGCGTCTCTCATCTCTACCTCCAACTCTTGTCTAATCTTTTTGTAGCGATCAGTATCTGAGATTGTCAAGTTTGTGTCAACACCTAAAGCGAAGTTTAATAACTTAAATTCGTCATACGCATCTTTCAATCTATTGGGCATATGTTTCTTATTAGCAACCACTCCTAGAAGCTGACGGCTCTGTCGCTTGATATGCTCATGTAGATACTTAGTATTAGTAACATTCTCGTTGACCTTCTTAAGCGCAGTAAACAAAGAAGACAACTTAGCAGATATGCGGGTATGTCCGAATTCTCTATCGTGATTTCTTGGTATACGCGAGCGGTCAATGTTGGGCGAATAGATAGCGAACGACTTGGTATCGTCATCCTCATCCTCACTCTCGCGCAAGAATAGATCTGCAACATAGATACCCTTGGGCGTTACCATGCGTACACCTTTGTCGCGCTTGGCATTCCACTTGAACGCGGGTAACTCTACTGTATTGATAGCAAGCAGACCTAGCTTGTGGTTAGTCTCCGCTATCAATTGCGTCAGCTTGGGCTGATCGACTAAGAATGTTTCGATTTTTGATTTAAGTGCGTGTTCGTAATACATATCTCTCTCCTTACAGTTGTTGAACAATAGAACCATTTGCTAACTCAATCTCGCATCCCCACTTGCCTAGTGATGCTTGCGGGTCATTGCAGTCATAGGTGACCGCCCTGAACGCACTCTCCTCATTGATTAACTCGTAGAAGAACTTATTCAAGATGAACTCAAACTCGTAGTCACCCGACTCCACTAGCCTTCTCAATGCCCACTCAGGGTAAGAGCGCATGCGCGAGATACCACTAACGCCTTTGTATATGGCGTATGTATACAACGCACCAAGCAGATCCTTGTTCGCCATATCCATTACGTATGGTTTTACCTTCTCGGTGATAGGCGCTACTTTCTCCGCCATACCACCACCCCATGACAGTTTGTCCCACATCATCCCATGCGCGTAGTGCATCTGTATCTCATCCTTATCAAAGTATGGTTTGACGAACGCTTCAGCATCATCTGTTATGTCGCTTATGAATCTAGTGAATGCTTTCTCGTCGAACTGACGCACCATGACCTTGCAAGCTTTGATCTGATCCGCGTATCTCTTACGGATACCATCAGACAGTTTGCGATCCACCACCCACTTGCGCACAGTGAACCCATGATCGTCATGGAACTTACCAGTATCTAAACTCCAACGCATACCTTTGAAGAGCGGTAGCCTTCTGTTATTTAAATACTGAAGATACTCACCGCCATACTTCACAGATGTACCTATCAATGGATTATGATTTCTAGGACTTTGCCACAAAGCACGATCCCCCATGCCAACATTCAGCATCCAGTAATCCGACTGATACATTGTCCTAGTTGTAGCGATCTCAATCGTATTGTCAGAGTGAACGACCGCGAGAGGCGACAGCTTCTCAGCTTCAGTGATGTTCTTTGAACTAAGATTCCAATACCACAGTTCGTAAGAGCCATCCTTCCTTGGGGCAAAGTGCCTTGCGCTGTATTTCCTAAAACCTAGCGGATACACATTGTGTCCCCGAATCGGGGCTACGGTTGTGTGGATATCGTAAAGCTTCGTGTAATTGATTCTGCCGATAATATCTTCAAACATGTCAGTCTTCCTTCATAAGTTTCTTGTGACCGCTAGGTACAGTTAATGATTTGTTCTGTGTTACTAACCACAGAGTTGGTGTAGTGATATCCCATTTGATATCGTTCTCAACGTATCCGTCGGTGAACACGATCACCGCTTCTGCATTGATGTTTTTCTTCTTTATGTAATCAGCTACGGCTGACACCTTAGTTCCCCCACCACCCTTGGGCTTTAACATAGATGCCAGTTGTTGATACTCACCATCGGTGAACTTCTGCTCGCCTGCGACCATAGTGTCCCACCAAAGCACTCGGACTCCGCTCGGTGTAACGCTTTCGCATATGCTTGCCAGTTCAGTAGCAAACTCTGCCAACTCCACGCTACCGATCGAGCCTGATGTATCGATCGCAACCACCAACTCACCAACTGTCTCGCTGATAGTGCTAGGCAGATACAGATCGTTAGGTAACATACGACGATTGAACTTGCGCCATGTGTACTCATCCTTACCCACAGAGAACTCAGAGATGAACTCACGCAACGCTTCACGCCAATCGATCTTGGGTTCGAGTAACTCTTTGATTGCTCTAGGTGTATCACCACCCATGCTACCCGCAAGAATGCCACCCTCACGCAAGGCTTTGTCGATACGCTCGTCAAGGTCTTTGGCTTCTTGCTCAGACAACTCTTGACCATCGCCAGTCATGTCATGCTCATCGAAGCCTTCACCATACTCGTTACCAACGTCATCGCCATCTTGCGAGTCAGACCCCCCTGATCCTTTACCTTTACCTTTACCATCACCATCGCCTTCACCCTCCTCGCCCTTGCCACCTTTCTCTTTGAGGAAGTTGTAGATCTCAGTGAATGACCAATCCTTAAACTGTGGGCTATAGATAGCGCACTTAGGCAACGTCACAAGGTTCGGGTCTTTCGCCTCGATATCCTTGATGATTGAGTTAACAACAAGATCAGCCGCGACATTGGC
>Ga0209296_1002540_pt1 | contig 13045 bp, 10 predicted proteins | sample S_130206_EF_Meta_FD_187319 | JGI IMG/M metagenome (GOLD analysis project Ga0209296, IMG submission 187319) | Freshwater microbial communities from Lake Simoncouche, Canada to study carbon cycling - S_130206_EF_MetaG (SPAdes) (version 2) | ecosystem: Environmental > Aquatic > Freshwater > Lake ...
CCGAATACGGCTCAAGCGAGGGGTATGCTGTTGGTATGCGCCTCACCAGCCGAACGGACTACGCGCTTCGGGCAGCCATGGAGTTGGCTGCTGCTGCGGGGCGCCCCCTCACCACCGCAGAGCTCGGAAAGAGCCAGACGATCCCCTCCTCCTACCTTGGCGCCGTCCTCGCTGAACTCCGTCGAGGAGGAATCGTAACGGCACGCCGCGGGCCAGAGGGGGGCTGGACGCTTGCGAAGAGCGCGAAGGAGATCAGCCTCGCCGACGTGATTCGAGCGGTAGATGGCACGCTTGCAAACGTCGCTGGCACTCGCCCAGAGAAGCTCGCCTACAAGGGTGCCGCAAAGGGGCTGAGGTCAGCGCTCGTCGCCGTGCGCGCCGCCGAGCGTGAAGTCCTTGAAAGCATCTCCCTCGCCGACGCCGTGGGTGAGCGGTTCAGCGCCCGCGTCAAGCGCCTCCTCGACGACCCAAAAGCCTGGCGCTAAGCGTCTCTCATTCGGCCCTCGGCGAGACTTGCGCTTTCCAGCAACTGCCCCTATTCTCACCATAGTTTAGTGAGAATTACCTCTTGTCGATCAGCGGCGAGATGGAGAAGGGAGTGACATGCAGACACTGATCTTGGTCGCAATCGCGGGACTTGCAGCACAGCTCGTTGATGGCTCGCTTGGCATGGGGTATGGACTCACCTCGTCGACGCTACTCATTTTCGCTGGGCTTACACCGGCGATGGCCTCTGCATCGGTTCACCTAGCTGAGGTAGGGACCACGGCACTCTCTGGAGTCGCCCATCATCGATTTGGCAACGTGGACTGGCATATTGTCCGTCGCATCGCTGTCCCTGGTGGAATCGGCGCATTCCTTGGCGCAACCCTCCTATCTTCGCTCTCCACAGAATCGGCAAAGCCTCTTGCAAGTACCCTCCTCTTTGCACTTGGAATCTATGTGCTCCTCCGCTTTCTCCTTGGGAAGGAGCGCGTTGAGCGAAAGGGTCGGCCTGGCACGAGGTTTCTCGTGCCGCTTGGATTACTCGGCGGATTCATTGATGCGACAGGTGGCGGCGGGTGGGGACCAGTCACGACCCCGACACTTCTCGCTGATGGTCGCCTAGCACCGAACCGTGTGATTGGAACGGTTAGTGCAAGCGAATTCCTTGTGGCACTTTCAGCAAGCGTTGGGTTTTTTGCCGCACTCGGCGGTGAAGGCGTAAAGCTTGAATTCGTCTTTGCTCTCCTCGCAGGAGGCCTCATCGCAGCACCAATCGCAGCCTATATGGTGCGACACCTTAACCCCCGCCTTCTCGGCGTGATCGTTGGTGGATTCATCTGCTTCACCAATGCACGGGTGTTGATGGGGGCGGCTGGCATCAAGGGTGATGCCTTCCTTGCCATCTACGTTGGTATCGTCGGCGTCTGGATCTCCGCAGTCTTCATGGCTGTCGTTAAAGTCCGCAAGGAGAAGGAGCAGAAGTCCGCTTGACGTTGACAATCTCTTCGATTTCACCCACCTTCTCCGTATGGCTGAAGCGATGAGCACGCTAGGGGACCGAGTCATCCATATCGGAGCGCCAAAGTGTGGCTCAACTGCGCTCCAATCGGCCTTCTACCAGAACCGAGATGCACTCCACTCGGAAGGCGTGACCTACATTGGTGAGAGTTCGCATTGGATTAACGCCGCCAAGGCGGTAACCGAAGTTGCAGACCGGATTTCAGGGAAGAACCCCCCGATCTCGGAGTGGGAGCGCCTCGTCCGGGAGGTGAGCGCGGTTACCTCTGGCACTGCGCTGATTAGCAGCGAATGGTTCTCTGCGGCGAAAGAGGACAGCGTTCAAAGAATCGTGAACGACCTTGATGCGAAACGGCTGCATGCGGTACTCGTGATACGCCCCCTGACGTCAACCCTTCCATCCGCGTGGCAGCAAGGACTAAAGCTCGGAGGACGGCAGGGCCTTGCGGAGTGGCTTGATACGATTCTTAACAACGCAGAAGATCCTCGAAGCAAGCGTGTGTGGTCAAAGCATCGATACGACCACATTGCCGAGCGTTGGGTTGCCGTACTCGGAAGAGAACGTGTGACGGTAGTCGTGGCTAATGAGAGTGACCCTGCTTTTATCTTTACTGCATTCGGCCAGATTCTTGGCCTCACCCAGGGGACGCTTTCAGCCCCCCCAAAGCGAACAAACCCTTCGCTTTCTGCGTTCGAAGCTGATGCGCTAGCGGAGCTCAACAAAATCTACTTTGAGCGCGGTGGAACGATGTATTCATATAGATCTGGCGTCCTGCGCACGTTTGACGGCTACGTCAACAGTTTGCGCGGCGGCGCTATACAGCGAAGCACGATCCCGGCAACAGCGATGCCAGCGGTTCAGGCACTAAACGTGGTGATTGCAGCAGGTATTTCAAAGCTGGGCTGCCGAGTGATCGGCGACCTCGATCGCTTTGCGCACACACAGCAGGAAACTGATGCGAGAACTACGGAAGAGGCAGCCGTCGCCGAGCAGCGATCCGCTGATGTTCGAAGTGCCGCAGGGATGATGTACGCTTTAATGATCACCACTGGTATCGCAGAGACTGCGACGCCGCTGCCCGGCTTCGGAAAGCGACGCTCGCTCCTCTACCACCAGGCGCGTTCACTCTTTAGCCGCACTAAGCGGGCGCTCCTCGCGGCGATCGCGCGCCGTCTTCCGTAGCCGCTCAGTGGGCTTCGCGGGCTAGCTGCTCGCCCTGCGTGAAAGCCTGCGGAGAATCTTCGTCACAGCACGTGTTGCGCTCGTCTTCTTTTGTCCAGGCTGCAGCTTTCCATCAGATTCAAGTTCTGCAACCATGCGCTGCGCCGCGCTTTCGATCTCATCTATATCCAGCGGTGTTGCTCCGGGTTTTGGCGCATTCGCCTCAAGCAGGAGGCTCGGATCACCAATGATCCGCACTCCAGACGCGAGAAGGCCGTCGTGAATCTTTTGAGAAGCTTCGCGAACGCTCTCTACGGCCCACTCGGGAATGACAATCTTCGCGTCGCTCGGGCGCCTCGGGCGCTGCGCTAGGAGCCGCCGCTGAATCTGCCGGCTACGCACTCTCTCAGCGAAGATCAGTTTTCGTTGTGACAGGATCTGCTGCACCCTTAAAATAATTGCAATCTCTTCCGCGGAAAGCGAGGGGTTACTCTTCCCGTCAACAGGAAGCAGCGTGCCGTCAGTAAGACCGAGCATCCCCTCAAAAGCGCGCAGTAGCACGTGGTGATCGCGGTCATCACCAATCACAACCGTGACTCGATCGGCTCCCACTTCGGCAGCCCAGCGCGTCACAAGTTCATCATGGCGATGCCGAAACCAGAATGGATGCGGTATCCCGAGAAGCATCGCAATTTTTCGAAGACCTTGGGGCTTCAGCGTCCAGCGAAGCCATTCGTCAAATGATCCAGAGGTGAAACTGCCGCGAAGATCAAGCTGCCATTGTGAAGGGAGCACCTTCGCCAACGGCCGAACCGTCACGACAACGTGGACTCGCTCTCTCCCTAGGTCGTTGAGCAGCGTCCGGATCTCTCGCTTTTCGCAGAACGAGAACTCCTCGCCGCTAACTATCACCCGGTCTGCGGTGGATGCACGCACGCGAGCGACTTGGTCTTCCCACTCTTCATACTCAACAATCTCGTCAGGATTCTTGAAGGGAAGTCTCAGTAGCGAACGAGCAATGCGATTCGACGCGAGTCGGCCCTCAGGCGCACCGTAATAGACACCCTGTCGCAGGATCTCCTCACGATTCGCCCGAATGGAGTTTTGGAGGCTTGTGGTACCCGTCTTATGGGGGCCAATGTGCAGAAGACGTGTCCCCTCTGGCAGGGGCAAGGCGCGCTGCTGTGATGAATATGAAGGCCCGTCGCTGGTCATGGGCAGATTGTACAGAGGCTGGTCGCATGAGATTGCCTTGGCTCCAGCGCTTGTATACTCCCACCATGCGTCAACTCATTCTGCTCGCGGGGATGGTGTTTGTGCTCTCGGGCTGTACTGGGCAACAGGTCATGATTGACGACTTCGCCCGGCCAAAGCCCATCCCAGCCGGCTCTTCGGTTGACTGCTCAAACCTTCAAAAGGACACCGACCTGCACGGCTGTGATCTCTCAGGGAAGGACCTGGCTCAAATCAATCTTTTCAACGCAAATTTAGCCGGTGCAAACCTCACAGGGGCGAAGCTAAAGAATGCGGACCTTCGGTTTGCCAATCTTGAAGGCGCCATCCTGACCGATGCTGACGCGCATGGAGCCAACCTACACGGTGCCAACCTTAAGGGCGCTGTCCTTTTGCGTGCCGACATCCATAGCGCCGACATGCACGGCGCTGATCTAACGGGGGCCGATCTGAGGGCGGCGTTCATGTCTCGGACGCTCCTCTTCAACGCCACACTGGATGGCGCTGACCTAACTGGTGCATGGATGGAAGGGGTCAACGTCTATCAGGCATCGATGAAGAACGCGATTCTACGGAACTGCTACTTGCGCAACGCATTCCTTTCGGGCGCGGACATTACTGGCGCCGACTCTTCTGGGTCAATCCTAGAGTACGCCGTGATGCCGGACGGTTCTCTCCACCCGTAGGAAGTTCTACGGCGCTACAACACTCGTTGACGCCGAGTACTTTGTGAGACTCGAATACCCATTGGTTGCGGTCGCTCCAACAAGCAGGTACGTGCCAGTGACGAGCGCGCTGAGCCGATAGCTACTCTTCGTTGCACCAGAGATTGAACTACACGCCCCGCTGAGAGACCCACCAGCATCGAGTACCCTCTCGCTACACGAGTACCACTGGTACTGATACGAGAGCTTATAGCCGCTGGACCACTTTCCCGCCTTTACACTTAGCGTCTTGCCTGTAGCAATTGTTCCACTAATGGTTGGAAGCGTGCTGTTCGTAATCGCCATTTTGGCTGAGAGTTCACCCGCATACTGCAGCGCTTTAAGTGCGTTGACTGCCCCGGTGCCGCAGCCAAGCGTTGAGCATGCGCCGCCAGTTTTGACCAGATACCAATCTTCATCATTAGCCTTGCCGTAGGCCGACAAGGACATGAGCTCCCAGTAGGAAGATTTCAACACGTTCCTCGATACTTTGGCGCAGGGGTCGCCTGCAAGCACGAGGTATGCCATTGAACCAACGGCTGTTGGCGTGCACGGAAGTTCGCCATCCCAATACGAAACCCAATCAAATCCAAGCACTTGGCTTGGCGTAAGGCTGACTCCGTCAGCAATTACCCCGTCAACATAGCCCCAAGCGAGCAGCCAGTTTGTCATCCAACTGAGCTCCTTGAAGTCGTCGTTCGCTCCACCTTTTGCGAAGTACTGGCCGCTCTTCGAGGTCATCGCAGAAATGACTGCAGCGGCTGGAAGTGTTGGGTATTCGGCACGAATAAGTGCCACGACACCCGCAACATGTGGCGCGGCCATTGAGGTGCCCTGATAATGCGCGTAGTCATAGTGACCGTCAAAGTTGAATTCATCTGAAGAGATGGTTGAAAGAATCTGCCCATCAACATCCCACTCAGTCCACGATGTGCACCAGATGCTCGGGGCCCCCACCCATCCTGGTACGCCAGCGGCGCTGAGCCCTGTTGTGCCGAATGGGCAGCCGCCCGGATAATCAGCACTTGGCGTAACGGCGGGGGCGTAATTGTCATCCCCGCCAGGCGCCGCAATATCTACTACTGGACCAACATTCGTGTACGGCGCAGGAGCGCCAGTTGGGCCGAGCGCCGCCACGGTAACTGCGTCAGTGCAGCTCGCAGGTGCATAGTTGCGCGCGTCGTCAGATTCGTTGCCAGCAGCTACAACGGTGATTGTTCCTGCGGCGAGTGCGTCGGTAATCGCAGCGCCCATTGGTGAGTCGCAATCTGGGCCCCATCCGCCAAGCGAAAGGTTGATGACGTCCGCTGGGTTGTTGTTTGTCGGAACGCCCGCAACAGCGATTCCCGCTGACCAGCGAATTGCGTCTGCAATATCAACGTCATCACCACCGCACTGCCCAAGGACACGCACTGGCAAGAGTGAGGCGTCAGGGGCGATCCCAGTAATCCCCGTAGCGTCAGTTTGCGCAAGGATTGTCCCAGCCACGTGAGTGCCGTGCCAGCTGCTCGATGAGCTATCGCCGCCACAGGCCGCCTGAGCTGCATCGTGATCAGCGTTGTCGTTATCAATTCCATCGCCAGGGTCGGCTGGGTTGCTATCTCGGCCAGGCGTTCCATCATTGTCGAAGTAACTTGTGAAGTCATAGCCAGGCAAGACGTCCAGGCCAATGAAATCTGGATGCCCTGGGAGGAATCCGGTATCAAGGACAGCGACTACGGCGCCGGATCCCGTGCTGATTGCCCAGGCATCTTGCACATTCAAGCCGGCTGGATTGGTGCTCTTGACATAAGGGCCAAGATCCCACTGTTCGCCGCTAACGTAGTCAGGATCGGTAATCGTTTGAGGACGATAGATAACGATGCGCTCAAGATTTACGCCTCGCCGTAGAAGCTCTGTTCGCTTCTGGCTAAAGCCGGCCTCGTCCAGCTGTTCAGAGAAGCGAATGCGCGCACTTCCGCCCGAGGCTGATGGTGAGCGATCTGCCTGTATGGACGAAATGCCTCGGAGGCCGGAGAGTGACCTTAGGTTGCCTGTGACGCGATAGACGTTGCGCAGGTACTCAGCCTGTTTGGGATTGCTGATTGTCCTGATCTCGGCGGCTTGGGTCGCGCTTGGCGCCACGCCGAGGAGGAGCGCGGCGGAGAGGGCGACTGAGGCTGCACGACGTAACGTCTTCATGGGCGCACCATAACAGCAATAGGGTGGAAAATACGATGAAAATGTATTAAGTCTTCGCTATTCTCACTACGAGTGAAGTCGGATGTGGTTAGCGCCCGCCGCGTGCGATCTCCCCGCCGCTGAGGCGCTGCGCGACCCAGACGGGGATGACTGAGAGGAGCACCAGCAGGAGTGCAACCACGTTGACGACAGGGAGTTCGTTGGGGCGCTGCATGGCGTTGAAGATCCAGACGGGAATCGTCTTGGTGCCAGCGCCAGCGGCGAAGAGGGTGACAATCACTTCGTCAAAGGAGAGGGCGAAGGCGAGCAGACCACCGGAGAGGAGCGCGGTGCGCACGCCAGGGAGCGTGATGCGACGGAACGTCATCCAGGAGTCTGCGCCGAGATCGGCGGAGGCTTCTTCCGGGCTACGTGGAAGGCGACGGAGGCGCGCCACGATGTTGTTGTACGCCACCACGACACAGAAGGTGGCGTGCGCAATGATGATCGTAGGTAGGCCCAGGCCAACCCCGAAGAGTTTGAAGCTGCTCTGTAGCGCGATACCGGTCACGACGCCAGGGAGCGCGATCGGCAGGACGAAGAGGAACGAGACGGTGTTCTTGCCGAAGAAGTCGTAGCGCTGTACTGCGAGCGCTGCGAGTGTGCCGAGGACTAGCGCGATCAACGTTGCTGCGGTCGCAGCAACGAGCGAGTTGAGCAGCGCGGTGCGGATGGCCGGATTCGCCGCCGCCTCACCGAACCAATGAAGGGTGAAACCGGTGGGCGGCCAGGCGGCGAGCTTGCTCTCGTTGAAGGCATAGACGGCAAGGATAATGAGCGGCAGATAGATAAAGGCGAGCACCAGCGCGGTTGCGGCACGAAGTAGTGCTCGAACGAGTGGCGACTCAACCACGCGTGGCCTCCTGTGCTGCGAATAGAGTGCACATCAGAGTGAGTCAAACGCGCCGAGTCTACGCGTCACGAGCAAGTAGCCGATCATCACCACCACTGGCAGGATGGAGAAGGCGGCGGCAACCGGGAAGTTACCAAGCGCCGAGTTGTCATAGATAACGTTCCCTATGAACTTCGCGTCGGCGACCAGGTCGGGGACGATGTAGTCGCCAAGGCTAAGCGAAAAGGTGAAGATTGAACCAGCGGCAAGCGCCGGAATCAACTGCGGGAAGATCACGCGACGGAAGGTCATGCCGGCGCGTCCACCGAGGTCGGCAGAGGCCTCTAAGAGCGAGTTTGGGATGCGTTCAAGTCCCGCGTAGATCGGCAGGATCATGTACGGGAGCCAGAGATAGCTCAGCACAATCCAGGCGTTGGAGATTTCGCTAAGGCCAGGCCCCTCAATCCCAAGCGGGGAAAGTGCCCATCCAAGGAACCCATTCCCTTGAAGGATGGTGCGCCATGCGTACACCTTGACCAGGTACGACGCCCAGAGCGGCATCGTGACAGCAACCATGAGAAGTCCGCGCTTGCGCGGCGATGCGATGCGCGCCATGTAATAGGCGATCGGCAACGCGAGCAGCACGTCGGTAATCGTCACAAGAAGTGCAATGCCAATGGTGCGCAGCGCGATCGTGGAATACACGGGATTGCTCGCAATTTGTATAAAGGCGTCAAGTGTCCAGTTGAACGGCTCTACCTTCCCAGTAAAGGAGTCCTTCGCCCAGAAGGCGTGAAGGAGCAGGATCAGAAGGGAGCCGAGATAGACAAGGCCGATCCACCCGAGCGGTCCGGCAAGGAGGCTGCGCAGCGTTGCGCGAGGGTGAGCATTGAACCAGCTGGTGACGCGGCGAGTCAGACTTCGCTGCTGCGAAAGGTTAGCGCGAGGCCCCTCGGGGATCGACATCCTCGAAGGGCCTCGCAAAGTTTCCGGTTACGCCGCTACGGTCAGTTGCCGCGCAGCGTGGTCCACGCTTCAACCCATGCGTCCTGGTCCTTACACATTGTGGCTGCGTCGTCATCGGCGCAGTCAGCCTGTGGCGTTGACCAGTACCAAACATTGTCAAAGTAGGCCTCGTCGGTCGCATGGAACTGCTCACAGTGTCCAGGCGAGAGCGCTTCGGCTGCAGCACATGCTGCCTCGCTGGTTGGCGCCTCGCCGAACCAGACTGTCGCCTGAGCATTCGCTTCGGCAGACATCATGTGATCCATCCAGAGGTACATGCAGTTTGGATGCGCAGCCTTCGTGGCCATCATCCAGGTATCGGACCAGCCGGTTGACCCTTCAGCAGGAAGGGTGGTGTCAACCTTGATCGCTGGCTCTGCGGCGAGCATGTTCGCCTGGTACTGCCACGTGGTTCCAACCACAAGGTCGCCAGAAGCGAAACTCGTGATTTGGTCGGCTGCGGTACCCCAGTAGACCGCACCGTTGTCACGCTGCGCTTCGAGCAACGCGATCGCAGCCGCAAACTGTTCGTCGTTCAACTGATACGGATCCTTGATGCCAAGCTCAGGCTTGGTTGCCATCAAGTGAATTGCTGCGTCAGCGATGTAGATGGACGAGTCGTAGACGCTGATCTTCCCCTTGTACGCGGCGCCGCCCTCCCACACTGGATCCCAGCTGGTTGGCGCCGTGGTTACCGCGGCGGTGTTCCACATCAGAACGTTCGCACCACGACCATGTGGCACGCCGTACGGCATCCCATCCATGGAGTTGTGCGCCTTGTCCTTCAAGCCGCTGAAAACATTTGCATAATTTGCAAGCAGACCAACGTTGACCGGTGCAACGTCGCCCGCCTTCATCAGGCGGACAGAGGCGTCACCCGAGAAGGATCCGCCGTCATATTCGCCGGACTGGAGCAGTTGCACGCCGTTTGCAGAATCAGTCATTGATGTGGTGTTCACCTTGCACCCGGTCTCGGCCTCAAAGCCTGTGACCCAGTCATAGGCTGGGTCAACGGCGCCGCGCTCGGCGTAGCCCTCCCAGATGATCAAGTTGAGTGCGCCTTCTCCGGCGCCCACGCTCTCCAGCCAGCCGGCTGGCTTTTCGCTCGATGCTGGCTCGCTGCTCGTGCTGCTGCCGCCACATGCGGCAACCAAGAGCGCGAGCCCTGCCATCAGCGCGAAACCCTTCACTCGCTTCATGTGCTCCTCCCTATTTCTCCGTTCTATGCTGATACAGCGTGCGGATCTTCCGCAAGGGTCAGCACGTGTCCCCGCTTCCACGTGAGTCGGACCGCCCGACCCTGCGCGGAGAGCGCTTCCATTGACGACTCCTTCAGGTTCTGCTGCGTCACCATCAGGTCACCGCCTATGTCCAAAGTAATGATAAAGCGTGTTTCGGCTCCCAGGTAGACCACATTCTTGATCTTGCCGAGCGCAGAATGCTCGTCCGCCCCCACCTTGTCCGTAGGTTCGCCGAGGCGGATCTTCTCTGGCCGAATCGCGAAGCGCCCGCGCTGACCGAGGAGCGCCTGCGCCGCCTCCGCGGCGATCAGGTTGGAGCTCCCCACAAAGCCGGCCACAAAAGCGGTGAGGGGGTGTTCGTACACCTCTGCTGGCGCACCGATCTGTTCAATGCGACCGTGGTTGAAGACAGCGATCCGATCGCTCATTGTCAGCGCCTCCTGTTGATCGTGCGTTACGTAGATAAAGGTGATGCCGACCTGACTCTGGATTGCCTTCAGCTCAATCTGCATCTCTTCGCGTAGCTTTAAGTCAAGAGCGCCGAGCGGTTCATCCAATAGCAAGACGCGCGGACGATTGACGAGGGCGCGCGCAAGCGCGACGCGCTGGCGCTGGCCGCCGGAGAGTTGTGCTGGGCGGCGCGAGTCGTACCCCTCAAGACGCACCATGCGCAGCGCCTCCTTGACGCGCACCGCGCGTTCAGAAGACGGAACGCGGCGCACCTCAAGACCGTAGGCAACATTCTCTGCAACGCTCATGTGCGGGAAGAGGGCGTAATCCTGGAAGACAGTGTTGACATCGCGATCGAATGGCGGAAGATCGGTGACGTCGTCGCCGTGAAGGAAGATGCGACCAGAGGTTGGTCGCTCAAAGCCGGCAATCATGCGCAGCGTGGTCGTCTTTCCGGAACCGGATGGGCCGAGCAACGAGAAGAACTCGCCGTCTCTCACCTCAAGATCAATTCCAGCAACTGCGGCAGCATCAATTGCTCCACCGAATCGCTTCGTGATCCCTTCCAGCCGAATCGCTGGCACGCCGTGGCTTGTAGATCCCATGGCGTAAAGCGTATCAGGCGGGCTCGGTGATACCGAACTGCATCGCAGCGAGCGAAGCGTAGAGGCCGCCTGCGCGGCGCAGCTCGTCATGGCGGCCGCGCTCCACGATCACGCCGCGGTCAAGGACGAGGATCTGGTCGGCAGAGGCAACGGTGCTGAGGCGGTGCGCAACGGCGATCGTGGTGCGACCGTTCATGGCGCGCTCGAGCGCCTCTTGTACATGGCGCTCGGAGACGGAGTCGAGCGCCGAGGTTGCTTCGTCAAGGAGCAAGATCGGCGGATCCTTTAAGAGGACGCGCGCAATCGCCAAGCGTTGTCTCTCGCCACCAGAGAGCTTGTAGCCGCGCTCTCCAACAATCGTGTTCAGCCCCTGCGGTAGCTCATGAACGCGAGCATCAAGTGAGGCACCTTGAAGCGACGCCCAGAGCTGCTCGTCCGTTGCGTCTGGTCGCGCGTAGCGCAAGTTGTCGCCAATACTTGCATGTAAGAGGTGCGTCTCTTGCGTGACCACGCCAATCATCTCGCCGAGTGACGCGAGTTTGATCTGCCGTACGTCGTGTCCATCAATCAGCACGCTCCCGCTCTTCGTATCCCAGAAGCGCGGAATCAGGCTGAGGATGGTGCTCTTCCCGGATCCAGATGGCCCAACAAGTGCGGTGAGGCTTCCAGGCTCGGCACTGAAGGTGATCTCTTGCAGCGCAAAGGTGTCGCGACGCGATGATGTGTCTGCGCCTGGCGGCTGCGGATAACGAAACGAGACGTTGCGTAGCTCCACACCACCGCGAACGCTTGCGCGCTGCAACTGCACGGCATCAGGTGCGTCAACGATCTCGGGCACAAGATCTAGGTACGCGAAGATGCGCTCGAAGAGGGCGAGGCTCCCGCCGATCTCTACTTGGAGGCCGAGGAGCGACGCGAGGGGGAAGAAGAGGCGGCTCTGCAGCGTCGTGAAGGCGACGATGTCACCAATGGTTGGCGCGTCTGGCGCCCCCGTTGCCGTCAGTGCTCCGGCCACAAAGTAGACGAGCGCCGGAATGCCGCTGAAGACGACCTGCACCACAACGCCGACCCAGCGGCCGGTGAGCGCCTGCCGTAGCTGCAGCGTTGCAAGATCACCCGAGCGCTCAGTGAAGCGCTCGGCCCCCGCCTCAGCGCGACCGAACGACTTTGCCAGGAGCGCACCGCCAACGGAGAGGTGTTCTTCGGCGATCGAGGTGAGATCGGCGAGCGCACCCTGCACTTCGGCGCTCGCCTTGCGCCGCGCCGCAGATGCCTTTGACGTGAAGTAGAGGAAGATCGGCGCAACGCTGAGGCTCACCGCCGTCAGGCGCCAATCAATGAGCGTCATGGCAACGAGCGTGGAGAGCACCACCGCGATGCTGGAGGCGAGGTTCGCCGCCGCATCCGAGACAACCGATTGCACGCCAGAGACGTCGTTGGTGAGTCGGCTCTGGATCTCACCGGTCCGCGTCTCCGCAAAGAAGCGGATCGGCATCGACTGCACATGAGTGAAGAGCGCGTTGCGCAGGTCGCGCATCACAAACTGACCTACCGATGCGGTGAACCACGCCTGCGCCAGTCCGATCCCGCCGTTGATGATCGGGACGATCACCATCAGTCCTGCGTAAAAGGCGAGGAGGCCGATATCTTTCTTTGGGATCGCTTCGTCAATGAGGAGTTTCAGTAGGTACGGGTTAGCAAGACCAAGGATGCTCGAGCCAAGGATCGCAGCGCCGATGACGGCGAGCCTCCCGCGATATGGTCCAAAGAAGTGTGTCGCGCGGCGAAGGAGCGGGAGAGCAGCGCCGACTGGCTTCGTTGGCCCCGTTGCGTCTCCACCAAACGGGTGTCCACCACCTCGCCCAGGGCCCATGCCGCCCCCCATCAGCGCGGCAGACGTTGGCGAAGAGAGAAGGGGTGGGGTCTCATTGAGAGCATTCTACCTCGTTACCTCTCGTGAATAACCCTCGCAATTCCCAGACGCTGAGTCTGGATTACCTATTTCCAGGCAGCACCCATAGGGTGCCTACATGTGGAAGTCAGGGTTCGGATGTTTAACCGCCGTAACCGCTGGCATGGCCCTCTTCATC
>Ga0209296_1002543_pt1 | contig 13034 bp, 27 predicted proteins | sample S_130206_EF_Meta_FD_187319 | JGI IMG/M metagenome (GOLD analysis project Ga0209296, IMG submission 187319) | Freshwater microbial communities from Lake Simoncouche, Canada to study carbon cycling - S_130206_EF_MetaG (SPAdes) (version 2) | ecosystem: Environmental > Aquatic > Freshwater > Lake ...
TCAAGTTCTCGTTCAAAGATTGGAAGTATGTGTAGATACCTCCTTTTTATGTAATTATACTGTGATTCTGTTAGAATTATTACCATATTTACTCTCCAAAATATTCTGGACACCTTTTGTTAATCTCTTTATCGTAAAACTCCTTCATTTCATCATTTAACATATAAGAAAGTTCATTTCTAAAATTTATCCATGATCTTGGGTCGATTTCCAGATCTGAGTCATCTGTAACCTCATCAATTGCCGCCTTTAACACATCTCTTTTGTACCTATCAAAATCATGGTAATCCCTATAAAAACAAGGATTAGACCCATCCATACGATTATATACCTCATTTTTTATTTGGAAGTACCGTCTTGTTAATTTATTTTGATTTTCTGTTATTATAATTTTCATAATTTTATTGTTCTACAATATTCTTCAATTTTTTGACTATACATATCATCCAAAAATCCACGTATTTGATCAAATATCTCTGACAGTTCTTCTAGAACATCTCCTTCTTCATCCTCAACCCAACTATCTTCATAGTAATGTAGAATTGCGTCTGTTGTATCAAAAATAACGTCATATTTACAATTATCACAATTAATATCTGACCTAGTGAGACCACTAATAAAACGGTTCATTGACTTGGAAAGTAATTCCTCAATAAGATCTTTATCCACAAGATACTTACCAATTCTTCGAATGGTACTATAATCAACATTCTTACCAGGAATATACTTTACCCCTTGTAGATACATTTTCAAATCTGATTCAGTTAATAATTTTAGTTGTCTTTCTGTGATAATGATTTTCATATAATATAAATACCCCATAAAACAAAAAACCCCACTGATGAGGTGGGGTCGTATTATTATTTTTAAATATTAATTATTCCTGTTAAAATTTCTCAACACATCATCTTTTGAAATTGGTCTCATACCTTTATTTTGTCTATATGAACGACCTTTATGACTATCCAAAATATTATTCAATACCTCAACAACATCAGATGTTTCAACATCATCAAATTCTCTATCAATTAATCTATTAATACTTGAATATAAGTCACTTTTTCTATCTGAAAGGTCTTCATTAACGGCACTACTGTTGGACAATTTACGATATCTTCGTTCTGCTAGGGTTTGTTCGGGATCCTCTTTGTTTTCAAAACCGTCGTTATCGGCATATATATCTGTTCTTCCTTCATATTCCGGAAACTCATCCTTTGTCCCATCACCAGAAGATGATTCTCTGATTATTTTTTTTACTAACATATTAATGTCTTTTTCTGTAAGTCTTACAATTTTTTTCATTTTTAATTTGTTTTACATTTAAATTTTGATTTTTCGAATTCTTCCCAAGAATTATACCCACACTTTGTCGCTTCTTCATTATTTGTTCCGCCAGCTCCCCAAAAATATATTGTACCTCCATTATCTTGAGGATATTTATCATCATCTAATGGACCACCTTTTCCCCCATTTTTCCACCAACTCCATATTGTTGCGTGACCAGTAGCGTTATTAAAACCACATGGGGCACATATTAAAACACCACTTCTTCCTGGTCCAATTTCCTGTTGGATTTCATCTAAACTTGTAACCCTATCAATTTTAACATCAGGATTTCCCCATTTTTTCAATAATTCATTTTTAAGACCCATTGCGGATGTAACAATACCTGTACCTTTAAATGGTCCACCTTGTACTACAAAAGTTGGTTTCACACTTACCCCAGCGGCTTTTAGTGCCAATGACACTTTAGTTGCACACGTATTATAAACCTCTGTCCATGGTTTTACTCCTTTACCCGCTTCGACTTGTGCCATTTCTTTTGGAAAAAGTTCCTTCCAAATTGGCCTAGGACCATCATCACCTTCTCCCATTTTAAGATATTTAGTATAAGTTTGTTCTAATTGACTTCTATTTAATGATCTGGGGGATGACTCAAGTAGTAAACTTTCTTTTATAATTTTCTTAAGAACTTTTTTTAAATCAGATTCTGTTAGTTTTACAATTTTTTTCATATGTTATAAATATTAGTTAGATTCGGAATGTTTACGTTTAGGTTCCATCTTTTCGTAGAAACCTTCCTTAGACCCATTCCAATCCCAAGGCAGGTTATGTTTCATATTATATTTTATTTGATCGTCAGAGACTCCCTTTAACTTGGCAACCACCTTTTTAATAAGTGAATCCATATCATTTTCGTTTAATCTTCTCATATTAATAAATATATCACCAACGAGATTGATTACACTTACGAACAAAAAGATTTCTAATGTAATTCCCGTAGTTCTCCTCAACAATGTTATTTAACATACTGATGTCCATATCCGAACCACCCGTTTCGGAATTATCGTGAAAGAAATTCCAATTCTGACTAATAAATTCCTCAATAGATCTGTCTACAAGATTTTCAAAAAATGTATATGGGTTATTATTCTTACACCACCAAGCACCATCTTCATTTAGTTCATATCCTCCAACCTGATCTTCAACAATCTCAATAAATTGTTGTACTCGTCTAAGTAGATAGTTTTGGTTTTCAGTTATTATTATTTTCATCCCTCTGTATCAATAAAAATCCCATATTCAATGCTAATTGTATCTCTCGCATAATTAACTTCGCTAACGGTAATACCCCTAAGTGAACTACTACCTTTTATTATATTTAAATTTTGATCAAAAGTTAATTTATTAATAGAATTATAAATACTTTTTTGGTACTTATGTATTTCCTCTAATATCCCATCTGGCTCAAAATCACATTCACTACAATCTTGATTAATAACTTTAAGGTATAATACAAGTTCATAGATATTACCGGTGATCCTATCAGATTCAATTTCTACCTCCCATTTGATGTCATCTCTAATATTTCTTATAATTGATCTTGATACTATAATTTCTTTTATAAGATCAATTCTATCTAAAATTTCTTTTGAATATCTTCCCATATTACTTTCTTTTTTTTCTTCCCTGACAGTGTGCCCTTTGAGAAAAACCTTTAGGGTTACTACAATCTATAGATTTTTTATATTTTTGAGACCACTTTTCGGAAATCTCAACCCAATCCTCAACATTTATTTCTGAATCAAACCGTGATACATTATCATCAGATTGTTCATTAACAATTTTATTTATAAGATTAGTTAATTGTGTTTCAGTAAGCTTTACAACTTTTTTCATAACAATAAATATATCGTAAAACAAAAAATCCCCTTATTAAAAGGGGATCATTTTATCAAGTCCTTCGATTACTATTCCACACTGTTCGTATAACTCGTAGTTAAGGTCGGTTGTGTTTTTTGCTCTAATGGTTACCACCTGATGCTCTTCCTTTGTAATTGCAACCGTTGACCCATACTCAACCAAGAAAACAATAAAGTCATCTATGTCCATATCGTTATCTTCGGACAACTTCTCAAACAATATTTTCATTGCGTGTTTACGTTGGATAAAGTGATCGTGAACGGCTTTCCCACCTGCAATTACACCATCTGATTCCAATCCCGTTCTGAAGTAAGATATACCCGTTAAATCAAATAGGGGATTTCTATTCAGGGAGAAGAACGTGTCCAAACCAATGGGGTCATTTTTAATGGATTCATATAAACCAATCTGACATTTGAAAATATTTAATGTCATATCAATTTTCCTAATCTGAGAATCACTCAATCTCACTTTGTTCATCTTCTTCAGTGTTAGTTTTATAAGATTTAGGTTCAACAAAATTCATATCAAAGTTTTCCAACTTTAATATCATACCATCAATATCCTCACGAGAATAGAACGGAGCAAAATGCGGTCTATAATTAAATGGAACATTTTCACGTTCTTCCCATGACTTAAGAGTTTCCTCATGTTTGGGAATAGAATTCTTAAGGTACGTGTATTCCTTCCATTTGTTAAGGTCATCCTCAGATGGAACGAACATAAGATCCCCATAGTTATGGATACCAGACAAGTCAGGGTTGTTGGAATATACGTCAACAATTCCTTCGTCACCATCATATTGGTAACACAAATCCTGAAGGGTGTGAGTATTACAGATGTCCCAAGCTTTCCAATTACGACCATAAGATCGTACATCACAGATATAGAAATATCCATCTTTGAAACTGTGTACTATATTGGATGCCTTAGACTGAACTTCAAGTAGTTCGTCGATAGTAAGGTTCTTTAAAAAGTTGTCTATTCTCATACCACAAAGATAGAAATAAAAATCGGATTAATCCAAATTTTAATTCTTAAATTTTGCGTCGGAAAATGATTCAACATTAATAAATATATTAATTAATTTTTTTATTAAAATAAAATACCTATATTTGTAATAACTTTAAACTTTAAATAAAATTATTATGAAAACAAAAAAATTAACTTTATTAATGTTAACCATATTTTCGTTAACAAATTTATTAACTTCTTGCACAGAAACTAAAGCTCAAGAAATAGTTAAAGTTTTAAATTCTACCGAGTCCGTAGAAAAACCATTCTTATTTTTTAATGAGTTTGAATCCCTTGTCAAAACTAGATTTAATGTACCTGAGGGTTATACTCGTGTAGCGTCATCTGAGAGTTCTTTTGGTGGGTATTTACAACATCTACCACTAAAACCTCATGGTTCCCAAGTTTATCATTTTGATGGTACCTTAAAATACAACACATCCGCATATTGTGCGGTAGTTGATCTTCCACTTCGTGGGAATGCAAATCACCAATGCGCTGATGCGGTTATGAGATTGCGAGCTGAGTTTTTATTTTCCCAAAAACGTTATAGTGAAATAGAGTTTTTATACGTAAGTGGTAAAAAATCCAATTACTTATCTTACTTAGGTGGAAAAACACCAACCAATGAAAACCTTTGGTCATATATGTGTGGTGTTTTCTGTTACGCAAATACTTACTCTTTAAACAAACAACTAACCCCAAAGGGTATTATTGACCTACAAATTGGGGATGTGTTTATAATTGGTGGATTCCCAGGTCATACAGTTATTGTTGTAGATAAATGTGTGAACGAAAAGAATGAAGTTAAATTTATGTTGGCTCAAAGTTATATGCCGGCACAAGACATTCAAATCCTTGTGGGTGATGATGGGAAAAGTCCTTGGTATGATCTTAACTTTGGTGAACACTTGTACAGTGCGGAATATACGTTTTCTAAAAACGATTTAAAAACTTTTTAAACTAAAAAAACCCCACTGATGATGTGGGGTTTAAAATATTTATAGATATTAATAACTCCAAGTAGTGCCGTCGGCAGATCTATAAACACTTTTTAAATTTGGGGAATCTTTTGGTTTATCAATACTTTTTAAATTTAAGGGATCTTTTGATTTATCAATATTAATTTTACTGTCTGTAAATTGATTAGGTAAATACATTAAAGGTTTTGGTTCATCTTTTTTTGGAATTAACGAATTCACCAATGGTGATGGTGCAAATGGTGATACGACTTTAGTTGAGTCGTCAACATTATCAATAGGTGGTACAACTGGCTCTGATTTTGGGGGAACTTCTTTAAATATTAACTTTCCATCCGTTTCCTTTTTCTTAATTGCAGCTAATCCAGTTCCTGTTGCAACAGTCCAATTAGTAAATTTTCCTTTGGTTTTATATTCGTTTGCCTTAGTACTAGTAGGGGTGTCTTTAAGTTTAAATGAATACACATCCCCATCTTTTTTATAGTCGTAGTCTTTATCCTCACCAAAACTACCAAAAAGTTCTGCTTCAAATAGGTAATTTTTGTTAGACGCTCTTTTATGCATACCAAGGATCCTTTCTTTCTCACCTTCACTAATTACTAATAAATTATTTTTCATTTTAATGTAGTTTAATTTTTATCTTCTTCTATTTCGGTAATATCTTTCTGAGACATTCATATTCTCATCACCCCATACCTCATCATATTTTGGATTTTCAATCCATGTATCTTCTTGACCTAACTTTTCACTTCTAAGATATTGAACATAACTTTCTAATTCATCAATCACTTGTTGGATTCTTTCTTTTCTTCCTTTTGGAGTTATTTCTCTTGATAATCTTCTTTCTTGTGAAAGGTACCCGTATTCTCCAGATGGAGTAAAAATATTTTGGGAGTCATTCCCAAAGAATATATCATCCAATTTGGTTTGAGTATCCAAACCTTGTTCACCTTCACTTTCCCTTACAATTCTTTTGACAAGGTTGGTTAAGTCTCTTTCGGTTAGTCTTATTGTTTTTCTCATAATTTTGTTTATATATAAATACTTAGATTATTAAAAAAATTACTCATCACAACCTTGATCTAAAATATTGTCAAAATATTCTCTAACCTTGTCATGGAATTTATTATATACCCATTTATCCGCAGTTTCCGAGAAATCCTCAATCTTAGGCATATGTCTTTCTTCCCAATCTAACTGTAGATCTTCAGTAATAATATCGTGAATAACTGCGTTACGAACATCACCAAAGTAATCATAAAAAGCGTAGTACGGATCATATGTATAATCACAAGGGGGGTAGTAAGCCATCTTCTCATTAAAAAGTTGATCAATACGACCAAATCTTCGTTTAAAGAAAAGATCAGAAAATTGAGATTCCGTAATTATTATCTTCATAACCTATATATATTTACCCCAACTCTCTTTTATCCTTCTTGCAATAAAGTTTTTAATATTTTGTGGTAAATCATCAATACGAATTAAATAACTATCCTTAAAAGTTGATGGAATATTAGGAGCCTCAAAATACGATTCACCTTGACTAACAAATAAACTGATATAAACTCTCTTTGTATCAAAATGAATTTCCTCAATATATGCAGAATCGTTATGTTTATCCCATAGTTTAATACCCAATTCATTAATAAATTTGTTTGGTATCTTCCAATGTAAGTAATCGGTTTCAGTGGGAGTATACTCCTCATTAACATGAAAGAACTTTCCCATTTTTAATAATTGACTTTCAGTTATAATAATTTTCAAAATATTCCTTTAGTTTTGACTCATATCTTGAGTCCAAAAATCGTTTAATTGGTATGGAAAATTCATCCCAAAATATGTCTCCCCAACATTTTTCAATACCATACTCTACATCAAGTTGGTCATATGTGTAATTAATTGTTGTATCTATAAAACTTTCAATGGTATTACGAATTGACACAAATTCCCTCATAGCCTCATCAACAATATCGTCAACCCCATCAAGATCTATCCTTCTCTTAACACAGTTAGATAAACGATAATAATCCAATGATTCTTTTTGACTTTCAGTTATAATGATTTTCATGTATTAATAAATATCCACATTTTACAGATTAATAGACTTTCACTTTACATATAATAAAAAACCCCACCTGTTATGGATGGGGTTCTATAAATATTAATAATTGGTTGTTTTAATTAAGTGTTAAGGCATAATCCACGGCTTTTTTTGCGGCATCATCTCCCGTACCAAATTTTTTAAGACTTTGACCACCCTTTGTATATACCGTTAAGTTCCATTCACCATAAGGATCTTCTCCACAATCCAAAAATATATTTGGTCCCGTATTATGATCTCTTTTATACATATATGTACAACACTTATATGGACATTTTGATGTGTTGTATGAATTTGGGTCAACTTTTAATGTCCAACCCTTGGCTTTTAGTTTAGGTTCAATAATTTTACCCCAATAATCGGAATCTTGACCCCGTTCATCATTATTCTCAGGATCTTGACGATAAGGATCTTCTTGTTCCATAATAACTCGTTTTACAATACGGGTTAAATCTCTTTCTGTTAATCTAACTATTTTTCTCATAATGTTTTTAATAATCCAAATTTATTACTTTATCTTTTTTTGCTTTAAGACAATAGTTTTTTTGTATTTCTAAAGGCAATTTTTGAGTAGTGTTGAGTCTTTTCCCGTCCAACTTCAAATAATCATAACCACAAACATACGTAACATCAACATTATTAAAATGACCTGGTGCTACCCTACCAAGAGAACCTCCCACTTCTTTACCGTGATAATTAATTTGGGTACAATCTAACACAAGTTCATCTCCGCCAGGACTTGAGATGTCTTCAATTTTAAACACTCTACTATCCGCATCAAATGTTCTTCCAATTAAATAATCTAATACACTTACATCTGGGTATTCTTTCTGTTCACTGATAACTTGTTTAACGATTCTCATCAAATCTGATTCTGTAAGTCTTATAATTTTTCCCATAATTTTTAATTTATTAATAAATATCACGTAAAACAAAAAATCCCTCCGTTGAGGTGGGGATTTTAATAATAAATAGTAAAGATAGATAAGGAAACCAATAAAACTATCGTTGGGGGGGTTATTTATATATCGAATTAATAATAATCTCAATCATTTGATTAATATACGAATCTTTTCGATTCTCTAAAGCGGTATAAGCCCCATCATACCACATTACTTCATTTTTTTTAGTCGGATCGTGAAGATACATCAGTGTACCGGTTAATAAACTACCATATAACCCCTCAATTTTATTTCTTTGTTTATTAATTGCGTTCTTTAATTGTTCTTTATCGTACATTTTACGAATTGCAAATTTAACTGTTGAACTTAATTTACTCATTTCCTGACTTAATATGGTGGTTAATACCTTCAAATATAACTTAGCCGTCTCTTCACCTTTACCAAAATTTAGTTGTTGAAGAATGTTGGGGGAATATCCATTTATTTTTGTAACGTATTCAGATACCACATTATTCAATAACTCTTTAACATCAAGAATGAATGATTGTGCAGCACTTTGTTTAATTTCAGAATTAATGATGTTACGTGATGATTGTAAAATCTCATCATTATTTGTTTGTTTAATAAAATCAACCGTTTTTGGTCCCGATTCATATAATCCACGAATCCTACTCTTCTCTTCTTCGGTAATGATAAATCTACCCATAAAAATATTTTATTTAAATTTTTTAATAATCAAATGTTTCATCTTCGGTGTTACCCATTCCATAATTTGATTCAATTTCCATTCTTGCTTTCTTTTTAAGATATTCTAACTCCTCGTGATCACCTTTACAATATCTGATTGTTGCAACAATGTTTCCATCTTCATCCTCATCAACTCCCATTGAAGACATATTACCAAAACGGATACCTTCACAATCTGTTGTTTTAATGTCCCAATTGATATTTTCATCCATGTCGTAATCCGATTCTTCACTAAGAATACGTTTTAATTGTTTGGACTGTTGTTCTGTTATAATAATTTTCATATATGGTTATTTAGTTATAAATATTAAATAAAACAAAAAATTTTTCTGAAAGATTCACTTAAATAAATTAAAAAATCCGACGAAGTCGGGACGGGGTTCCGGCGCCCATTAAAAAGGCAGAAAATATTTATTATAGTAATCTCTAAGTTTTTGTTCATATTTTTTTGTAACAAATGATTCAAACTGATTATCGTCATCAAGACCTGTTTGATCAAAAAAATCATATTTAAAATAATCCCAAAAATAATTAAGAATGGAATTGTGAATAACATTTACCTCAAATTCCCTGTAGTTTGCCACATCACCAATCCAATCGTACATTGCGGTCACAATACATTTATCAAATTCTTTTTGATTAAAACGTCTCTTAAGAAATAGGGTGATATCATTTATTGCCATTATTAACAATCTTTTGTTTTCATATTATAGAAGTTTTCAATCTTCTCACCATGTTCATCCATCATTATATTAACAAAGTTTTCATAACCAATATGATTATAAATAAAATTTTCTATATCATCTATATCATAATCAGGATGTTGATATTGTTGGATAATTTCATAAACCACGTCGTTCACATATTTTTTTAACGTGGGGAAATAATGACAAAAATCAACACTCCCATAAAACTCATCCGCATCGTCAATCATATATGACGCCTCGTACATAATATCTTTTAACCTTCTTTGGAAACTAATAAGTTTATTACTCTGATCTTCCGTTATAATGATTTTCATATTAATAAATATATCGTTAAATAAAAAACCCCCACCTGTATTAGAGATGAGGGATTAATCGGTAGTTGGGGGATTATGAATATAATGCGTCCTGATTAAATTTAAACCTTTCTTCAAACTCAATAGAGTTTTTACCGTAGTCATATACATAATCATTAGTTACCCAAATTTTAATTAAGGGTTCACCATTGTTTGTTATTGTAATTAACTTTCTACCCCAATTCTCACCATACTCGTCGCCACCTGAATCCTTTTCAGTGTGAACGTGTGAATCAACAACACCAAGCACCCCATCAAACAACTCTGATATCTTTTCTTCTAAAGAATGCTGACTGAGGTAATCATGATGATTTTCAATCCAATTATCCAAGTCCTCAACTTGACCTTCAAAACCCTCAGATAATATTCGACCATATAAACCCTTTATATGATTCTTATCGTCTTCCGTAATTATTATTCTTTTCATATTATATTATTTAGTAATAAATATTACAGAAAATAAAAAAACCCCTCCGTTGAAGGGAGGGGATCATTTAAAAATCTTCTTCTTCTCTTTTGTCTTCTGGAAGCGTATTTAAATAGTCTGAATATAAATTTTGAACTTCTTCATCAGATAAATCAAATTTTTTATTAAAAAATTCTCTCATCCTTATCCTATCATCAAGTGTGACTTGATGATGTACTTGGGACCATGAAGGGTTGTAGTCATTCAAATGTAACATAGCTTTTGCTTTATACTTTTCCATCCAACGTTTCATTTCATCAAAAGCGCTACCATTATTCATTTCCACGATAGTTCGTTTAATAAGTCTTGTTAAATCAGATTCCGTTAATCGTATAATTTTTTTCATAATATATTATTTAGTAATAAATATATCATAAAACAAAAAAACCCACCTATAAAAGATGGGGGTGGGATTTTGAAACTAAGTTCAAAATTATCTCATAACCTGTATTTCATATCTTGGAGTCGGACCTGCTTCAGAATGGTTAAACATTGTAGTTGTAATTTTAAAGGTTCCACTTTTAATACCCGCAAAATTTGAAAAGTAACGGTCACGTCCGATATATGTAAATTCTTTACGACCATTAACATAGAAATCAAGTACTGCACTACCGTTTTTAACCGCACCACTATCCTTATACGTCAACGTCCATTTACCAGATAATTCTTTTTTATTTACTTTACCATAACCACCCATCAAATTTTCTACTTGGTCATAAATCCCATAATCAACCATAGATTGTTCTTCAATTGTCAATAAAATATCACCGTTACCTTCGGCGATAACTCGTTTAACTAATCTTGTTAAATCTCTTTCTGTTAATCTTATAATTTTTCTCATAATATTTTTTGTTTATTAATAAATATATCATTATATCAAAAAACTTATTAATTCTTTATATTTTTTCTGTTTTCCCACCATCGTATTTTTTTACACCTATCCTATAATCAATAACTCTTGGGGCATCAACATCAACCCACTTATTGTTAACTTTTTTTGAATAGGGGACGTTTTTAAGTTCGTATGTACCATCCTGTTTTATAATTGTTTGTCTTCTGTAAGCGTATTCATATTTTTCTTGTGAGGTAGGTTGTACTTGTGACGTAACAGATGGTTTAGGTTCAACAACAGGTGTTGGATATTGAGTTGTAACAGATGGTTTAGGTTCAACAACGGGTGTTGGATATTGAGTTGTAACTGATTGAGTTGGTTTCTTAACCAATCTTACTTCTTGAGGTTTTTCCCAGTAAATGTTAGGTTCATAATTTATTTCAACTGCGTAGTTAAGGTTACCAACAAAACAACCAGCTGGCGGGATCCAAACCCCATCTGGGTCTCGTTGTTTAGATTCTTTAGTCGACGTTTGCAATTCCCAATAAAAAAAAATATTACGAGGTTTATAATCAACATATTTATTATATTCCGTACTCATCATTGTATTTTTCCAAAAATTATTTGGGGATTTTAATTCACTAACTTCTTTATATATTTTTTTATTAAAAAAATTATATGCCGAATTAAAACATTTTGTCCCCTCCTTTAAACCAAATCCCTTTAATCTTTGTTTTAAAGAACTTATCATATCACTAGTTTTAATATAACCTTTACCCACCCAATAATCCTCCGTAGAAAGAGAGTTATCAGATTCTTTTTTCCAAATTCCGTATTGTTTTTTATATTTTAATAATCTTGGATCTTTAGGGTTATCAACAAGAATTGGTTGTTTAGGGGATGATTCGTTAATTACCCTTTTAACGATACGGGTTAAATCTGACTCTGTAAGTTTAATTATCTTTTTCATATAGTAATAAATATACCATCACTCTATAATGGGGATATTATTTATTTTTAAGTTACTACAAACTTCTTTTAATAATTTGAGATATTCCTCTAAAGGTAAATTATTCTTGGATGAATTAACAAATTTGGTAACTAAAATAGTGTTGTCAATAGTATACCCTAAATTACTATCAAGTCTATCTAATGACACACCATACCAATCATTTTCCTCCATAACCAACGTTTGGTTAGATATAAAACATTTACCTTTCTGTTCATTTAATTTATGTTGAATTATCTCATCAGTAATTTCAAAAACCAACCCTTTCCTAATTGACCGGTGTTTGGCACTCTCAACCCTAAATCGTATTAGGTTATTATCCCTCCATTTTTTTTGATTGTTAATATATAATTTTTTTTCATCTTCAGTTTTATTCTTATAATTGTCCGATATACACTTCTTACACCTATTCTTTCTTCTTGGGTAAAACATAATATTGTTATTTTCACCACATATTACACATAACTTTTCCATATAATATAAATATCTGTAAAAAAATTTTATATGTTTTTTTTCACAATTTTAACCATAAAATTCTAAAAATTTTTTTTAGTATATATGACCTTTTTTTAAAAGAGGGGTCTTGTTTTAGAAACCCCAAACCATTAATAAGACATAGGGAAAAATATCAATTTTTTTTCTAGAATTTTTTTTACCAATATTTCATTCACGCCATTGAACCCCCTTTCTACCTGTCAAAATGTCATATATGGGGGGGA
>Ga0209296_1002544_pt1 | contig 13027 bp, 10 predicted proteins | sample S_130206_EF_Meta_FD_187319 | JGI IMG/M metagenome (GOLD analysis project Ga0209296, IMG submission 187319) | Freshwater microbial communities from Lake Simoncouche, Canada to study carbon cycling - S_130206_EF_MetaG (SPAdes) (version 2) | ecosystem: Environmental > Aquatic > Freshwater > Lake ...
CGCCGTACCATCCAGGTCCTGTCCCGCCGCACCAAGAACAATCCGGTGCTGATCGGCGAGCCGGGCGTGGGCAAGACCGCCATTGCGGAAGGCCTGGCGCTGCGCATCGTCAATGGCGACGTTCCCGAATCCCTGCGCGACCGCAAGCTGATGGCGCTGGACATGGGTGCCCTGATCGCGGGCGCCAAGTTTCGCGGCGATTTCGAGGAACGGCTGAAGGCGGTCCTGAACGAAGTGACCGGGGCCAATGGCGAGATCATCCTGTTCATCGACGAGATGCACACCTTGGTGGGCGCGGGCAAGGCCGACGGGGCGATGGACGCCTCCAATCTGATCAAGCCGGCGCTGGCGCGCGGCGAACTGCATTGCATCGGCGCCACCACCCTGGACGAGTACCGCAAGTATGTGGAAAAGGACGCCGCCCTGGCGCGGCGCTTCCAGGCCGTCTTCGTGGGCGAGCCGACGGTGGAAGACACCATTTCCATCCTGCGCGGCCTGAAGGAGAAGTACGAGCTCCATCACGGCGTGCGCATCACCGACTCCGCGATTGTGGCGGCGGCGACCCTGTCGAACCGCTACATCACCGACCGTTTCCTGCCAGACAAGGCCATCGACCTGATGGACGAGGCGGGTTCGCGGCTGCGCATGCAGATCGATTCCAAGCCGGAAAAGCTGGACGAGCTGGACCGCCGCATCATGCAGCTCAAGATCGAGCGCGAGGCGCTGAAGAAGGAAACCGACAAGGCGTCGCGCGACCGGCTGGTCGCGCTGGAAAAGGAGCTGGCCGAGCTGGAAGAGCAATCCGCTGCCCTGACCGCGCGCTGGCTGGAAGAGAAGAAATCCGTCGCCAATGTGCAGAGCCTGAAGGAAAAGCTGGACGCGGCGCGGCAGGATGTCGAAGTGGCGCAGCGCAAGGGCGATTTCGGCCGTGCCGGCGAACTGACCTATGGCGTCATTCCCGACCTGGAGCGCAAGCTCAAGGCAATCGACGACAGCAAGGACGCCGCCTTGTCCGGCGAAGCGGTGACGGCCGAGCATATCGCCGGCGTGGTGTCGCGCTGGACCGGAATCCCCGTGGACAAGATGCTGGAAGGCCAGCGCGAAAAGCTGCTGCACATGGAAAATGATCTGGGAGGCCGCGTGGTCGGCCAGGACGAGGCCGTGCGCGCCATTTCCAATGCGGTCCGCCGCGCCCGCGCGGGCCTGCAGGACCCGAACCGGCCCATCGGCTCGTTCCTGTTCCTGGGACCGACCGGCGTGGGCAAGACCGAACTGACCAAGGCGCTGGCCGCCTTCCTCTTCGATGACGACACCGCGATGGTGCGCATCGACATGAGCGAGTTCATGGAAAAGCATGCGGTGGCACGCCTGATCGGCGCGCCCCCCGGCTATGTCGGGTATGAAGAGGGCGGGGTGCTGACAGAAGCCGTGCGCCGCCGACCCTATCAGGTGATCCTGTTCGACGAGGTCGAAAAGGCCCATCCCGACGTCTTCAATGTGCTGTTGCAGGTTCTGGATGACGGGCGGCTGACCGACGGCCAGGGCCGCACCGTGGATTTCCGCAACACCGTGATCATCCTGACCTCCAACCTCGGCACCGAGTTCCTCGGCCATGAGGGCGACCAGACTCATGCCAGGGCGCAGGTCATGCAGGCCGTGCGCTCGCACTTCCGCCCCGAATTCCTCAACCGGCTGGACGAGATCATCCTGTTCCACCGCCTGACGCGCGCCAACATGGACAAGATCGTCGATATCCAGATCGGCCGTCTCGACAAGCTGCTGGCCGACCGCAAGATCGCCGTCACCCTGGACGAGAAGGCACGTCATTGGCTGGGCAATGCCGGTTACGACCCGGCCTATGGCGCACGGCCGCTGAAGCGCGTCATCCAGCGGCGGCTGCAGGATCCGCTGGCCCAGTTGATCCTGGAAGGCAATATCTCGGAAGGTTCTGTGGTGGCTGTCAGTGCCAGCAAGACCGGCCTTGTGGTCAACGGCAAGGAATTTTCCGCCAGCGCTGATGAACTGGCGGATTCCGCGCCTTCGGGAACGGCCATCAACTAGCGCTACTTGGCCTTGGCCTGCCGCAGGTCGGTGGCGGCGTCCGCGACCTTGGCTTCCAGCGGCATGCTGGCGACCACATTGTCGGTCTCCACCCGCGTTGCCATGAACTTGGTCAGCAGCCGGCCGACAAGCTGGCGGCCCTGGGCGATTTTTACCCGCAGCGGATTGACCTGGGCGTTGTTGACCATGATCTCGTAATGCAGGTGCGGGCCGGTCGCCATGCCGCTCATGCCGCTATAGCCAAAAATCTGGCCCTGACGCACGCGCGCGCCGCGCCGCAGGCCGGGCGCAAAGCGCGAGAGATGGCCATAGTTGGTGGAATAGCCATTGCCGTGGCTGATGCGCACAAGATTTCCATAGCCGCTACTGCGGCCCATGAAGGAAATGGTGCCCGCGCCCGCGCTCATCACCGGGGTTCCGGTCGGCACGGCGAAATCCACGCCCTTGTGCATGCGGGTGTAGCCCAGGATGGGATGGAAGCGCGAACCGAAGCCCGACGAAATGCGCGCGCCGTCCACCGGCGTCTTCATCAGCAAGCCGCGGGCGCTCTGGCCCTTGGCGTCGAAATATTCCGCCGGCTCGCTGGGATCGGCCTGGAAGCGATACATGGGGATCTGTTTGCCGTCCAACGTCATCATCGCATAGCTGATGGCGCCATATTTCGCCGGCTGGCCTTCGGGCGTGTAGTAGTAGTCGTAAAAGACTTCGAAACTGTCGCCCGGGTGCAGGTCGCGCTGGAAGTCGACCTTGTAGGAGAACATGCGGATCATATCCACGACGACATCGGCCGGAATTCCCGCCTGCATGGCGGTGAGATAGAGGCTGGAGTCTATGGTGGCGCCGGCGCGATGGCGGTGCACCGTCAGCTCCTTCTTCTCGACCTCCGCGGTGTAACCGCCCTCGGTGGTGCGGGTGACGGTGATTTTCTCCTCGATGGACGGCGAGAAGTGCAGCGACAGCAGACGGGAAATCGGCTGGGAATCTTCTTCTGTTGAACTGCCGGCGGCCTCCTCGGAATCGATCGGCACCACCACCGGCTTGCGGTTGACCATCACGATCGTGGTGCGGGATTCGGCTGGCTTGGGGACCGCGCCCGTGGCGTCAATGGTGGCGACGGAATAGGTCAGGTCGAAACTCTGCCCGGCCTTCAGCTGGCGGGGATCGAAATCCTTGCCCATGGCGGCGACCACGGCATTGGCGTCCTGCGCCGAAATGCCGACATCTTCCAGCATGCCCGCCAGCGTGTCGCCCGCATCCAAAGTGACGGTGCGGCTTTCAACACCGGGATTGGGATTGCCGTTGTCGGCATTGTCGGCGACGGTCTGCGTCTCGCGCATCAGTTTCTGGAACAAGGTGTAGGGCAGGGAGGAACGGCCTGGTGCCACCAGCGGATAGGATACCGGCGTCATGCCCATCGCCAGCAGGGCAATGGCGCCCGCCACCATGGCGGTCAGGGAGGTGGAAACCACGGCCCAGCGGCCGTCGGTTGTGCCCAGCGCCGCCTGCGCGCCATCCAGGCGCTGCAGCAGCACCATCCCGAAAGTCGGGCTCACCTCAGGCGACGGTGGTTTCGCTTTTGAGAAGGTGCGCGCTTTTTTGCGGGGATTGGGATTCAAGGCGGCTCCATTGTCGTTGGAAAAGGCCGGCGCAAGTCCCCCGACTTGTTGCCCGCACGATTCCAGCCCAGTCTTCCGCAGCCCATCCCCGGCGTGCGACCACAGTCATATAACCGTCCCCTTATATGCAGGGCAACCCTGAAATATCCGCCAACGGCTTGTTGTCATTGGACTTTAGATCTTTTCCAAAGTTTCATGTGCCCGTGCTGCGATTCCTGCTGCCGGTCATTCTTCTGCTTGCGCCCGCACCGGCCTGGGCCTGGGGCGCGCAAGGCCATGAGATCGTCGCCACCATCGCGGCGCACCAACTGACACCGAACGCCAGAACGCAGGTGGCGCGGCTGCTGGGCAGCGCGGCGATGCTGATTCATGATTCCAACTGGGCCGATGAAATCCGCGACGGGCGACCGGAAACCGGCCCCTGGCATTATGTCGATATTCCGCTTCACGCACCCGGCTATGTCGCGGCGCGGGACTGTTCCAGCGGCCAGTGTGTGGTGACGCAGATCGCCAGGGCGCGGCATTTGCTCGGTGACCCGCGCCGGCCCGCCGCCGCGCGCGCCGAGGCGCTGCGCTTCCTGATTCATCTGGTGGCCGACCTGCACCAGCCGCTGCATGCGGTGGACGATGACGACCGTGGCGGCAATGAAATCCGGATATACCTTCAGGGCCGGCGCACCAACCTGCACCAGCTTTGGGATACCGGGATGGTGGAAGCCCTGGGTCGGGACATGGGTCGGATCGCGGCGGACATCGAGCGGAACACCTCGCCGGTGCAGCGCAAGGCCTGGCAGGCAGGCTCACCCGCGTCCTGGGCCGATGAAACCCACGCCATGGCCCGTGACAGGATTTACCCGATGGTGGGTGGCCGCCGCGCCTTGCGCCTGTCGCCGGCCTATATGCGCGCCGAGATTCCGGCGACGCGCCAGCAACTCGCCAAAGCCGGGATACGCCTGGCCTGGCTGCTCAACACAACGCTGCGCTAGTTCAGTCCGCGGCCTGGATGGTGCTGCGGACCATCGGATAGATTTGCGTCTGCCAGCGGGTGCCGGAAAACACGCCATAATGTCCGACGCCGGGCTGGACATAGTGCTTCTTGCGGAACGGCTTGATGGTGGAACACAGGTCCTGCGCCGCCATGGTCTGTCCAAGGCCGCAGATATCGTCGCGTTCGCCTTCCACCGTCAGAAGCGCGGTCTTGCGGATGGCGCGCGGGTCCACCTTGCGGTTGCGGTAGGTGAAGATGCCCCGGGGCAGGTGCTGTTCCTGGAAAACCTTCTGCACCGTTTCCAGATAGAATTCGGCCGGCAGGTCGGCGATGGAAAAATACTCGTCATAGAATTTTCGGTTGGCGTCGGCTTTGGCGAGCTCGCCTTTCAGGATGTGGCCGAACAGGTCCATATGGGCGCGCACGTGGCGCGACAGATTCATGGTGACGAAAGCCGACAGTTGCAGGAAGCCGGGATAGACGCGGCGGTGCGCCCCGGCATAACGGCGCGGCACGGGGGTGACCAGGTTGCGTTCGAACCATTCCACCGGATGTTCGTTGGCCAGGACATTGACCTTGGTCGGATTGATGCTGGTGTCCACGGGGCCAGCCATCAGGACCAGGCTGGCCGGGGTGGCGGGATTGCCGTCTTCAGCCATCAGGCTGGTGGCCGCCATCAGCAGGGGGCAGGGCTGGCACACCGCGATGCCGTGCGCGCCCGGACCGATATGCGCGAAGAAGGCCATCAGGTGATCGATATACTCGTCGGTGCCGAAACGCCCCTCGCTCAGCGGCACGTCACGGCCGCTTTTCCAGTCGGTGATATAGACGTCGTTATCGGCCAGCAGGGTCTGGGCGGTATGGCGCAACAGGGTGGGGAAATGGCCCGCCATCGGCGCCACCAGCAACACCCGCGGCTGGCCCAGGTCGCTTTCCTTGCGGAAATGCACCAGGTCGCCGAACGGCATCGCCAGCGCCACTTCCTCGCGCACCGAGACGGGCTCGCCCGCCACCATTACCTGATCGATGCCATAGGGCGGGCGTTCATGGATGGCATGGGTGCGCGAAACGATCTCCGCGCCCGCCGCAAAGCTGCGGAACATGTAATTGGCGGCCGGCCCCATGCTGGTGTCGCCGAGCGCAGCCTTCATCAGGTCCGCCCCCGCCCGCCAGGGGGCGAGGAAGTCCTGCTGGGCTTGATAGGCTTCGTACAACATTCCGCTTTGCCCCGGCTTCGAAGCCTTTCAGCCGCAAAGCAATTCCAGCAGATTCTGGTTATCGGACGGTATCCGATCCCGCCATGCTGCAGTGCAAAATAATGCTTGTCAACGCGGCGGAACCGGCCAAGACTGCCGGGCATGGGCGCGGTTCTGACGATCTCGAGCAAGAACTACTCTTCCTGGTCGCTGCGCGGCTGGCTGCTGTGCCGGATGGCAGGGCTGGATTTCAAGGAAGAATTGCTGTCCAGCGACGATCCGGGAGCACGGGCGGAGCTGCTGCTGTTGTCGCCGTCCTTCCTGGTGCCGCGACTCACCCACAACGGTTTGAAGGTTTGGGACACGCTGGCGATCGCCGAATATCTGCACGAGAATTTCCCGCAGGCCGGGCTGCTGCCCAAGGACGCGGCGGCGCGCACCCACTGCCGTTCCATCTCCGGCGAAATGCATTCGGGCTTTTCCAACCTGCGTTCGGCCCTGCCGATGAATCTTAAGGCCCATTACAAGGACTTCAAGATATGGGCGGCGGCGCAGGCCGATATCGAGCGCGTCACCACCATCTGGCGCGAATGCCTGAACCAGTATGGCGGACCGTATCTGTTCGGCGCCACACCCAGCCTGGCCGACGCCATGTACGCGCCGGTGGTAACGCGGTTTCAGACCTATGACGTCAAGCTGGACCGCCAGTGCGCGGATTATTGCGAGACCCTGCTGAATCTGCCCGACATGATCGAGTGGATTGAGGCGGCCAAGAACGAGAAGACCGGCATCGAAGAGCTGGAAGCGGAGTTCTAGCTCTCGTTCGGCTTGGTCTGAAGCTGGACGAAATTCTCGATGCCCATCTGTTCGATCAGGCGCTGCTGGGTCTGCAGCCAGTCGATATGTTCCTCTTCGCTTTCCAGAATGTGGGTGAAAAGCTCGCGGCTGATGTAATCCTTCACCGTCTCGCAATGGCTGATTGCCATCTTGAGGTCGGGCAGGCCGATCATTTCCAGCGACAGGTCGCATTTGATGACTTCGGCGACATTCTCGCCGATCATCAGCTTGCCGAGGTCCTGGAGATTGGGAAGGCCGCCGAGGAACAGCACGCGCTTGATCAGCTTGTCGGCGTGCTTCATCTCGTCGATGGATTCTTCGTATTCCTTCTTCGCCAGGATGCTGAGTCCCCAGTCGGCCAGCATGCGCGAATGCAGGAAATACTGATTGATGGCGGTGAGTTCGTTCTTCAGGACCTTGTTCAGGAACTTGATGGTGACAGGATCACCCTGAACGCTGGCATGGGGCTCCGGGCCCGGCGCTACTCCGCCGCCAGCGACAGCGCTTCGCGGCTTTGTTCCAGCATTCCTTCGATTGTTTCCTGGCATCGTCCGCAATTCTTTCTCACGCCGCAGCGCGCATAGACTTCATCGGCGCATTGCGCACCGCCGCAGATGGCGGCACCGACGCGCTGTTCGTTCAGTCTATTGCAGACGCAGACGATCATTCCAAGCGATCCAGATGAGAGCAATTTGCAGGCGCAAGATATATTGTTACTTGCGAGTGATTGTCAATGTCGGCCTAGAAATCCGCGGTTTCCGCGGCTATTTCAGCCCTATGAGGCGAAAATCCGGTCCATGGCGGGTCTCACTTGCGCGAAATATTGCTCGGCAGGGCGGCTAAGACCAGCGGGTCCAGGACCTGAACGCGCTGGCGCGCCCATGCTGAAAACCGTTTTTCTCCAGCCTGGCCACCGTATCAGCTTGGCAGATCGCCCTTGAGATCGGCTTCGGCCATCTTCTGCACCGTCACATAGTCGGTCTTGCCGGTGGCCAGCAGCGGAATGTCTTCTATCGCCAGGACGCGGCGCGGCACCGACAATTCCGAAACGCCATGGTTGCGAGCCCATCCGATCAGATCTTCGCGCCTGACATCCTTCGCATCTGTTATCAGGACGATTTGTTCGCCCTTGCGTCCGTCGGGTATGGCGACAGCGGCATGGGCATTGTCCGGCCACAGGGCGGCGGCGATATTTTCCACTACCGCCAGCGACACGGTTTCCCCGCCGATCTTGGCGAAACGCTTCAGCCGGCCGCGAATGGCGATGAAGCCATCTTCGTTTATTGAGACCACATCGCCGGTGTCGTGCCAGCCGCTTTCGGGCGGCACAATCCTGCCCGGCGCATCGGGCTTGAGATAGCCCAGCATGATGTTGGGGCCACGCAGGAACAGGCGGCCGGCGCCGGGGATGCCTTCCACCGGCTCCAGCCGCGCTTCCATGCCCTGCAGCAACTGGCCCACGGTGCCTGGACGGTTGGTCTCGATCTGGTTGACGGCCACCACGGGCGCGGTTTCGGTGACGCCATAGCCTTCCAGCAGGGTGATGCCGGATTTGCGCCGGACAAAGGCGCGGGTCTCGTCGCGCAGCCGCTCGGCCCCGCAAACCGCCATGCGCAACGACGCCAGCTCGCCGTCATCGGCGGTGCGGGCATACTGGTTGATGAAGGTGTCGGTGGACAGAAGGATGGTCGCGCCATGCTGGCGGATGCGGCGCACGATCTCCTTGGGCTGCTTGGGCGAAGGGTGGCTGATCACCCTGATGCCCGCGATCAGCGGCAGGATGGTGCCGCCCATCAGGCCGAAACAGTGAAAGATGGGCAGCGGATTGAACATCACATCCCCCGGCGTGATTCCGACATGCGCCCGCACCTGCGCCACATTGGCCAGCAGGTTTTCATGGCTGAGCGCCACGCCCTTGGGTTCGCCTTCGGTGCCGGAGGTGAAGAGGATGACAGCGGGATTTTTCGGATCGGGTTTTGCAGCGATCAGGGTGGGCGCCATCTTCCCCGCGACAGCGGCCAGCTTGTTCGTCAGGGACAGGTTTTTGCGTACGTCTTCCAGATAGACGACCTCTATCCCGGTCAACCCGGCGATCAGGTCTTCCAGTCCGGCCAATTCGACCAGGCGGTGCGCCGTGATCACACGCTTGACCTGCGCGGTTCGCAATGCGCTTTTCAGGCCCGCCATTCCGGCGGTGAAATTCAGCATGGTGGGAATGCGACCGAACGCCGACAGGGCGAAGAAGGTCAGCGTGCCGGCCGCGCCGGTCGGCAGCATCACGCCGACGCATTCGCCCTGCCTTGTGCCGGATTTCAGCGCAGAGCCCAGCGCGAAGCTGGCGCGGATCAGTTCGTCATAGCTCAGCGCCCGGTCATCGCCGTCCACCAGCGCGATCCGGTCGCCGCCCCATTCGCGGCGCGCATCGACCAAAGCCTGGAATACGGAACGCCGGGCAAACGCCGGATCGAACGGCACGCGCGTAGCAGAACTGTCCGGCATGGCTGCTTCCAAAACTTGCGGAAGCAAGTCTTAGCTCAACTGGCGTGGAAATGCCCGATCCAGCTCTGGAAATTGCGGACCAGTTTTTGACGCCCGGTTGGGCCAGCCGACTTGAACAGGCCGGCAATCTGTTCGCGCAGGGCTTGCGAATCGGCCCAGATTTTTTCCGCCTGGGGTTCGATGGCGCCGCGCAAAGGTTTCAGCACTTCGCGTTCCAGCCGCCTGGGGCCGACAATGGCGACGGCCAGCGCCGCCAGGCCGACCGTGCCGATGCCGATATAGGCGGCGCGAGCGGGACGGCTGAGGGCGATGCGGGTGAGGGTGGCGGCCAGGGTGGGCCGGGCCACATCATCGTGTGGCTTCTGCACCGCACGGACAGCGCGGCGGCGGGATTTGAAGGCAGTGGCCATGAGCGAACGCTCCGAAGTGGTTGAATTAGCCCAACGCGCGGGACGCCAGGCGGTTCAGTACAAGACGTCTATAGGATATAATTCCCATCATTATACTTGCCGTACCATTTACATGGCCCAACCCGCTTTTTTGACTTGGGGGCCGGGAGCGCGCATGGTTTTTTTGACTGCCCCATGCCGGCGGGTCGGAAGGCTACCATGCCCCAACCATATGAACCCTGGACCATCATCGGCAATATCGGGAAATTCAAGGCGTTGTTGGACAGCGAATCCGACCCTGAAAAACGCAAGACCTTGAAAACGCTTTTGGCCGAAGAAAACGCAAAACCACGGCCTAAGCCACAAGGCTAAGTCGCCGCCTCGACAATTTGAGACCCGGCTATTTCTTTGAGGCGAGACTTCCTCGCCCCATTTCCATCATCATGCTTCCCGTACCAAGGAGAGGCCGCCCGATCCTGTAAAGGCGGGCAAGGCCATTTCCGCAGGAACAAAGAGATAGTCCATTCCGGTGGGATTATCCTTCCACAGACCTCTCGGAAACGACGCAATTTCCCGAAGGGCCCGAATGCGCCCGGATATTTCGTTTTCCATCTCGATGTAGAAAATGCGGTATCGCTGATCAGCAAGAATTTGCTCCACCTTGCTCATTCTTTCGTTGGTGAAGGCGATGGATGGCTCAACATAAGCGCGAAGAATCTCGCATAAAATGACCGGCCGGATATCGCGCAGTATCCGTGTCGCACCCGCCAGGACGTCGGCTTCAAATCCTTCCACGTCGATTTTCATGAGAACGCCGGAAGGAAGCGCCGCAAGATCTATCAGCAGGTCCAGGGGGGAGGTTGCGACCCATTGCGACATACCGGGAGAATAAACCCCCGGCCGGCCCTGTGGCGCCATCGTTGCGGCAGGGTCTGCCGTGCCCTGGGAGCAAAAATTGTGTGGCGATGCTTCAGCGCCTGCCGCCCAGGGCAGCCGCTCGACCGGCAAGCGGTTTGCTTTCACAAGCGATTCCAAATAGGCGAAAGCAACCGGGTTGGGCTCCAGTGCAATATACCTCCCCCATGACCGCACCGAAAATGCGTCAATGATTGTCTGGCCAAGGTTCGCACCGATGTCGACAAAACAGTCTGGAAGCCTCTCTCCGAAAAGGCGGATTATTTCCGACTTGAAATCCGGTGTCAGCTTCAGCAGGTTTTCGCCAAGCCCGCCTTGAACCGGGATCAGGAATGTCCGCCCCGATACAGTTAAAGCGTGATTGTAGTTGAGCCAGCGCGCCAGGCCCAAACGGCGGAGTATGGCGGGCCAGAAACGGCGCATCTTGGAGTCACGCATCGACAGATCTCTTATCTCTTATTGGTTTTGCTGGGCTATGGATTGGAACGAGTCAGGGATGTCTTTCTGCCTCGTCCCGGTAAGGTATAATGATGGGATATCATACCCAGCATTATCTTCATCTTCCATCCCTTCTGCCTGTTTGCCCGATTTTGCACCAATCTCGCGCCTCTGCACAGGAGCACCGCCATGACCTCCCGCCGTGACTGGATGAAGACCATGACTCTCGGCATGGCCGGGCTCCTTGCCAGCGAGCGGGCAGGGCATGCGCAAGCCCCCAGCCAACGCGCCCTGCTGGGTCCGCGCGATCCGCTCAAGATCACCCGGCTGGAAATCATCCCGGTCAATTCGCTGCGCACCATCTTCGTCAAGATGCACACCGACGCCGGCATCGTCGGAATCGGCGAAGGCACGGTAGAGGGGCGCATCGGCACGGTGGTGGCGGGGATCAAGGAGCTGGAGCCGTATCTGGTCGGCAAGGACCCGCGCCAGCCCGCGCATCACTGGCAGGCGATCTACCGCCACGCTTTTTACCGGGGCGACATCGTGCTCACCAGCGCCCTGTCCGCCGTGGACATCGCCATGTGGGATATCAAGGGCAAGGGACTGGGCACGCCGGTCTATGACCTGTTGGGCGGGCCGACGCGCGACCGCATCCGCGTCTATGGCCAGGCCGAGAATGTCGAGGACACCAAAAAGCTGATGGCCGAGGGCTATACCTCGATGAAGACCAGCGTCAGCAACAGCCGGGGCCGCCTGTCGCGTTACTCAGAAAATCCCGACTTCATCCAGGGCTTCGTGGAAAAGGTCGAGGCGATCCGGGGCACCATCGGCCCGAAGTTCGACCTGGGCATCGAAATGCATGCCGACCACCAGCCCCAGACCGCGATGGTGATCATCAAGGCGCTGGAGAAATTCCAGCCCTGGTGGTTCGAGGAGCCGATCCAGCACCAGAACCTGCCGCTGATGGCCGAGATGGCGAAGAAGACCCACATTCCCTTCGCCACCGGCGAGCGCATGGTGACAAAATTCCAGTTCCGCGAATTGCTGCAGGCGGGTGCCGCCCAGATTTTGCAGCCCGACATCACCCATTGCGGCGGCATCACCGAGCTGAAGGCGATCTCAGCGCTGGGAGAGGCGTACTATGCGGCGATGATGCCGCATTCGCGCGAAGGCATTGTCGGGGCGGTGGCCTCGATGCATGTCTGCGCTTCAATTCCCAATTTCCTGGCGCATGAGCTGCCGAGCCTGCAGGCCGCGAAGGGCAGGCCCGACGTGCAGCGCAGCTATCTGGGACGCGGCTACATCAAGAAGCCGCTAACCATGACCGAAGGCCATGTCGTGCTGGCCGGCAATTTCGACGGCCCGGGCCTGGGCATCGAACTGGACGACAATCTGATCGACAATGAGCGCGGCGTGCCCGAATGGGAATTCCCGGAAATGTGGGACAAGTTCGACGGCTCGGTGCGGGATCACTGATTTTGCGGGCATTCCGGGGCCGCAGGGCTGCCCGGCCGCTCTTAATGGTGATTTTCAAGGATTTGGCGGCTATATCATGGCCCCCATGACCGTTGTGATCGACAACATAGCCCCGCGCCATCCGGAAAAGGCCCATCGCCCGGACAATGAGATCCAGCGCAAGCCGGACTGGATTCGCGTCAAGGCGCCGGTATCGAAGGAATATGTCGCCACCCGCGAGATCGTGCGCGCCAACAAGCTGCACACGGTTTGCGAGGAAGCGGCCTGTCCCAACATCGGCGAGTGCTGGACCAAGCGCCACGCCACCATGATGATCATGGGCGACACCTGCACCCGCGCCTGCGCCTTCTGCAATGTGAAGACCGGGCTGCCGGGGCCGCTGGATGCCGAAGAGCCGGCCAACGTCGCCAACGGGGTCAAGACCCTGGGCCTGGCCCATGTGGTGATCACCTCGGTGGACCGCGACGATCTCGCCGACGGCGGGGCGGAGCATTTCGCCAAGGTGATCAACGCCATTCACGCCACCAGCCCCGGCACCAGCGTCGAAGTGCTGACGCCTGATTTCCTGCGCAAGGATGGCGCCATCGAAGTGCTGATGGCCGCACAGCC
>Ga0209296_1002546_pt1 | contig 13003 bp, 19 predicted proteins | sample S_130206_EF_Meta_FD_187319 | JGI IMG/M metagenome (GOLD analysis project Ga0209296, IMG submission 187319) | Freshwater microbial communities from Lake Simoncouche, Canada to study carbon cycling - S_130206_EF_MetaG (SPAdes) (version 2) | ecosystem: Environmental > Aquatic > Freshwater > Lake ...
AACAAGTCTAGCTACTGATCCAACAAGCAACATCACTATTTCAGTAAATGAAAACATTGGTGGTATGAAGGCTCGTGTAGTATTAGATACAAGTTTAAAAGCCAATGATCCTATCACTGGTGCAGATACTAAACTTGGTGATCGTCAATCTACAATTGGTTTATCAAACAAGATGGGTAGCATCGATTTAGGTCGCAATCTACATAGTCACTTCTTGGCAATTACTAACAATGACGCTTTTGGCACATTGTATGGTAGTGTAGCTGGTGACGTTCATAACTTGCGTGGTCTACGTATCAGCAATGGTACATTCTTTGCATTGACACCAATCAAAGGTGTAACTGCAACTTATGACCGCACACAAAATGGTGTAGGTACAGAAGCAAGTAGCTATAGTGCAAGTGCAAAACTGTTTGGAATTAACGCAACAGTTGCACAATATACTCAAGGTGTTGAGAAAAGCACAGTATATGCTGGTACAGCAAAGTTAGGCAATACTCAAGTATTTTACACACATAGTGATGACAAAGGTGCAGGCGCACATACTGGTGATTTGATTGGTGCAAGCCAACAATTTGGTCCAGTAACCGCAAAAGCTAGCTATGGTAAAACAAATACTAATGTAAAAGCTTATGCAATGGGTGCTGATTATAACTTCAGTAAGCGTACTGCTTTAGGTGTCAACTATCGTAATGTTGATGCTACAGGTACAACAAATGACGTAAAACAAGTTGGAGTTGGTGTAACACACCGCTTCTAATCTCCATTTGAGATTAAATAAAAAGGCTCTTTTTGAGCCTTTTTTGTTGTCTGATAAATAATATAAAGGATAATATATTATGGCAGATATGACTATTTCAGGGGTAACATTTAGTGGTGGATTTGCAATTACAGCACCTCCCCCTCCACCATCAAGCAAGGCTATATTTGGTTACGGTAGTACCGGCACAAATACAGCAATAACCAACCTAGTAAATAATACGGGTGTAGTTGCCACAGATACCACAGGTGTTGGTACTGCTAGAACTTCTCTTGCTGCCGCTGGTTATGGTGGTGATAAGGCCATATTTGGATATGGGCTAGTTAGTTATCCCACTGGTTCGTCAGCAACTAACAAAGTAAGTAATACGGGTGTGGTTGCCACAGATACTACCGGTGTTGGTAGTGCTAGATGGTATATTTCGGCTACCGGCTATGGCAGTGATAAGGCCATATTTGGATTTGGAACTACAGACGGCGGTGCAGGGGTTACCGCAGTAACCAACCTAGTATCAAATACAGGTGTTGTTGCGACAGATACCCCCGGTGTCGGTACTGTTAGATGGGGATTGGCAGCCGCAGGCTATGGAAGCTCTGGTCAGGCTATTTTTGGATATGGATTGAATAACGTTAATTCAACTTATTATTCATTAACAAATCTAGTATCAAACACTGGTGTTGTTGCTAGTGATACTACAGGTGTTGGTACTGCTAGAAATTTACTAGCAGCCGCAGCCTACGGCACAGATAAAGCTATTTTTGGCTATGGCAGTATAAGTGGTACTAATACTGCAATAACCAACCTAGTATCAAATACTGGTGTTGTTGCTACTGATACTACAGGTGTTGGTACTGCTAGAAATAGTTTAGCAGCCGCAGGTTATGGAGTGGACACTGCTATTTTTGGGTATGGAACTACTGCCAGTGTTGTATCAATGACCAACAAAGTAGCAAACACCGGCGTTGTTGCCATAGATACCTCAGGTGTCGGTACTGCTAGGCGCGAACTTGCGGCTGCAAGTTACGGATTAGCATAATCTCATAACCACAAAAACAAAGGCACTACGGTGCCTTTTTTGTTGACTAAATATCCATACTATGTTAAAGTGTTGATATGAAAATAGAACGTGCAATCGATTGGAATCAAGTTAGCATTGACTTAAGTAGTCAAATGAATGGCATTGGCTACAACCCAGACTTACATCGTATGCACAAAAACATTGACAAAATGGTTACTGAGTTAAGCAAACTAGAAGTCAATCTACGTAGAACGGGAAAATACGAAATGCTTGATGACAAAGTATCCGATATCAATAAAGCAATCAATCACTTAGAAAAACTAGTATTGATGGCGAATTTAATGAAATGAAAATAAATGATATACCTGGTTATTTCTCCGGGACACAACAAATAGAAATAATAAAATTACTATACAAATATAACTATCCTGAGTGTGTGGGGGTAGAAGTAGGGTGCTTGCACGGCCGTAGCAGTGTTGCTATATCTATTGCAATTAATAAAGGTACACTATATTGTATAGATAAATGGGACGGTGTATTAACTTATATCAGCGACCTTAGTGATGAGTTTATATCTCAAAATAAATTACCAGGACCTGATAATTTTAACACACTCGAAACTTTTTTAAAAAATACAGAATCACGAAAAAATATCATACCTATTTATGGATATAGTCCACAAATAGTTAAAGATTGGACAAGACCCATAGACTTTATATTTTTAGATGCATCACATACAAATCCAAATGATAGAGACAACATTGATTTTTGGTTACCTAAAATTAAGCCAGGTGGTATGTTTTTGGGTCACGACTGGTATGAAGGTGCTAACCAAGACAAAGGTTTTCCTGATGTAAATTTAAATGTGGAATATATGGAAGATTTACTCAAACAAAAAGTAACCATCATTCCCAAAACTTCTATTTGGTATTTTACCCTACCTAAAAATTGACAACAATTCACTTCAGTGCTATAATAGAGTTTCACTTAACTAAAGGACCTATTATGAATGTAGCAAACTATGTAGTGAAGTATAAAAAATCTGTCGAAGGCCCACTAATGATTCCTAAGAAAAGAATCGATAGTACAATGAAATGGGTAGAGTACAGTTTAGATATTGTAGATATGCAGAAAATGCTTATGGGTACAAATAATCTAAAAGACAAGTATCAACTAATGGACATACTTGAAATAGCAGAACGTAAGAAAAAATGGCACTATCGTCAAGAGAACTTTAACGTAAGCAGGGCCAGTACTCTACTGCAAACTATGCTAAACTCAGCATACAAAAAACTGCCGTAATTTGACAATAAATCAAAACGGTGATACAATACGTGTATTGAAGCTAGAAACTGACTAGTTAATCAAATGAGCAGTTGTTGTAAATAAACAACAATACGAAATTTGACAATAAATCAGTTTTCTACTATACTTCATATATCAAATTTTCAACAGGAGCATTTAATGGCATCAGTATCAGATAATCTGACGATTACGTCAGTTCAAGCCCGTAAAGCTATTCTTAAAGCTTTCAAGGCAAAACGTCCCTTATTCTTATGGGGTCCGCCCGGTATCGGTAAAAGTGAAGTTGTGGCAGAAGTTACGGCAGAACTCGGTGGTCATATGATTGACTTGCGTATGGCACAAATGGAGCCTACAGATATTCGTGGTATCCCATACTTCAATCGTGATATTAATAAGATGGATTGGGCGGCACCAGTTGACTTGCCTGATGATGAACTAGCATCACAATACCCGATCGTGGTATTGTTTTTAGATGAAATGAACTCAGCAAGTCCCGCAGTTCAAGCGGCCGGCTATCAATTGATTTTGAATCGCAGAGTTGGTAAGTATGTATTGCCCGATAATGTTGTTATCGTTGCGGCAGGTAACCGTGATAGTGACAAAGGTGTTACATATCGTATGCCTATGCCCCTCGCTAATCGTTTCTTACACTTAGAAATGAGAGCAGATTTTACTGCTTGGCAGACTTGGGCAGTTAACAAAGGTATTCACAAGGATGTTGTGGGTTATCTAAGTTTTGCTAAACAGGACCTATATGAGTTTGACGGTAAATCATCAAGCCGTGCATTCGCTACACCCCGTAGCTGGTGTTTCGTTAGTGACTTGTTGAATGACGAGGATGACACTGATGCCGATACATTGTTCAATTTGATTAGTGGTGCTGTTGGTGAAGGTCTTGCTGTTAAGTTTGCGGCACACCGCAAAGTTGCAGGTCGTATGCCCGAGCCCTCAGATATTCTGTCAGGTAAAGTTAAGGACCTTGCAGTTAAAGAAATCTCGGCAATGTATTCATTGACTATTTCAATGTGCTATGAATTGCGTGATGCACTTGAGAATAAGAAAGTGGATAGTAAGAAGTTCCACGAAATGGCTGACAACTTCTTTAACTACATTATGGCAAACTTTGAGACTGAGTTAGTTGTAATGGGTGCGAAGATTGCATTGAAAACTTATAAGTTGCCGATCGAACCAAGTCAGTTGAAAAACTTTGATGAGTTTCATAAGAAATACGGCAAGTACATTGTGCAAGCTGGTGAGTGATTTAATGGGTGAGTGTAATGCTCACCCTTTTTTAAAGGAATATAATGTCAGGTAAGAAATATTTTTACGCATTGGGGCAAAGTGCCCGATCAAAAGGAATGACAAAGGACCAAGGAATGGCCTTGTATGCTATTGAATCTGCACAGGATTACGCACGTATTGCCTTTGATGCAGGATATCGTGGCTTGTCTATTTGACAATAAATAGAAACTCTGCTATAATAGACACATAAACAGTAAAGGACCAATATGAGCGAAGTACTTAATCCCACTAAAAAACGTAGCCGCAGTAAGAAATTTGAGAATCTTGTAGGACCTACAGATAGCAAAATTGATGCACTAGCACGTGAACGTTTAGTAACCGCACGTATTGGTTTACTATTACGTCATTCATTCTTTGGCAATCTTGCTACACGTATGCAATTGATTAATGCCGATCTATGGTGTAGTACTGCGGCAACTGATGGTCAGAAGTTCTATTACAATAGCCGCTTCATTATGATGTTGAAGCCCAAAGAGGTAGAGTTTTTAGTTGGTCACGAAGTGTTACACGTGGTATACGATCATATGGGTCGCCGTGATAACCGTGATCCTGAAATATGGAACATTGCTGATGACTATGCAGTCAATGCAGATTTGAAACGTCACAAAGTTGGCCAGTTTATTACTTCAGTACCTTGCTTGTATGAAACAAAGTATGATGGTAAAGCCGCAGAAGCTATCTATGATGATTTGATGAAAAACGTTCAGAAAATTTCTATTGAAGATTTATTGGACCAGATGATTGATGACCATATGGATGGTGAAGGCGACGGTGATGGTGACGGAGATAAAGAAGGTAAAGGTAAACGCCCCTCAATGAGTCCCGAAGAGCGTGAGCGTGTTCGTCAGGAAGTTAAGCAAGCTATTATCAATGCCGCAAGTAGTGCAGAAGCAGGACAGTTGCCCTTAGGTGTTGAACGATTGATTCGCCAACATACTAACCCAGTTATGCCCTGGCGTGAACTGATTCAAACTAATTTGACAAGTGCTATTCGTACAGATTATAGCTGGATGCGTCCCTCACGTAGAGGCTGGCATATGGATGCTATTATGCCCGGTATGACACCGGGAGAGGAAATTGATGTTGTTGTATCTATTGATATGTCAGGTAGTATTAGCAACAAACAAGCACAACAATTCTTAGGTGAGATTGCTGGAATGATGGATGCGTTTGATGGATACAAGGTCCATGTATTCTGTTTTGATACTGATACATATAACCCACAAGATTTCTCTAGTGAGAATATGGACAGCATTGAAGAATATCAGCCAATGGGCGGTGGTGGCACTGACTTTGATTGTATTTTTAAATACTTGAAAGATAATGCTATCGATCCCAAACGATTGATTGTTTTCACAGATGGCTATCCCTGTGGTAGCTGGGGTGATGCTGATTATTGTGATACAACTTGGATCATTCACGGTGATAAGAATCCTAATCCCCCATTTGGTACATTTGCTATCTATGATGAAAAATAATGAGCTATCTTGACTATATTATAATTTCAATGCTTATACTAGGCTTATGTTGGCTTTTTGTTATTGCCTTAGTTAGATTCTTGGGAATGATAAAAGATGCCGATGATTAAGTCTAGTGAGGAAATAATCATTTACGAAAGCCCGGATGGTGGTAAGACGGTCTACTCTCGTAAGAGTGGATCGTCTAATAGAACCTTAGTACAAGAGGATCCTAATAAACACTATATCACTAAATGGTATGAGTGGAGAGAAATTCTTAAACTAGCAGAAACAGAACCTTCATTAGCAAACGCAATTAACAAAGCAGAAATGTTATATGTCATCCTTAAGAAAGAAGAAAACTAAACACTATCTAGCAATGTGGGATATGCTAGGGCTTGAAAGCCTACACGATGTTGATTTGCACATGAGCAAGTACAACGAATGGGAAAAACAAAAAGTTGTTGCTATTCTTAAAGAAGAACGAATCCCCAATCAGCCTCTAGGTATACCATTACAAATGATGCTCCTTCGTGCTAAGGTTAATAGTCAACGTGCATATGAGATTTATGAATTCAATAGTACGATGGCTTATGATGAACTTAAGGAAGCATTTGAAGTTGATCCGCAACCTGTTGTTGAATGGATTAGAGAGAACGGCAAAAAAATCTATAGCGATCATGTTAAACAAAATAGAAAGATGATTGTATGATGTACATTGGTACTAGTTTAGGTGGATGCTTAAAAAGCTTGATGGCAAACGAAGTGTCCGAGGATGAGGTTATGTTCATTGTAACTCGCACAATGTGTCCTGATTACAATGCCTTTATGCAAGTAGTAGAACAATATTACGCAGAGGGTAATCATTACGCAAGACGTTCTAGACATGGTGAATTGAGTGATTATAATTTGAGTGAAGTAGTTGCATTAGCAACTAGATTATATTATTCAGGTAGGATACATCAACCTAGAGTATTTGATAATGAAGGACGAACTGCCGGACATTATTATGAGTATAATCATCCGGCAAAGCTAGGTCATGGATTATGGATGCAAGTTGTACCCACCAATGATAACTCGACCCCATTAGTAGTAGAAGCATATGAAAAATATAAAATGTTGGACACATTAACCAAATGACTCAATATAAAATTGATCCTTATATTTGGTTTGGTAATAGAGAATTAGATTTTTATCCAAAACATTTTATTTTAGCCTCTACTCCTTTAACAATTAATTCTAAACAATGGGTATTGGATAACCTTAAAGGTAGATTTTGCATTGTTCAAACTAGTCAATTATTTTTAATAGAATATTATTTAGGCAACATAGCATTTGAAGATTCCAAAGATGCTACATTTTATGAATTGAAATGGTCATGAAAAAACTTTCAACTAGTTTATTACTCTTACTTGTATTATTAACTGGATGCGGAGGTGGCGGATCTAGCCAACCAGAACCAGAGTATAAACCAATAATTATAAAACCTATTTCACATTTTGAAACTCCTGCTTCAATATCGGTTGATAAATTTAGATTGGCAAAGATTGATTATAGATATGACACACCAAAAAATGAATTTGATGTTAACGGATACCATACTACCTCATTCGATTCGGTAAAACCAGTAGTTGATAAAATTAAACAAATAGGATTTACTGGGGTTATTTTGCTTTTGCAAACACCTATTAACAAAAACACCGGACGTATTAGTCTTTATGATGTAGCAAACAGTGATAAAACAATTCCCAAAGATACTTGGAAATTAGTTGAGTATGCAAAATCTCAAGGATTACAAGTTTGGTTGTCATTGCAAATTGTAGATAGTGTGAATGATATACTGTTGATCCCGGATTTCAATAAATATACCGAACAATCGATGTTTAACAATATTATTGAATATCAACGAAACATTGCAATAACAGCCGAAAAATATAAAGTACAAGGTATTTTCATCAGCGAGGGTAATTATAACCTAGAATCATATGAGCATTTGTTCTATTGGCAACAATTGATTTCTGAAATTAGAAAAGTGTATTCGGGGAAACTATCATATGCTACTTACTTACTAATGCCAACATCAATTTGGAATCATGTTGATTATGCTAGTATTAATTTAAATGAAGTATTATCTAAAACTCCGGTTTATGATTTGAAAACAATTATAAATTTATATTTTAATGACTCAATTAATAGAAACCAAATTCAATTGATTAAGAATTTTCACATGGTGTATGGTAAGAAACTCATTTTAATGACGACTCCGACTGTCACTGATATGGGTGTGGGCCATATACCTTCTACCTTCTGGGAAAATGTAATTAATAATGTATGGACAAATGTGTTTACACCACAGACTGATAAACAGATGCAACTACTAAAAATTCGTGCATTTATGGAAGTAGTAAATAAACATTTGGCTGATGTTACCGATGGCGTAGGTTTTGGTGAATTTGATCCTTGGTTACAGCATGTAAATTTTAGCAAGCAAGGTACTGGAATATACCATTATTATTGCTGTGGATTTGATTTAACTAATAATACGGATGCCCAAAAATCTATTAATTCGTATTTTAGCAAACAATGGGGATACTATTCTATCCAATAAAAATATTTGATACACAAATTTGTATTAAATATCTTAAGCTTATATAAGAGGAGAACACAACTATGAGTTTTACACGACACGTTGGTAAACACGGAGATAGAAAAGTTGCAATAGTATTCAGAGAAGTACCAGGTGAAGCACATATGTGTCTAGTCACTTATACTGAAACTATAAATCAACACATACACGATCCATTGATTAAATGTATTGAAAGTGATATTGGACAAAATAGCGAACATTTAGCAGATGCATTGAATAGGACATACGCTAAAGATGGTAGACCAATTCTACAGGTGTTACACTTAGAAGGTCAACTAAAGAAAGTACAAACAAGTCAAATTGTTATGACACCTTCACCCAATCAAACAATTCGTTTAGATGAATTGAATAAGATTTTAGATGAGATGCAACAAGGTGAAAGCGCAGTTAAGCGTTTGCAAGAATTAGATGACAGCCGAGGAATGCAAGATCCAGCCGACGTAGTACGTAGAATGCGTGGTAACAAAGATGCAACGGCACCAAAAGGTCTACAGGCCTCAGGTGATGCATTAGGTGATGCGGCAATTGCACAAAATCTACGCCAACAGGCAGCTAAGATGGATGCAGAAGCCAAAGGCTTGATGGCAGAAGCACAACGATTACAAAAAGAAGCCGCACAGTTAGAAGGCGTTACTGCTGAGACAACTAAACCAAAGAAAACTACAACAAAGAAAACTAAAGTTAGTGTCTAATGTCACCAGAATTTATCGAAAAATGGGAACACATTCTTGAAGATGTAGAAAAGAATAAGATACCTGTAGAGTTTATTAAGAAGTTGATTATCAAACTTCAAGGTAAAAAACAACAGACTATAAATATTCAAAAATTTCTATCACAAGGATTAGACCCAGACCAAATAGAAGAAGCAGTAAGTCGCAAACTAGATGAACTAGATGATATGATAGTGAGTGTAGAATTTGTCCTCAATGTTCAAAGTATTGCAGACACCGTACAACCAGAGACAGACAGACTATTAGGTAAATTATGAAACAATATTTAGAACTTCTGCAAGATATACTAGATAACGGAGAAATAAAAGATGACAGAACTGGTGTTGGCACCTATAGTGTTTTTGGACGTCATATTCGCTTTGATTTGCGTAGGGGCTTTCCCGCAGTCACTACTAAGAAACTTGCTTGGAAAGCTTGCGTCGGTGAGCTTTTATGGTTTATTGAAGGCAGTAGTGATGAGCGTAGACTGGCAGAACTTACCCACGGTAGTTCAGAAGGAAAGGTTACTATCTGGACGCCAAATGCAGAAGCACCGTACTGGAAACACAAAGCGAAATTTGAAGGTGACCTCGGTCGTGTCTACGGGGTACAATGGCGCCATTGGAATAAGTATCGCACAGAAAAAGACATGGGCAAAGCACACAAAGGTGGTACACGCCTCGCAGTTGACAACATTGAAGTCGACCAATTGGCAAATCTCATTAAAGGGTTAACTGAAGATCCTAATGGGCGCAGGCATATTCTCAGTGCCTGGAACGTGAGCGAGTTAGACGAAATGGCCTTGCCCCCTTGTCACGTTATGAGCCAATTCTATGTCAACAAAAATAAAGAACTATCTTGCCATATGTATCAGCGTAGTGTTGATGTGTTTTTGGGCTTACCTTTTAACATTGCTAGTTATGCATTACTTACACATCTATTGGCACATCACTGTGATTTAAAAGTAGGTGAGCTTGTTATCAGTACGGGTGACACACATATCTACAAAGACCACATTGAACAAGTTAAAGAACAACTAACACGTGAACCTTATCCATTGCCCACATTGATGTTAAATGCTTCAAAGAATAGTATCTTTGAGATGACAATGGCAGATATACATTTAGAGAACTATCAAAGTCATGGCCCTATCAAAGCAACAATGGCAGTCTAAAGACGAATTCACTAGGCCCAAGTATCAGGTACAAATATCTGATACCGGGGAAGAATCAGTATCTATTACTCAAGTAGTTCATACTATTAGAATGGGTGATGTTGAAGATCCTGATTTAATGGTGGCACAACCTATATGGGAGTGGCAACAAACAGAACAAGGTAAATGGATAATGGAAAACTCTAATCCTACACCTAGTTGGCATCGTAACCATGACATATATAGTTATGGTCACATCTATCAGATTAGAGCATATCTAACACACAAACAATTAACATTTTGGAAATTAAAATATGAGTAATATACTAGTTACAGGTGGATTAGGACTTATCGGACATAATGTAGTAGATAGATTGCAACGTATGGGGCACCGTGTTGCTATTACCGATATACGAACTAATTATGGTATTATCCCACAAGATGAAATTGACTATCTAATGGCAGAACGGTTGAAGAAAATTCAACCTGGCAGCATTCACGCAATTGATATTTCCAGCGAGAGTATTGACTGGCTGTTTGGTAGATACAAGTTTGATATCGTTATTCACATGGCTAGTTTCCCTAGACAAAAAGTTGTTAATTCTAATCCAACTATGGGAGCAAAAACAATGATGGAAGGTCTATTGAATTTATGTGAAGCCAGTAAAAAACATAAAGTAAAGAAATTTGTTTATATCAGTAGTTCAATGGTATATGGTGATTTCACTGATGATGTAACAGAAGATTATGATTGTAAACCTCAAGGCCAGTATGGAATTATGAAATTAGCAGGTGAACATATTGTTAAAGACTATGGCCGTCGTAATTGTTTTAGTCACACTATTATTCGACCTAGTGCTGTATACGGTGAACTAGATGTTGAGGATCGTGTCATTGCTAAATTTATGCTTACTGCTATGCGAGGTGGCACATTGAACGTTAACGGTGCAAATGAAACACTAGACTTTACATATGTAGAGGATGCCGCGGATGGTATTGTTGGCGCCGCACTAAGTGACAACACAGAAAACAAAATATATAACATTACTAAATCACATAGCAGAACATTACTTGATGCGGCAAACTTGGCAGTTAAGTGTGCAGGTAAAGGCACAATCAATGTCAGAGACAAAGACGCAGACTTCCCAAGTCGTGGTGCATTAAACATTGATGCCGCACGTAAAGACTTTGGATATGATCCTAAAGTAGATGTAGAAGAAGGCTTTGAAAGATATTATGAGTGGCTTAGTAATTCCCCATTTTGGTCTAGCAAGACAGTATAAGAACATCGGTGAAGAGTTGCTTGATGCAACTCACCGTGCCCTTAAAGACGGCCAACTTGTAGGTGGGCATTATACACGTTCGTTTGAAGAATGGCTTAAGCACAGAACTAAAACACAATATGCTATCACGGTTCATTCAGGCACACAAGCATTAGAGATTATTGCAAGATATAAGAAAAAGAAACACTTAGAAACATTTAAAAATATTCCTAAAATTCGTATACCAAACTTAACTTACCCAGCAACACTAAACTCATTACTGACTGCAGGATGGGATGTAGATTTAGTTGATACTGATAAGAACGGTATCATTGAGGTAGAAAATAGCCTTAAAGGATATACTTGTGTTATGGGTTATGGTGGTCGCAAGCCTTGGCCTATTGCAGGGTATGCTAGTGCAAACGCAGTGATTGTAGATGGTGCACAACATTGGTTAGTGTGCAACGGTGATGTTGGTAGTGGTATGTCTATCAGCTTTGATCCTACAAAAAACTTACCTAGTTCTGGTAACGGTGGTGCAATCGTTACCAATGATGAACAACTATATTTGTTTGCCGCAACACATAGAGACAACAATAAACCTGCATTCCACGACGTAGGCACTAACAGTAAGATGAGTGAACAAGATTGTGCTCAAATATTAGTCAGAGCAAAGTATATAGATGAGTGGCAAAATCGTAGAAGTGAGATAGCAAAGTATTGGTGTGAGAAGTTTAAAGAATTACCATTACGATGTTTATCAGATACGACTGATCCTCACGCACATCAAAAGTTTGTAATATATCTAGATGATAGAAATAAATTACAATCACAACTAAAAGAACACGGGATAGATAGTAAAGTTCACTATGAATATGTTTTAGGCGACTTGCCCACTGGTAAGAACTTAACAAAGCCGGATCTATTATCTACTAGTGTAATGCTAAGTAGAGGGGTATTAAGCCTTCCTATGTATCCTGAACTAACTGATGCTGAAGTGGAATATATTACTACCAAGGTAATAGCATTTCATAAATAAAGAATGAACAGAATACCCATAAAATTAGAACGAGCAGATTCACCTGAATATAGAGTAATTGAATGGAAAATACATAACGTATGTAATTATAATTGTAGTTTTTGCTTTGATGATAATAAAGATGGAAGTGTTAGATGGCTTTCCTTAAAAAAATACAAAGAACAATTTGACAAGTTATACAATATATGTGATGGTATGCCGTATTGGGTACAACTGACAGGAGGAGAACCCACTCTTTATCCAGATTTAATAGAGTTGTTAACCTATATTAAATCAAAGGGAGCATACACAAGTATATTGAGCAATGGTTCTAGAACTATCCGATGGTGGAAAGAGTTACGGGAGAGTAA
>Ga0209296_1002548_pt1 | contig 12998 bp, 12 predicted proteins | sample S_130206_EF_Meta_FD_187319 | JGI IMG/M metagenome (GOLD analysis project Ga0209296, IMG submission 187319) | Freshwater microbial communities from Lake Simoncouche, Canada to study carbon cycling - S_130206_EF_MetaG (SPAdes) (version 2) | ecosystem: Environmental > Aquatic > Freshwater > Lake ...
CTTGCCGCCGGGCATCTTGGATTTAATAGCCTCAATGACTTGGGCTTTGAGCTCTGCGGAAAAGGCATCGCCGTTCAGCGAGATGGCGGTGAGGCCGGCCTTCTTGGCTTCGGCGTGGAAGCCCGTTGTGTTGTACCAGCCTGGGCTCCCGGCCTTGTCGCCTTCGCCGTTGCGTTCGAAGAAGATGCCGAGGGTAGCCGCACCGGAACCGAAAGCCGCGGCGATGCGCGAGGAGAGTCCGTAGCCCGTAGACGCGCCGATGACCAAGACTGACTTCGGGCCACCCTTGAGCGCAGGCCGGGACTTGACGTGCGCAATCTGTTCACGGACGTGGGCCGCGCATCCTTCCGGGTGGGAAGTGATACAAATGAAGCCACGCACGCGGGGTTTCAGGACTTGAAGGGACATGGGGGTACCTTTGGTGGGGGAGGGGACGAGTTCAATCTGGAATTAGAAGCCAAAGGCGGTCGCTGGGTGTTAGCGGTTGGCGGTTAGTGGTTGGGCGCTCGCAGGGAGGGTGCTAGCGGGGTCCGCCGACGGGGATATTCGCTAGCCGCATGCTGGGTAATCGCTGGAAGTGCCATCGGCATGGTTATCCCGATGATTATTCGTCTATGCATCTTCCAGTGAATCCTAAGGTGGTTGGTTATCGCGATCTTTTGGCATGGAGGTCCGCCAAAGACCTTGCGGTTAAAATCTATCGAGCGGTCAATGTTGCTGAGGTGCGGAAAGACTTTTCGCTCGTTGATCAAGTTCGTCGCGCAGCGATTTCCGTTCCGTCTAATATTGCCGAAGGTGCCGGCCGAGGCACGAATCAGGACGCCTTAAGGTTTCTGTATATTGCCAGAGGTTCGCTTGGAGAACTTCGCACGCAACTCGAGGTAATCCAAGAGGTCGGCCTGATTGACGGGCGTCTCTGCGAGTCTCTTTTGGGGCGAGCCGAGGAGGTCGGCCGGCTCTTGGGCGGGTTGATTCGTTTTAGGGCCTCACGTCACGATGGTGCCGCGGGGCCTGCTGGCACATCCGGGCCGGCCGCTCCTTCATCCAGCCCTACGGAGGTGCGTCGATAGCGCTTAAGTGCCAAGAGTGGTTCATAACCCTTGCTTGTGAGGTCTCGTTACGGAATGTTGCTTCCCTCGCCGTCCAACCGCTAACCGCCGCCACCTTTACCATGTTTAGTACCCGACTTGCCTTTGCCGACGCTCCGAATGCCCTCAGTAAGGCAAAGGCTAAACGGCTCTCGGCTAACTTGCCAGTGCTGGACATGACGGACGCCAATCCCGCCAGTGCCGGTTTCGGTTGGTCGGTCGCCGAGCTTGGTTCGTTCATGCGCAAGGAAGGTCTGCAGCGCCAAGAGCCAGATCCACGTGGCCTCGCCGCGACGCGTGCCGCCATTGCGGATTACTATTCAGCCCGCGGCGTCCGCGTCTCCGCCGACCGGCTTTTTCTTTCGGCCAGTACGAGCGAAGGCTACAGCTGGCTCTTCAAGTTGCTCTGTAATCCGGGCGATGAGATACTCGTCCCAGAACCCGCGTATCCACTGCTTGAAGTCCTCGCCGCCTTGGAAGGCGTGACGCTGCGGCCTTATAAACTGACGCAGCTCGCTGGTGAATGGGTTATCGATTCGGGCCAGCTTAAGGTTAGTGCCCGCACGAAGGCCATCGTCTGCATCAATCCCTCTAACCCGACGGGTGCGTTCGTGGGCCGTCGCGACCGCGACTTACTCCGCAACTTCGTGCTCAAGCACAGCCTAGCGATCATTTGCGACGAAGTCTTCCTTGATTACCCGGCGGAGGGTGTGGCGTCTCCAGGGACGTGGGTCGACGAAACGCAGGTCGCTCTTTATGTCCTGAGCGGTCTCTCCAAGGTTGCGGTTGCTCCCCAGATCAAGGTTGGGTGGATCGTCGTCGCCGGGCCCGCTAACCATGCCGCCGAATCCTGCCGTCGGCTCGAGCACATCGCCGATGCTTTCCTCTCCGTGAGCACTGGGCCCCAGCTGGCCCTGCCGGACCTCCTTCGCCGCGCGGAACCCCTGCGCGCTTCCCTCCGGGCACGCGTGGCCCAGAATGAGGCCGCCCTCAAAGCTTGGGTTGTCGCCGCGGGCCACCCTTGCTCGGTGTTACCCCGTCCTGCGGGTTGGATGGGTATCTTGGCCTTACCCCCTGGGGTTTCGGAGGAGCGCCTCCTCTTAAATGCCTTGGACGAGGGAATTTGGGCTCACCCCGGTTATTTCTATGGGATGCCGGAGACTACCGGGTACCTAATTTTGAGTCTTTTACTTGATCCGGGCCAATTTTCTGAAGGTTTAAAGGGATTGGACCGGGCAATGCGCAGAAGTTAGTCGCCCCCACTTACCGCTTGCCAATCGCCTCACCACCCCTTTGCTCCGACCTTCCAAAGGAGCTCGAACTACTATGTCCCGTATCTGCAGCGTCACCGGCAAGCGCCCCGTCAAGGGCCGCCGAATCATTCACCGTGGTCAGTCCAAGAAGAGTGGCGGCATCGGCTTCCAGCTCGTGAAGCAGACCAAGCGCGTTTTCCGTCCGAACGTCCAACGCATCCGCGTCCTCCAGCCTAACGGCTCGGTCAAGCGCCAGTGGGTCTCGGTAAAGGCCATCAAGGCCGGCCTCGTCACTAAGGCCTAAGCGGCCCTTCGAGATCGAAACAGAACCCGCCGTTTGGCGGGTTCTTTCGTTTACCGTCCCGCAGGGAAGTCCGCGCGAGTGCTCCTTAAATGTGACTGCCGTATTTCTGCCAAAGGACGCAGATCCAACAGGCGGCGGCGATCACGATCGCGAGGAAGACAGCCGCACTTCCCATGTCCTTGGCCCGTTTGGCGAGGGGGTGACGTTCTAGGGAAATATGGTCCGTATTGGCCTCGATGGCGGAGTTGATCAGCTCCACGATTAAAATGAGCTGGAGAACGGAAAAGAGTAGGGCGCGCTCGAGGATAGGGACAGGGACGAACCAGGCCGCAACTGAGAGCGGGACGATGATGATAAGCTCCTGCTTAAAGGCTTCTTCGTGCTGGGCAGCGGCTTTGAGGCCATCCCAGGTGTACCCGAGGGCCTTGAAAACCCGGGACATACCCCCCTTGGATTTCATCTCTTGGCCGTAGTTTTCAGGGTCTGACATAGAAGATGGGTACCCTATTGGCTCCAAAAGGGGGAGGGCAAAGGCATTTTTAAGCCCTTTGAAAACGCTTGCCAGAGGGGGGTGCTACCCTAGGTTTCGTGGTTCCCTGTGCGGGAACCCACCATGCGCGACGATTACCTGCAAGATGCCCGAAAGATCATTCCTGATGCCAACATTCTCATCAATGTTGTCTCCAAGCGTGTGAAGCAGCTCCGCGCCACGGCTGAACGCCCGCAAGGCTCCCCTCCCAAGTACAAGCACCTCTTGGGCGGTGACCTTTACGAGACCCTTTCCCCTGAGGATATCGCCCTCCGCGAAATCATCGAAGGTCGCATCTCCTGGGCTTTCGCCGAGGAAGACCAGGGCAAGGCCTAAGCGGTTCCACGCTGAGGTTTACGGCCATCGGCGGGTAGCCCCGACGCACCACCATGGCCGCACGTAAAGAGCACTCCCTTCCCGAGGTCGGCAATCCGAAAGCCGGCCGGGATTACTTCATTGGTCAGACCTATGAGGCTGGCCTGATGTTGTTGGGTACGGAGGTGAAGTCGCTGCGCCTGGGACGCGCGAATATCGCGGATTCCTTCGTGCGCCTGACGCCGAAGGGGCCGGTGCTCTTTCACGCTCACATCGCCGAATACGATTTCGGTAATCACAACAACCACGACACTTACCGCACGCGCAAGCTGTTACTCCATGCGACCGAGGTGGCTAAGTTGACCGAGGAGGTTCGTTCCGGCGGTGCCACGATCATCCCGCTGAAGATTTACTTTAAGCACGGCTTGGCCAAGTGCCTGATCGCAGTGGGCAAAGGTAAGAAGCAGCATGATCGTCGTCAGGACATCAAGGAGCGTGACGCCAAGCGCGAGATTTCGCGGGCCATGAGTCGTCGTCGGTGAAGCCGCCCCTCCACCTGGTTCTGCTCCACCCAGAGATCGCCCCCAACACGGGTAATATCGGGCGTATGTGTGCAGTCACGGGTTGCGTGCTCCACTTGGTGCATCCGCTAGGTTTCAAGATCGACGATACCAAGCTACGTCGGGCTGGTATGGATTACTGGCATCAACTGGACGTCCGGCACCACGAGAGCTGGGAGGCGTTCTTGGCTTCCCCGGGCCGGCCGCAGCGGCTCTGGCTCTTCTCGACCAAGACGACGCAGGGCTTTTGGGATGCGCGTTATGCGGAAGGCGACGGGCTGGTGTTCGGCAGCGAGAGCTCCGGTGCACCCGAGGCCGTGCATGCTTTCGTTGGCTCCGCCCAGACCGTGAAGATCCCGCATTTCAATGACCTTACGCGCTCGCTCAACCTTTCGACCGCCTGTGGCATTGCGACCTACGAGGCGCTGCGCCAAGTAAAGGGGACGGCTTGATTGGGTTTGCGCACATACGGAGCTTTCGCAGTTTGGGTCGCGATGTGGCGCCTGTCTTTTTGGTTGGTCACGCTGGCTTCCGTGGCGGTCGCCGTCTATGCAGTCGTTGGCTACGCGTTCCTGACGCCGGGTCGCACCGTCCATCCGGATATGATGGCGGCCTACGCCACTTTTCCGGCGCGGATTCTTGTGCACGTGGCCGCTTCCTTGGTGGCTTTGGCCATCGGTCCGTTTCAATTCATTCCGGCTATTCGCCGCCGCCGTAAGCTGCATCGCGGCCTTGGTATGACTTACTTTGCGGCGGTCTTCGTCGGCGGGGTCTCTGGTTTCTTCACCGCCTTCATCGCCCAAGGTGGGCCCATTTCGGTCGCCGGCTTCATCGTTCTTTCCCTCTTATGGCTATGCACCGCTGGCCTCGCCCTGCGTGCCGTTAAGCGTGCCGATTACGTGGCGCATGAAGATTGGGCGATTCGGAATTTCGCGCTCACGTTTGCGGCGGTGACGATTCGCCTGCAGCTGGGCGCGGGTTTTGCGGCCGGCCGGCCATTTGAAGACTTCTATTGGATGCTCAGTTGGACCTGTTGGATCCCCAACTTGCTGCTGGCGGAATGGTTAATCCGGCGTCGTCGAGGTCAGGCGCTCCCAGCCTAAGGTTCACCCTCAATCTGGCGTGCCACGCATCCAAGCGGCGCGGCCTATGCGTTCCGGAGCAGGATGACTCCCCCAATCGCGACGGCGCCGCCAATCCAGACGCGTGGGCCGGGCCGATTGCCTTCCACGAGCCATTGAAAGAGGAGGGCGAAGAGCGGGGAAAGGGCGACGATACTAAGCACGATTGCCGACGAGTTAGTACTCAGCGCCCATTGATAGCAGGCCACGCCGATGCCCGGCCCGGCGAGGCCATTCATGAGCATCCAGCCGCGGGCCTTGGCGCCTTCGTAGGGTTGCCGGACTTGGGCAAAGAGTCCGTGCGCGCGCGTATTCCAGAGGACGAAGGCGAGCACGATGGGCAAGCCGCCGATGAGGCGCAGGAAGCCTTGCGAGAGGCCATCGGGCAAGGTTTCCCCTGCGGCGAGGCAAGCGGCCTTCGCCATCGGCGTGCTGACGGCTCCACAGGCTTGCCCGAGGGCGGCGAGCACGGACAGCGAGACGCCGAGGCGCCAGTGACGACGGTCGCCTTCCGGTGGACGGCCTAAGGCAATCGCTACACCCATCAGAATGACGGTCGCCGCCGCCATCTGGGTGAGGGAAGGCGCGCGCCCGAGAATGAAATACTCCAGAATGAGTGCAAAGGGCGCCGCCAAGGTCTGCATGATGAGCAGGGCCAAGCCCGCTCCGATGCGGGTGAGCGAGTGGAAGCTAGCGATGTCGCCGATGCCGAGTCCGATCGCGCCGCCTAAGATCAACCAAGGCCAGCCGGGAAAAAGTAAGCCCCGTCCCGAGAGCAGGATGAAGGCCCCGACACCGATAAAGGCGACCGTGATGCGTCCGAGATTTGCGAGGTCCGCACCGTGGTAATAAGAACTCCGCCGGGCGCAGGTGATCGACCAGGCAAAGAAGAAGGAGGTAAGGAAGGCGAATTCCATCAGTCGAAGCGCTCGAGGATCGAGACACCGACCGCATCGGCGCGCATCCGCCCTTCACCGGTGAGGCGGACTTGCGAACCCGCAGCTTCCATCAGGCCTTCCTCAACGAGCGCCTCAAAAAGATGCGTCACGCGCGTCGGCAGCGGCGTAGCGAAGCGGGCGGCGAGGGCAGCGGGGTTGACGCCCGCGTTCAGGCGCAAGCCAAAGACGAGGGCATCACAAAGTAGGTCGGCAGCACTGAGGTCCTTGACCTGTTCGAGCACGGGAGTGCCAGCTTCGATGCCCTTAATCCATTGGTCAAGGTTCGCGGGGTTCGTCCAGCGACGTTGGCCCCATTGCGAAGCGGCGGACGGGCCGTAGCCAATCCACGAGCCCATCTCCCAAGTAATAAGGTTATGCCGACAGGCGTGACCAGTTCGCGCGAAGTTAGACGTTTCGTACTGCGCATAGCCGTTGGCCTCGAGCTGCTCCCACGTCTGGCGGTAAAGCCGTGCTTCCAGTTCGCGGTCAATCTTCACCTTGCCTTGCGAGAGCTTCACGAACATCGCCGTGTCTTCTTCAAAGGTCAGGCAATACGTGGAAAGATGATCAGGCTGTAGCTCGATCGCGCGGCGTAAGTCTTCGGTCCAGCGTTGTTCGTCCTGGCCCGGAATGGCGAAGATGAGGTCGAGGTTACGCGAGGCGAAGCCGGCGGCTTCGATGAGCTCCCAGGCCTCCATGATTTGTTTCGGTGAGTGCCGACGGCCGAGCGCATCGAGCGTGAGGTCGTCAAAGCTCTGCACGCCCATCGAGACACGGGTAACGCCAATTTCTTTGAGGGCGGCGAGCTTGTCGGCGCGGACGGAGGATGGCGCTAACTCGACGGACCATTCGCTAGGTTGACTAGCGGCGCGGGTCATCGCTTGGCCTAAGCGACGTAGGTCGTCGGCGGGAAGGAGCCCAGGCGTACCGCCACCCCAGAAGGCGGTTTCGACTCGACCTGGCGGGTGGAGTTCCAGTTCGCGTTCGATGGCCGCAAGGTAGCGATCGATTTCGCCGCGCTTCGGTTGCTCCTGATAAAATGAGCAGAAATCGCAGGACGACGCGCAGAACGGGACGTGCAGGTAGAGGGCCGTCGCGGGCTGGACGGACGGGGTCATCACTCGAGCCCGAGCTGCTTGCGACCGGCTTCGGAAATCATCCTTGGATTCCAGATCGGGTCCCAGACAATCTCGACGGTGGCAGTCTCGACTCCGGGGAGGGCTTCTAACTTTGACTTGGCGTCCGCGGCAATGACGGGCCCCATGCCGCAGCCTTGCGCGGTCAGCGTCATCTTGGCGGCGACATTTTGACCGCCGCGTTCACCGGGAGTAAGCTCCAGATGGTAGATGAGCCCGAGGTCGACGATGTTCACGGGAATCTCCGGATCGAAGCAGCCCTTGAGTGCCTCCCAGAGCATGTCTTGGTTGAGCGGGCCAGTGGCCTCGTTCTTCGGCTGCTCGCCATAGAGGCCGATTGCTTCTTGGCCCAAGGCATCGAGGTCTGCCGGTGCGATGCGGAACAGGCCCATGCCCGTGCGGACGGTCACCGAACCGCCGAGGGCCTGGCTCACCGTGACTTCGCTGCCCGCCTCGAGTACGACGATGTCCCCGGCAGGGATTAGCGTGGCAGCACAGTCGCGGATAAGCTTATGGGCGGAGGACATGCCTTCAAACAGTCGTTTAAAGCCTCGGTGGCAAGCGTGGGGTGCGGCTGATGTGCGTTTGGCGGTGTTAAAGTTGCGTGCCTAGCCCGCACCGAGGGTTGAGGTCTGTCGGCGGCGGGGTAGGGTGCTGGGACCCCCTTCTTATGAAACCAATCAAGTTCTGCCTGGCCGTCCTCATTGCTTGCTTGGCTACCGTCTCCGCCGCGGCCGCTCCCGCTTCGATTTTTGACGGCAAGTCCCTCGCGGGTTGGGAAGGTGATTTGCTGTGGTGGCGCGTGCAAGATGGTGAGATCCGCGGTGGGTCCTTTGAACGCACGGTGACGAAGAACCAGTTTCTCGCGACCGAGAAACAGTATCAAAACTTTGACCTGCGTCTTAAGTTGCGCCTCACGGGGACGGGTTTCGTCAACAGCGGCGTCCAGATTCGGAGCCTACGCGTTCCGAATAACACGGAGATGAGCGGTTATCAGGTCGACTTTGGCCCCGGCTGGTATGGCAAGATTTACGACGAAAGCCGCCGCAATAAAGTCATCGCTGATTCGGTGGACCCCAAAGCCGTGCTCGCTGCCGTCAAGGAAGGCGAATGGAACGAATACCGTATCTTGGCGGAAGGCCGTCGCATCCGCAGCTGGATTAATGGCGTGCCCGCACTCGATTACACCGAGGCTGACCTGAACATCGCGACCGACGGAAAAATCGGCCTCCAGATTCACTCGGGCGGCAAGGCCGAGGTGCAGGTGAAAGACATCGTCATCGAGGAGTTGCCCGCCACGCCAGCGGACATGACGTGGGCTAAGCTAAAGTCCACGACGCCAGCTAAGGCCACGGAAGCCCCGAAGAAGAAGGATACTGGCTATAACAATGTGCAGGGCCTGCGGCGTTCGGCGGAGGAACAGCAGAAACTCTTCCGTCTGCCAGAGGGTTTCGAAATCGAGCTCTTCGCTAAGGAAGGACCGGAGATTGGAAAGTTCATCATGCTCATCTTCGACCAACAGGGACGTGCTTGGTCTAGCACCGCCTTGGAGTATCCGGTGGATGCTAATGAGAACCCCGCCGCCGCCGAAGCGCTTTATAAATCCAAGGCCCGCGATAAGGTCGTCGTCTTCGATCGCCCGTTCGCCGGGGGCGTCCAGCAGCCGCGGGTCTTTGCCGATGGCCTCGCCATTCCCGAAGGCGTGTTGCCTTATCAAAACGGTGCGATCATCCAGCACGGCCACGATGTGGTCTTCTTGCGTGATACGGATGGCGACGGTAAGGCCGATAAGCGCGAAGTCCTCCTAACTGGTTTCGGCGTCCAAGATTCTCACTTATTCCCGCACCAGTTTACCCGCGCGCCGGGTGGTTGGTTCTGGCTCGCGCAAGGGGCTTTCAATTCCGGTAAAGTGACGACGACGAAGGGTGAGACCGTTGATTTTCCGTCGACGCGCATGGCGCGCTTCCGGCCGGATGGTAGTTTCTTCGAGCCCACCAGTACGGGTCCCTGTAATATTTGGGGTCTCGTGCTGAACGGGCAGGGTGAGGCTTTTATTCAGGAGGCCAATGACTACGGCTATCCGGTCATGCCGTTTCATGAGTATGCTTGGTACCCTGGTTGCGCTGACCGCTTGGCGAAGTCCTACCAGCCTCCTTTCCCTGTTCAGGCTCCGCAGTTCAAGATGGGTGGGACTGGCCTGAGTGGTCTCGCCCTCAGTGATCATGGTGTTTGGCCCAAGGGCTATGCCGATGTCATGTATGTCGCCAACCCTATCACCTCGAAGGTGAACGCCATCCGGATGGATCGCGATGGTGCCGGCTACACGTTGGAGAAGCTGGCCGACTTCGTCTCCTGTGATGACCCTTTCTTTCGCCCCATCGCGATGACGATGGGCCCCGATGGCTGCCTCTATGTCATCGACTGGTATAACAAGATTATCAGTCACAACGAAGTCGCCCGTAACCATCCCGACCGCGATAAGCAGTCGGGTCGTATCTGGCGCATTAAGCCCAAAGGCTTCGTCCCGCCGGCGGTACCCGACTACTCTAAACTTTCCTCAGCGGAGCTCATCACCCGCCTCGGTGGTAACGTCGTCGGCGACGCGCACCTGTCGTGGCAGACCTTGGCTGACCGTGCGCCCGAAGTTGCGACGACCAAAGCCCTGCGCGAAGTGGCGGCGGAAGAAGCTGCCCCAGCGGCCCGACGGATTCAGGCGCTCTGGGTGCTGGGCTGGCAGAAGCAGTATCCGGTGGACCTCGTTTCCGGCCTCCTGAAGTCCCCTAATCGCAACGTACGCCGCGAAGCGGTGAGTGTCTTGCGTTACGCCGCTACCCTCGATGCGGCGCAAATCACCCTCCTCGCTGGTCTACGCACCGACGTGGATGCCGAAGTGCGCCAAGCGGCCATCAAGACTCTGGGCGAGACCATTCAAGCCGAGGGTGCGCTATCGGCGCTTCTGTCCTTCGCACAACCATCCTTGGCGGAGCCAGTCGCGCCGGATCGCAATCGCAAGCCGATCAAGGTGGGCGAAGCTTATTACCGCGAGTTCGAGCGCTTCCTCGTACGGATGTACCTCGAACGCCAGCCGGCGTTAGTGGCGGGCTACCTGAAGCGTGCCGATAGTGGCCTATCCGCCGAGCAGCGTCTTTTCGCCACGTTAGCCTTAGAGCCCAAAGCTGGCGCAACGGTTCTCGCTTCGATCCTGCCCGCCCTGGAGCGTGCGCCCACGAGCGAAGAGCTCCTGAGCCTAGCCCAGTCCGCCGAAGTCCCGGCCTGCGCCGATGCTATCCGCGCCTTGCTCCGCAAACCGTCCGTACGGGCAGAAGTTGCGGAAGGGCTCTTGTCGGCTCGTACCAAACTCGACCCTGTGAAGGTGGGTCCGTTGCTCACCGACGCGGCCAAAGAACTGCTGGCGGGGGACGCTAAATCTCAGGCCCTCGGTCTTGCCCTTATCGGCGGATTCCAGTTGTCCTCGTTAGAGGCTGAGCTCGTTAAGTTCACCCAGCAGACCAAGGACGTGTCCGCGCTCAGCACCGCACTCCAAGCCCTGCGTGACTTACGCAGCAACGAGGTGGAACTCTTCGTGGGCCTGACCACGCATGCCGACCCGACCGTTGTCGATCGCGCCTTGGCCGCCTTGACGGCTTCGCGGGCGCCGCAGGCACCCGCCGCTGCACTTAACCTTCTGCCTAAGTTGGATATCCTTCGCCGTCGCGCTGTTTTGGGTGGCCTGAGTTCCTCGAAGGAAGGAGCTCGTGCCATCGCGTCTGCCTTGCAGGCCAAGACGCTGGCCAAGGATGAGATTGACGGGCCGATCGCTGAGAAGTTAGCGCTCACGCTGGGCGAAAGCCCCGAGTTGAAGTCGCTCATGGCCGAGCTAGGTGCGGTCTTTCGACCCGTTCTCAGCTTGGACGGTAGCGATGGTGCCGTTGCTGAGACCAAACTAGACTTAAAGGGGCCGTTCACGCTCGAGTTTTGGGTGCGTCTGGCTCCGGGCATCGATAATAACGACGGGGTCCTCGGCTCGCCTGGGCAGCTCGACATTAACTTTTCAGGATCGTTGCTGCGCCTTTATGTATTTGCCCCCTTGGGTGACGTTGTCGTCGCGAAGAAGCCGATCACGCCGGACCTTTGGACGCACTATGCCATCACCCGCGATGCGAAGGGCGAGTTACGCCTTTACGGCAACGGCGAATTGGAGTCCGTGGGCAAGGTGCCCGTCGCTAAGGATTTCTTGGGCTGCAATGTGGCGTGGTCGGTGCCGAAGCTCGGCACGAAAGGCGCCCTGGCCGAATACCGCGTCTGGAATGTCGCCCGTTCCGCTAAGGAGATCCGCGACAACTTTACCCGCACGTTTGCTGGCGAGGAACGCCCCGCTGCACTGGCGTTCTTCAACGCTGGCGGCGATGCGTCTTGGGGCAAGCTCCAGCCGGGGGCCAAGGTAGTTAGGACGACGGATGTGCCTCCGCTCATCACCAAGGCGCAATTCGAAGTGCTAGCGCGTAAGCAGGAGCACTACATGGAGCTCGGCCGAAAGGGCGGGAATGCTGCCAAGGGCAAGGCCCTCGCGGCGATGTGCCAGACCTGCCACGTCATCAACGGGCAGGGCGGCCAGATTGGTCCCAATCTTAGTGGAGCGGGCGCCATGGGACTCGAGGGTGTCGTCCGCAATATCATGGACCCGAACGCCGCGATGGAGGCGGCCTACCGCGTCTTCCGGCTCGAACTCATCAGTGGTGAAGTCCTCGAGGGCTTCTATGTCACCGAGGACGCCAAGGCCTACGTGCTCCGGCAGCCGGGCGGTGAAGAAATTCGAACGCCCAAATCCAATGTCCGCTCGGTGCGCTACCTGCGACGATCGCTCATGCCCGAAGGGTTATTAGATGCTTTGGGGGACGAGCAGGTTTCCGACCTACTGGCCTACCTGATGACCTTGAAATAAGCCCGCCGAGCGCGCCGCCGCCTTCTTCGCTTGCCGAGGGGGCGGCGGGGCTTACGGCTTGAGGCATGTCCGTTTGGTTCAATCCTGCCCGAGAACTTGATGCCCTGCTGCGGAAGGTCGCTCCGACCGTCGCTGGCCTTGACGCCACCTTCCAGCCGGAGCTACGTCCGTCCGACCCTCGTCATGCGGACTTCCAGTGCAACGGCGCCATCGCCGCCGCCAAGAAAGCTAAAGCTAACCCGCGGGCCCTGGCGACCGCCTTGGTGGACGCGGTTAAGGCGACGGGCGAGCTCGACGAAACCTTGATTCAAGTCGAGGTGGCTGGCCCGGGCTTCATTAACTTCAAGCTGACGCCCAAGGCCCTCGGGTCCTGGTTACGTGAGTATCGCGACGAATCGAAGTGGCGGGCCGGTGCGGCCCGCATCATGGGCGGCCGGAAGGTCGTCATCGACTACCCCTCACCGAACACCGCTAAGCAGATGCACGTCGGCCACCTCCGCCCGATTGTCATCGGCGAAGCCGTCGCTCGTCTGGTCGAGTTCTGCGGCGCCGAGCTCGTCCGCGATAACCATATCGGCGACTGGGGCACGAACTTTGGTATTCTGATTCTCGCCATCAAGCGCGCGGGCTTCGAACTCGACGCCAAGAGCCCGACGGCTCTGGAGGACCTGGAGCGTCTCTACAAGGAAGGCAGCGTCCTGACCAAGGCCGATCCAGCCCAACTCGATGCGGCCCGCGCCGAGCTCGCTCGCCTGCAGCAAGGCGACGCCGCCAGCCTGGCGTTATGGACAGCGATTGTCGCGGTCTCCAAT
>Ga0209296_1002549_pt1 | contig 12996 bp, 13 predicted proteins | sample S_130206_EF_Meta_FD_187319 | JGI IMG/M metagenome (GOLD analysis project Ga0209296, IMG submission 187319) | Freshwater microbial communities from Lake Simoncouche, Canada to study carbon cycling - S_130206_EF_MetaG (SPAdes) (version 2) | ecosystem: Environmental > Aquatic > Freshwater > Lake ...
TAACACCTCAAGTAGTAAACACTCAACCATAAGTGGTGGATTTTGTAATACCTCAAGTGGTGGGAGGTCAACTATAAGTGGAGGACAATGTAACACCGCAAGTAGTAATTACGCAACTGTAAGTGGTGGACAAAATAACACCGCAAGTGGTAATACATCATTTATTGGTGGGGGAAGTGGTAATAGTGCTGGAGGGTTTTGTTCATTTATTGGTGGTGGTGGTTGTAACATAACCACAGGAATTTATTTAAATACAATTGTTGGTGGTGGAGTTAATCTTGTTTGTGGTAATTTTGGAGGGACAATTGGCGGAGGGTATGGTAATATTGTAAGTTCTAATTACAGTGTAATTCCCGGTGGTTCTCAAAATACCGTATCTGCAACATATTCCACTATTGGTGGAGGATGTAAAAACACCGCAAGTGGTAATACATCAACAATTAGTGGTGGTTATAAAAACATTGCAGGAGGTGCGTGTTCATTTATAGGTGGAGGAAGATTAAATTGTTCATCAGGTTCATTTTCATCAGTTTTGGGTGGAAGTGGAAATACGGTATCAGGATTATATTCAGGAGCTATAGGTTGTGGGTTAAACGCATCTGCAAACTGTACGTTTTACGCTAATAATTTCTGTGCTTGTGGTAGTATATACTCAAGTACTTTAAATATATCGGGTTGTTCGGTATGTGTTGGTGCGAATGGTTTATTAACTGGATATACCGCATCAGCAGGTGGTAGTGGTATAATTGTTTTAGGAGGAGGAAGTAATTCAACAATTAGATGCGGGGTAACTAATACCGCATCTGCATCATTTTCAGCATCTTTAGCGGGATGTAGTAATACCGCTTCAGGAACATATTCATTGGTTTCAGGTGGACGTAATAACTCCGCAACAAATAGCGACTCAACTATCGGAGGTGGGTTATTAAACTGTATAGCTACCTCACAATCAACTATAAGCGGTGGATATTGTAACAGAATACCAACCGGTAGAAACTCGTTCATAGGTGGTGGAGGGTGTAATACAACAAGTAACGATTTCTCAACGGTTAGCGGGGGTTATAGAAACACTGCAAGTGCAACTTACACAACAATATCCGGTGGATTTAAAAATATTGTAAATTGTGGGTCTTCAACCATAGGTGGAGGTATATGTAATACTGCAAGTAATTATTTTACAACCATAGGAGGAGGTCGTCAAAACACTGCAAGTGGTGATAGGTCAACTATAGGTGGTGGTTGTCTTAACATCTCAAGTGGTAATACATCAACGATTAGTGGTGGTTATAAAAACACTGCTGGTGGAGCATGTTCATTTGTAGGTGGTGGAAAATTAAATTGTTCATCAGGTTCATTTTCATCAGTAGTTGGTGGAAGTGGAAATACTTCAAGTAATAATTACTCAACCGTAGGTGGTGGTTATAGTAACATCGCAAGTGGATATATTTCAATCATAGGAGGTGGACGTTCTAATACCTCAAGTAATAGTGTCTCAACAGTGAGTGGAGGACGACAAAACACAGCAAGTGGGTTATATTCAACCGTAAGTGGTGGATATAGTAACACCGCAAGTGGTAATAGGTCAAATGTTAGTGGAGGACAAAGTAACATCTCAAGTAATACTGGTTCAACCGTAAGTGGAGGATACTGTAATAATGCGGGAGGAGCATGTTCATTTATTGGTGGAGGTCGCTGTAACACCTCAAGTGGTTCGACATCAACAATTGGTGGAGGATTTACAAACTTAGCTCAAGGTTCTCATAGTTTTATAGGTGGTGGTATCTGTAATAATCTTTGTAACTCAACAAGTACTTGTTTGGCGACAGGTTCGGTAATTGCTGGAGGTGTTGGTAATAATACATTAGGTGGAACATTTTCATTAGTTTCTTGTACATTTACAGTTGCTCCCACAATAATTTCTAATTGTACCTATACATTTATAGGTGGAGGATTTCAAAACAGAGTATCTGGTACGACATCATCAGTAGTTGGAGGTATTTGTAATATTGTAGGTGGCGCTTGTTCATTGATTGGAGGAGGTCAGTCTAATACAGTATCAATCGGTCATTCATCAGTTGTTGGTGGAGCTTGTAACAATATTAGTGGAAATTACTCGTTTATTGGTGGGGGACTTTGTAACACATCAAGTAATGTTTATTCAGTAGTGTCGGGAGGACGATTGAATGTTGCCAGTAGTTTATTTGCAACAGTTTCAGGTGGTTACAATAACCAAGCGTCTCAATTAAAATCAACAGTTGCTGGTGGTGAATGTAATAGAGCAACCTCAGCGTTCTCATTTGTTGGGGGAGGTAGTGGTAACACATCGTCAGGAGTTTATTCACTTATTGGAGGTGGACAATGTAATATCTCAAGTGGACAAACATCAACAGTTGGTGGAGGTTTTGGAAATATTGCGGGTGGGACCTGCTCGTCAGTTGGAGGTGGAACTTGCAACGTATCATCCAATTTAGTATCAACAATAAGCGGTGGATATCGCAACGTGTCAAGTAACTGGGCAACATTTGTGGGTGGTGGAAGAGAAAATAATGCGAGTAATAGTGGTTCAGTTGTGGTAGGGGGGTATCAAAGTACAGCTAGTGGTGGTTTTTCATTTGTTGGTGGAGGTTCTGTAAATACATCTTCAGGTTATAATTCACTTGTCGTGGCAGGAAACAACAACTCGGCAACAAGTACGCAATCATCTATCGTTGGTGGAGGATACAATGTTTCGTGTGGTAGTGCGTCATTTGTAGGAGGAGGGTGTTTTAATACATCAAGTAGTAGTGCATCATTTGTTGGGGCAGGTTGTCGTAACATTGCGAGTGGGACAACATCTTCAGTGGTTGGAGGTTGTTGTAATGTTGCAGGTGGAGCTTGTTCATTTGTTGCGGGAGGAAGATTAAACTGTTCAACAGGTACGTTTTCATCGATTATAGGTGGTAGCGGAAACACGGTAAGTGCTTCATTCAGTGCTATTTTAGCAGGTAGTGGTAACACAATTGCTTCAACAGGGACTACCGCATTTATTGTTGGAGCAGACATTACTGCGGATAGAACTTGTACAACATTTGTAAACAACCTATCAATTAAAACAATACCAACATCATCTGCCGGACTTCCTTCAGGTTCTGTTTGGAGTAACGCAGGTGTTTTAAATATTGTTCCATAATAACATTTATTTTTAGTTTATTCATATTATGTTTTTCACAAAAACAAATATATGAACATAATTTTTCAAATTAATGGAGGTATCGGTAAATGTGTAATGGGAACCGCTATCTGTGAAATCCTAAAAAAGAAATACCCAGAATCAAAATTAATCGTTGTATCAGGTTATCCTGACGTATTTTTAAACAATCCATTTGTTGACAGAGCATATGCCTTTGGTGAACACAAATATTTCTACTCAGACTATATTGAAAATGGTGACTTTAAAATATTCGCTCACGACCCATATCTTGATACAGAACATCTTAAGAGTGAAGAACACGTAATCCAAACTTGGTGTAAGTTGTTTGACTTGGAATACAACGGTGAAAAAACAAACATTTTTATCACCGAAAGAGAACAACAATTTTATTCTAAAAAATACACCACTGACAAACCAATTATGGTAATTCAAACCAATGGTGGTGTTGAACAAAATATGAAGTATTCTTGGGCTCGTGACATTCCACATCATATCGCACAACAAGTTGTTGATAAATTAAAATATGCTTACACCATCTTCCATATTAGAAGAGATGACCAACCGGCATTAAGAGATACCGTTCAGTTAACAGATAGTTTTAGAGCAGTTGCAATTGTTATCTCAATGAGTTCAAAAAGATTATTTATGGATAGTTTTGCACAACATGCTGCATCGGCATTAGGAATGTCTTCAACAGTATTATGGGTTGCAAACTCACCAAAAGTATTTGGTTATGGTCTTAACCAAAATATTGTTCACAACGAATTTACAAAGAAACCTGAACTTAAATTATCTTATTTAAATAAGTTTAACATTTTAGGTGAACCAATGGAATTCCCATATAACTCAGAAGAAGAAATTTTTAGTGTTGAGGATGTATTAAAATCTTTAGAAGATTAATATGAATATACCTATCCCGCAAAAGATAGAAGTAAAAGCGTCCCATATCCACGGATTGGGCGTTTTTGCTAAAGAGAAAATTAATAAAGACGAAATCATTGAAACCTGTTATGCGATTTTTTTCAGGACAGATTTGGGTGATTTAAATGATGTTCTTTTAAAATATAGATTTTCTTATCCCTGTGGTCAAAACCCAACACATTTCGCGATTCCTTTAGGATATGGTTGTATCTACAATCATAGTGAAAATAATAACGCTTTTTGGACCTGTGATTCTAACTCAGCTCTTTACTATTTCGTGTCAAATCGTGATATTGAAATCGGTGAGGAAATCTGCACATCATACGGAGGTCCTGATTATTGGAAATTTATTAAAACAATTATATAATGGAAAAATTATTCTTTCAAAGTTCACTACCAAGAGCAGGTAGTACAATGTTACAAAACATTTTAGCTCAAAACCCTGATGTCTATGCAACACCAACAAGTGGTGTATTAGAATTAATCTATGGGGCAAGAGCCAATTATTCATCATCACCTGAATTTAAAGCACAGGATACCGAACTAATGAAACAAGGTTACCTATCTTTTTGTAAAAAAGGTGTTGAAGGTTTTTTTACCGCAATTACTGACAAGAAGTATGTGGTAGATAAAAGTAGAGGATGGGGAGTTCATTATGGTTTTTTAAATGAAGTATTCCCTGAACCAAAAGTTATCTGTATGGTAAGAGATTTACGTGATATCTTCTGTTCTATGGAAAAGAACTTTCGTAAAAGTCAGTATAAAGATATGGGTATTGTTAATCACGCCGAACTTAAAGGTACAACAACACCAAAGAGAATTGATGTTTGGGCTAACTCACAACCTGTGGGTATGGCAATTGAACGATTAGGTGAAGTTTTTAGACAAGGAATTAATGAAAAAATGTTGTTTATTAGATATGAAGATTTATGTTTGTATCCTGAGGCAACAATGTTAAAGATTTACAATTATTTGGAAATTCCTTTTTTTGAACACGACTTTGACAATATTGAACAAGTTACCAAAGAAGATGATGAGATTTACGGTATGTTTGGTGACCATACAATTAGAAAAACTTTAGAATTAACTCCATCATCGGCAAATAAAGTTTTAGGACAAGATGTGAGTGATTGGATTTATAATAACTACCAGTGGTTTTACGAAATTTTTAATTATCAAAAGAACATATGATTTATTGGTTTACAGGTCAGCCAGGCGCTGGAAAAACAACATTAGCAAATGCATTAATCGAGAAGTGTTCAGACACTTGTATTAATGTTGACGGAGATGGTTTAAGAGAACTATTTCAAAACTTCGACTACTCAGCTGAGGGTAGAGTAAAAAACATCCAATCTGTATTAGATTTGGCTCGTTTTTTAGAACATAAAGGATTTACCGTAGTTATCTCGGTAGTTGCGCCATACAAAAGTATGAGAGATTCACTTAAAGAAACTAATGAGGTATGTGAACTTTATGTTCATACAAGTGAAATTAGAGGTAGAGAACAAAATTTTGTTAAAGAATATGAAGTTCCAACGGAAAACTTTATTAATATTGACACAACAAATAAAACAATAGACGAATGTCTTAATTTAATACCTTTTAATAGAAAATGAGTAACTGGGATAAAAAAATACACGTAGAGTCATCTCTACCTGCAAAAGACGGACAATACGCTATGTTTGTAGGTAGATGGCAACCTTTACACAAAGGACATCAATCGTTGTTTCAACAGGTAATGAATGAAGGTAAAAATGTTTTAATTTGTATTAGAGACATTCAACCTGACGAAAAAAATCCATATAGTGCTGAAGAAGTAAAAACAAATATCGAAAATCACTACTCCGATATGGGAGATAAAGTTAAAGTTATGATTATTCCTGATATTTGTTCTATTGAGTTTGGTAGAGGTGTTGGTTACAATATAATTGAAAGAGTTCCACCACAAGAAATACATGATATTTCTGCAACTAAAATCAGAGAAGAATTAAGAGCTCAAGGGAAATTATGAAAGAAAACATTAAAAAGTTTCAAATTAGATTTAATGTAAAATCAACATCCAATGAAGATAGATGGAGATTAATTGAAAATGGTAATGAAATATTGGTGTCTGAGATTATTATTGATGGTCATACATCAACGACAAAAGATTGGATGCCCGAGTTAGGTGAATATAAATGGCACATCAGTTGTGAAGGTCACTGTGTTGTCAAAGATAATGTTGCTTATGTTACAACTGTAAAAGAAGAAACAGTTCTTCTTCGTCATATCTTAAAAACAATTTCTTACCGTTTACTCGGAACGTTAACAACTGTATTAGTTGCTCTTTCTTGTGGAGTATCTTTAGAGATGTCTTCGTTATTAGGTATAGGTGAGTTAACATTAAAACCTGTTATCTATTTCTTTCACGAGAGAATGTGGTACAAGTACGTGAAAATAAAAAAGAAATAATTTATCTTTTTTATTTTTCAATTAAGATTTGATTATGAAAATCTTCATTCAAATCGCCTCATATAGAGACCCACAGTTAATCCCAACAATTAAATCAGCTTTAGAAAATGCTAATAAACCAGATAATCTGGTTTTTGGTATTGCTCGACAATTTCATCCTGATGATAAGTTTGATGACTTATCTGAGTATTCAAGTGATGAAAGATTTAGAGTTTTAGATATTCCATACAATGAGTCAAAAGGTGCTTGTTGGGCTCGTAATCAAATTCAACAAGTATACAATAAGGAAGCATACACCCTCCAAATTGACTCACACATGAGGTTTGCACCCAATTGGGATGTTGAGATGATTAAGATGGTTAAAGACTTGCAGAAGAAGGGTTATAAGAAACCTTTATTGACAGGATATGTCTCATCATTTGACCCTGATAATGACCCAAATGGTAGAACACAGGAGCCATGGAGAATGGCGTTTGATAGATTTATTCCCGAAGGAGCTGTGTTCTTTTTACCTGAAACAATTCCTGACTGGCGTAATTTAACTGAACCTGTAACTGCAAGATTTTATTCTGCTCACTTTTGTTTTACATTAGGAAAGTTTGCTAAGGAAGTTCAGCACGACCCTGAGTTCTATTTTCATGGTGAGGAGATATCAATTGCCGCAAGAGCTTACACTCATGGGTATGATTTATTCCATCCTCATAAAGTTTTAATTTGGCATGAATACACAAGAAAGGGACGTGTCAAGCAATGGGATGACGACTCTCAGTGGGTAGATAAGAATAATTTTGCTCATAAAAAAAATCGTTCTTTATTTAGTATGGATGACGAGGAAAATATGAATCACGGTAAGTATGGTTTTGGTAAGGTTAGAAGTTTAAGAGATTATGAAAAATATTCAGGATTATTATTTTCTAAAAGAGCGGTTCAACAATATACGTTAGATAAAGGTTATCCACCCAATCCATATGACTTCAACTCAGAGGAGGAATGGTTAAAATCATTTACATCAGTTTTTAAACACTGTATTGATATTGGGTTTACACAAGTTCCTGAAAAAGATTACGACTTTTGGGTTGTTGCGTTTCATAATGAAAAAGATGAAACCATTTACAGACAAGATGCTGATAAAAATGAAATCCAAAGAATGATGAATGACCCTGACGGTTATTGTAAAGTTTGGAGAGAGTTTTTAACTGATTCAAAACCTAAATATTGGGTGGTATGGCCACATTCGGAGTCAAAAGATTGGTGTGAGAGATTAACAGGAAATCTATAATTATGAGTTTTACATTTGCAACATTTTGTTTCGGTGAACGTTACTACGGACAGGTAAACCGATTTATTGATGATATATCATTATTACCTTATCAACCTTCATTGGTTGTATTAACCGATAATGAGGAGATGATTACAAAGAAAGATTTTGTAAAAACATTTAATGTTAATGAGTTTAACTCACATTATCTTGATTATCAAACAAACTATTATGATTTTGATTTTTCAGTTAAACGATATGCGGTTAGAGCCTCGGTTAGTTTAGGGTTTACCAAAGTTATATTGGTAGATGCTGATATGAGAGTTAACCCTTCATTATTTAACGAGGAAAATATATTAAAGTCATTTATTAAAAACTCAGTTTCAGGACCTGTTACCTATAATTTTTTAGAACAAATCCAATCTAATAGTGAATTGGGTAGAAGGTTATTACATTATGAAGGTGTTTTTGATTTTGTGACTGACAAAGAAAAATTGGGTATTATGCCTGAGGATTGTATTCAATATTTGGATATTGAAAAAGATAAATTTATTCAGTTTTTGGATACATGGGACAAATGTATTGAACATAAAAAAAATGACGGGTTACGAAATATACCCGCAGGTAATATCGACGAAATGTGTTTTTCAGCACTTTATAATGGGATAGAACTTGGAAATAATTCAAATAAATCTTTAAACATTATTTACGCCGAACATGACAAATGGTACTAAAGTAATCTCAGCAATTTACGAATTAAAATATGTTGACGGAATTAACAGTGAAAGATATAAAAACTTTCCACTATTGGTTGCAACGATTAAAAATATAATTTATCCTGAATATCAATATGTGATTTACACAGACCAAAATTCATATGATAAATTTAATTTAAAAAATGAATTTAATTTTTCAAATGTTGAGTTCAAATTTAAAGAATTAAATACTTCTAACACTTGTGAGTTAATTGATAAAATTAGAACACAAGAATTATCGGGTGGTATTAATTACGATAGAATTTATTGTGTTAACAATTATTTAGAAGTTGTATTAAATAAACTTAAATTCTTAATTGACGAGTCACATGATTGTGATAATATTTTTTGGATTGATGCCGGATTAATTGGAACTTCTTGTCACGATGGGTGGAGAGATTATATGGCTCCGTTAATTAACTCAAAAAACTTTTTGGATAAGGTAGTTGATAAAATAAATCAACATGGGTTTATCCATTTGAAAGGTAACTCAATTGTTATGAATTATGAAACAGTTACCAAGTTTAATCAACTATTTGGTGTTGAATTAAAGGTTGTTCCTGGATGTCTATTTGGTGGAACGGTAGAAAAAGTTAGACATGTTTTAGACGGATATTTAGACATTTTTAATCAATACTTAACCACACATAATCAACTTATCAGTGAACAAGAAGTCCTTACAGTCCTTACAGGTAGACATTTAAACGAATGTCACGCTTTTGAGTTTAGTGATTGGTTAGACTTACAAAAGGCGTTTTTAGACATTTTAGACATTTATGACGAGACAAAATATGTAAGGGAGAAGTGCTATGTTTAGTCTTAATATTGTTTGTACTTCTATTGGTAGAGAAACCTTACCAAGGTTAATTGAGTCATTCAAAGACCAATTAGACCCAACAGATATCTTTACAATTATCACAGATATTAACCATGAATTTGTCATAGAAGTATTATCAAGATATGAGTTTAAATTCAAAGTTAATCACATATTAAATCAAGGGGAACAAAAGTGGAAATACGGACATCCATTAATTAATGAAAACATTAATTCATTAGAAGGTGATTTTATCATGTTTGCCGATGATGACGACAGATATACCGAAGAAGCGTTTAAAGTAATCAAAGAAACCGTTAAAGATAAAAACAAATTATACATATTCAAACACAATTGGTTAGGTGATATTAATTGGAGATTAAAAGATTTTACAAGAGGTAATGTTGGTAAATGTATGGGAGTAATTCCAAATACACACAATTTACCAATGTTCCAAGAAGATGTTTTTGGTGATGTTATTTTTTATGAAGAAATAGGTCAAATGTTTGAAAGTGAATTTGTTGATTACATAATCTATAAAGTTAGACATACAGAATGAGTAACATTACATTAGTTACAGGATTGTGGAATATAGGTAGAGAAAACTTGGAAGAAGGTTGGTCTCGTTCTTTTTCACACTATTTAGAAAAATTTGAACAACTACTAAAGGTTGAAGAAAACTTAATAATTTTTGGTGAAAAAGAGTTGGAAGAATTTGTTTGGGAAAGGAGAGAACAAAGTAATACTCAATTTATTTTAAGAGATAAAAGTTGGTTTATTGAGAATGAGTTTTATGATAAAATTCAAAAGATAAGAACAAATCCTGAATGGTATAATCAATCAGGGTGGTTAAAAGAATCAACACAAGGTAGATTAGAAATGTATAATCCTCTTGTTATGTCCAAAATGTTTTTATTAAATGATGCAAGGATTTTTGATAAGTTTGATTCACAATTTTTATTTTGGATTGATGCCGGATTAACAAATACGGTTCATTCAGGATATTTTACAAGTGATAAAGTTTTGGATAATTTAAGTAAACATATTGATAAATTCACGTTTGTTTGTTTCCCATATGAGGCAAATAATGAAATACACGGATTTTTATATCCATCAATTAACAATTGGGCGGGTGATGATGTAAAAAAAGTTGCTCGTGGTGGTTTATTTGGGGGACCAAAAGAAACGATATCGCAGATTAATGGGGAATATTATAACTTATTAAACGAAACCTTATCACAGGGTTATATGGGAACCGAGGAGTCAATATTTTCAATAATGATTTATAAGTTACCTGAATTTGTAAATTATTTTGAAATTGAGTCAAATGGATTATTTGGAAAGTTTTTTGAAGATTTAAAAAATGATGAATTAGTTAAAAAGAGTGAATATAAAATAGTAGAACAAAAAACTGATATTAATAAAGTTGCTCTTTACGTCATAACATTTAATTCACCAAAACAATTTAAAACATTGATTGATTCAATGTTAAAATTTGATAGAAATTATATTGATAAAACACAAAAATATCTTTTAGATAATTCAACTGATTTATCAACAACTGAAGAATATATTACAATTTGTGAAGAATATGGTTTTGAACATATTAAAAAAGATAATCTTGGAATAACAGGTGGAAGACAATGGATTGCTGAACATTTTGAAGAAACAAGTTTAGATTACATGTTATTTTTTGAAGATGACATGTTTTTTTATACAACGGAACAATCAGTATGTAGAAATGGTTTTTCAAGATATTCAAAAGATTTTTATTACAAAACGTTAGAAATAATTCAAAAAGAAAAATTTGATTTTTTAAAATTAAACTTTAGCGAATTTTACGGGTCGAATGATGTACAATTTGCGTGGTATAACGTTCCTCAACATTTTAGAGAACAACATTGGCCAAAAAACAAAAGATTACCTCAAATGGGGTTTGACCCAAATGCTCCAAAAACACAGTTTAAAGAAATTAAATCGCACAAAGGTATTCCATATGCCTCAGGTGAAATTTATATATGTAACTGGCCAATTTTATTATCCAAAGAAGGAAGTTATAAATGTTATTTAGAAACAAAGTTTCAATCACCTTTTGAACAAACAATTATGTCTCACAACTTCCAACAGACAGTTCAGGGTAAATTAAATCCGGGTATTCTTCTTATGACCCCAACTGAACACGATAGATTTGAACACTATTCCGCAGAGTTAAGAAAAGAATGCTGATTTTAGATATTTATAAAAAAAGTATCTATGGAGTTTTTTATTAGTCAAGGAGCAACTTTACCAGTTTTAAAAATGCAAGTCGTTAAAGACGGGGTTGCTAATATCCAAGAGTTTATGACTTTAATTGAAAACTCAACAATATATTTTTCGATGATAAATGTTAATACAGGTTCGTATAAGATTTTAAATAAAATTGCGGGATTTGTAGAAAAGACGTTTATTGACCCAAACGCTGCGACTGAATATTATATTTATTATAGATTCACTTCTTTTGACACAACTCAGCCGGGAACATATAAAGGTGAATTTGTTTTTTTAAATGATGGTGGCACAGAGATTCTTCCTTTAAGGGAAGAATTAATAATAAAGATAGGGGAAAGTTTTGTTATTACATAATCATGGATTGGATAATTAAAAAAAATGCAACGTTACCTATTTTTCAAATAGAAATTGCGAAAGATGGGAGAAGTGATTTTGGTAGAAACCAAGATTTACTTAACAGTACATTTTATATTTCTTTATATGATGAGATAACTAAAAAATTTAAAGTAAGTTCAAAACCTTGTTATATTACTTATAGTTCATCGACGGTTAATAGTGAGGAAACTTTTTATTATTTAAATTACAATTTAACCAATCGGGAAACTAACTCTATTGGTAGGTATTTGGTTCAAATTTCTATCCAAGATAATACGGGAACAATTGTATTACCACTTAAAGAAAAAATTTACATATCAGTTTTAGAAAGTTTCAGTTTAGATTATCAGTCATATTTAAATAATTATATTGTTGAAAGACCTTGTTGTAACAATCAATATACACTTGAAATAGTATGTGACATTGATATAGTTACAGAGATAGGTTTTGATTTAATAACTGAAGATGGATTATTTATTACTGGTGAATTAAATAGTTGTCCCCCATTAGCTTGTGAAATTGCATTGATTAATGAAAGTGGTTTTGATTTAGTTTCGGAGTATGGGGAATATTTAATTGAAGAGGAAACTATTTGTTAAAAAAAATAAAAATACATAAAAAAAGAATATTTATAAAATATGTCAACTATAAAAATTTCGCAATTACCATTAGGAACTCCGGAAGGGAATAATATTTTTCCGTTTGTTCAAAGTGGTATCACAAAACAAGGTTATATTTCAGGTATAACCGGCTCAGCAGGTGTAATAATTGAAGGTACAGGACTTAACTCCAGTGTTCGTTGTGGTGTAAACAATACTGCGACGGGTGATTACTCGGCTTCGTTAGCAGGTCGTTGTAATATATCATGTGATTATGTGTCAACTGTTGCTGGTGGACAATCTAACACTGCAAGTTGTTATGGAACAACTGTAAGTGGTGGTTATGGAAACACCGCAAGTAATGG
>Ga0209296_1002553_pt1 | contig 12988 bp, 23 predicted proteins | sample S_130206_EF_Meta_FD_187319 | JGI IMG/M metagenome (GOLD analysis project Ga0209296, IMG submission 187319) | Freshwater microbial communities from Lake Simoncouche, Canada to study carbon cycling - S_130206_EF_MetaG (SPAdes) (version 2) | ecosystem: Environmental > Aquatic > Freshwater > Lake ...
AACTCTTATTCTCAGGTCTTCATCAATAAAACTTAAACCATTTATGACATCTTTAACGCCTACGACCTCGACTGGCATTTTTGATCTCCTTGGCTCTATCGCTTAATACCTGCACGATTGCTCGCAACATTTCTGGGTCCATGTTAATGAACTCATTAGGCGCAATTCCAAGTTCTACAGACAGGCTGGCTATCGTGTAGAGCGTAGAATCACGCTGTACTATTTTTTTTCTTCGTCTAATACCTCGACAGTTTCTAAGCTGTCTATAAACTCGGCACCAAATAAAGGAACAGTTATGTTAGCCCTACGCAAGCACTCGTGCGCCAAGAAGTAAATCTCGGTCTGCCTTTCGTGGTCGCGTAGGACTTTACTAATTCCTGCACCATACTTTAACTCGAAAGCGTACTCGACACCTGGCGTAATCTTGTGTTCAGATACTTCGCCATTAGCCCTTGTTATCTTTAGCTTTGCCATTATTGCTCCTTAGTTATGGTGTTACGTCGACTACTATAACTGAATTACAGGTAAATGTAATGCTTTGAGTAGAAATGTCGCCTACAGATCCGTTTAGGTCCTGTGTGTTATTAACCAGCACAGTAGTTTGATACTCAGGATTAGTACTGCTAATCACTGCGTTTGAGCGCTTGATTACTAGTGGCACTGTTGTACCCCATGCTGCTGCAAGTGTCGCAGTAACTGCGTTAGCACCTGATGCTGCTGTATCGTTGAGCAGTTCCAAAGTTATCGTTGATGCTTCCAGTCCCTTTGTAAATTTATGTGCGGAGTCACCCATTGATGTGACTTCCAGTTCATCAAAGCTGCGGTTAATTGTAACGCCTGTAACTACGCCTGAAATATCGACGCTGTTAAGGGTAACAACCGCACCATTGCTTAGAAATACGGCCATTATTCTTCCTCTTCTTTCTTTAGAGCAGGTTTCTTAACCGCTGCTGGTGGTTCGGTAATCTGGCCGATTCTAGCCAGAAATCTAAGGTCTTCTTCAGTAAATCCTTTGTAACTCATGTTAACTCCAACTCGTGAGGATTGATACAGTAATCTCAGACACAAGCAGGTCGCCACTTGCTGCGGCAATCATCGCTGGCGCTGAAATACTAGAGATGTTCATTTGGTAAGTAGCAGCAGCCAGTTTTGTAACTACTGCTAAAATATAATCTTCCATGCCAGCCAAGTTGCCTTGGTTATCTAGCGCTGGCTTTGTGATCAGCACTTTAAAGTTTGCTAATGGATTTACGCTTATCTCATCATTATTAGATGGCACAATGTACGGATCGCCAGGTGTAATAACGACGCTGTTTGCCAGTAATGTTGGTGGTGGGAAACTGAAAACTGACCATACGCCAGCGTTTGTCAGCGTAGTGGCTAAGGTTGATCTAAGAGTTGTTATTGCTGCTGGCATTAGCCCACCAGTGATGCAGGACTTGAATACGGCTGGATGAGACCGCGCACTCTGTTAATCAGCTGATAACCCATCCGATAGGGGCTCGCACTGATCCCATCCATACCGACTCCACCTGTTTGAGATACCTGTCTGGATTGCCAGACATCAACGGCCACTATCATGGCACTTTCTCGTATGGCTGGAGTTGTCGCGTAAGATTGGGTCTTATGATCTGGGCCTGTGGCTACTCCGTAAGGTAATACTTTATGGAATGTTTGATTAGCTGCTGTCTTGTTGTACTGCACAAATGAGTATCCGTTAGGATAATTAACTTGTCCGTAGTTGTACATAAATACTGGGATGAGGCTAGTGGTGCCAGAGGTTGGCGGTATCGTGCCTGTAATTGTGTGGGTGCCGTTAAATGTAGCACCGCAACCACTAACCACTATTGATTGGGTCGCTGCAAAGGCATTCGGGTTGGCAAGCATAATAGTTGCCACGTTATCTTGTAGTGCTGTGCCTACCACTGGAGCAGTATTAAACCAAAGATACTGATTGATCAGGTCTTCTGCTGTTTGACATACTTCCTCGACAGTTGCATCGGAGTAGAGCGAGCCAATACCAAGATTTGCCCTTAACTCGGCCATAGTCACATACGCGGCTGCCATCTCTACTCCTCTGCTAATAGCTCTCTGGGGCTAGGGCTACTAAACCCCAGAGATTATTGATTTGTTTTTTATGCCTTGTTATATAGGTAAATACCCTTTGGCATTTTGTTGATTGTTGCCATGTATCCGTAAATTGCAACCTGTACTTGTAGGTTTGATACTACGTTTACTGACATGAAGTTCTGTGCTGAGCGATATACAGTGAACGCTTCTGGAGCCAATACGATTGCTGATCCATCATCAAAAGTAGTTGCTGCCAAGTTTTTGTCAACATACAAATCTAATCCAAGTACATTGCCTCGGATTGATTGAGTGCTAACTTGACCTGCTGCGTTCATTGGTTGTAATGCAGTAAATACTGGTCGCTTTGTTGTGTCTTGTGCAGAAATCAACGCACCCCATTGTGCTGGGTTAGCGATGTAGTTCTGTGCAAAGTAACCTGTGTTTTCGTAAATCTTGCGTGCTGCCTCTGATGCAAATGTAACGATGCCATCTAAATCAGCAGTTGTGTTTGTTGCAGCTGTACCGCCAGCGATTAACGCTGCAGCGACAGTTGTATCAAGGGTCTTTAGATATGCATACTCAAGTTGCTTTGTAAGTTCGGCATAAAAGTTTGGATCTGATCTCTCAAGCAGTTCCACACTCAGTGTATTCATACCAGCATACTTAGATACTGAGCCTGTTAGGTACTGAGTAACCATACCTGTGTTTTGTACTGCGCCAGCTTCTAACTCAACAGTTACTTCTGGTGCAACGCCTGATTGACCACCAGCTGAGGTAACCAATGAAGGTACTGAAATAGACATACCGCTTGTTGGTAAAGTGCCTTGTGAGCAAGCATCGATTGCTGGTGTACCAAAGCGTGTGTTAGTTACAAACTCGCTTAGGTATTGTGTTGGGTTAAATGCAGGGTTAGTTGCAAATGAATCATCGGCTGCAGTTACGTACAGTTTTGACTCGTCATTTCCTAGAGCGGCTTTAATCTTATGCTCTGTGTATGCAGCCATTGATGTAATAGGCGTGCGGATAGTTGTTTGAATAAGTGGTGCTGTAATAATTGGGCGTGCGGCTTCTACTGTAGGAGTAGCAGCCTCTGCCTTTGCTTCTTGTGGCTGTGTTGCGTTGTCTTCCACAGGAGCCTCGCTTTCTTTTGGTTGATTTGTGTCCTCTGCTTCGTTTTCACTAGCAGCAACTTTAGTTACCTGCGCAGCCGTAAATGCTGGTGATTCGACCAGGCTTACTTCTCGGAGGGTGGCGCTTGTTACGTATAAATACTCTTTTTTCTGCACGGACTTGTTTACGTCTACACCTACAGAAAGACCGTCAATTAACTGCTCTCCTGCAAGGATTAGTGCGTCTTGGCCTTGCATGCTGGCGCTTATTTTGAAGGAAGCGTAAATGCCGTCTTCGGCTTTGTTGAAGTTTTGCATACGACCTATTGGCCTCTCTGGCATATGCTGCATTAGCATTTTAACTTTGCCAGGATCGCCTATCTCTATTGAGTCTTTAGCGAATACCACTTTGCCAACTGAAGTGTTGCCCACTTCTTCGTACGGTACAATTTTGCCCGCTATAATTCTGCGCTCGCCGTCTGCGCTTTGTATTTGACTAGCGAATGTAAGTTTCATCGTTGCTCTCACTTCCTTCTGGGGTCATATCTTCCATTTCTTTAGCTGTATCTAGGTCAATTAGTCCCAGGGTTAGCATCTTCTCTATTGCTTCTAGTCTCTTCATTGTGTCTGCACGTAAGAAGGACTCCTCGATTGCGAATTTGACTACGTGGCCTCTTGGTGTTATGTCATCCATGCTCAACCTGTCCTCAATCGCACAAATAAACGGCTGTAAAGAGTAAGCAACGAATTCTTTACGGCCATCAATGATGTTCTGGTACGTCATGCTGTTATTCATGTCGGCGCTGATCATGTAGGCTGGAATATTCATGGCCCTGGCTATTTGTGTGCAAAGGTACTGTTGGGCCTCGTTGTACATCATGTCTTTAGGACTAAATCCTGTGGTTTCATAAGATAATGTGCTAGTAAGATAAGCAGTACTTCTACTTAGTCTGCTTTGCTTCCATTGCGCTAATAATCCAGATACTTGTTGTTCTGGAAGGTCCGCACCTGTGTTCTTGATATAGCCCGACGGCATTGGAGTTTGTGCAGATACGGCTGCGGCTTTTTCAATATCTAGTGCGCTCTGAATTGTGCGAGCGGCGGTTTGTAATACGCCTTGTGTCAGGCCTTGGAATGTGACAAGCGAGCCAATACCAGACATTGGTGACTCAACACCATCGACATAATAATTATTGACCTCAGTGCCGAACTTATTAGTTGTAAATGTAACTCTATTGTTAGCGATCCATTCAAATCTTGATGGTCTAAAGTCATCTGCATACAATTCAGTGACACGCCAGTACGCGATTCCGTAGAACAGCAAACTATCGACGGTCCATGAGATAGTGACGGATCTTGGTTGCCGATAGTCTGGCTGTTCTAGCCATACGGGAGATGCTAGTTCTTCACCTGTAGATTTTTTATATAACTCTAAAGGCAGGTAGGAGATTACCCCAGCTATTAAGTTTCTGCAACGGTTTACAGCAGGTACTTGCATGGCGTAGTTACGATCTAATCCGCCTGGGAAGTTTCCGACGCCTGTAGTAAATGAACCATAGCCATAGGCTGTGTCCATAATGGCTGGGGCGTATTGCGCTTGAACGGAATCAGTTTTTTTATTTATACCTAAAGCAGACAATAGACCCATATGTACATGTTATACCATAAAACGGACTATTGGTGCAAGTTAGACAATAATCTGGGCGGTTCTTTGTGGTTTAGTTAATTCAAACGCCACCATGGCCAAACTAATGGCAGCGGTAACATCGCCTGCGGATTTACGCCTAATTATGCGCCAGCCAGCGTCATTTGTTTTAGCTGCGCAGTTGTTTAGGTGCTGTACAAGATCTGCCTGGCCTGAATGCACTAAACGTTGATTTGCTAAAGCATCAGATAGGTCGCTGCACGCCTGGTAGAAAGCCTGGCCCGATACATCTTGCATACGCCAACCGCTTTGCTCTAATTTAGAGGCTAAAGTTTGTGTAGCGTACTTGTCATAGCAGATAATAGTCGGATGATACTTCCTGGCCCATTCATTTATATCGCTAGCCATCCTAGTTTCATCAACAGCTACTTCGCTCGACCATAACTGCATCAAGCCAACTGCTATCTTGCCGTCTTTCATCTGGCCAGCAACTAAAGCGCCCGATCTTCTCGTAGGTGCAATATCAAAGGCCATGATTGTTTGTGGTCCAACAGGTAGTTCTAGATTGCTATCACTACAGGACTCAATAGAACCATAAACCCAGGGGCTGACTGCGCTATCTACCCACTGGCAAAGCATCTCGGTTCGTGTGGCTTCCACGCTATTAGTATTAACCGACTCTTCTAGTGTTTGCTCGGTAATTAGGTGTCCAAGCGCTGGGTTGGCCATAGTCCAGGCTTTACGGTCATGTATTTTGCAGTGTTGTGGGGCGCTGTACTCGTAATAGCCTAAATTGGCTGGAGGATAGGACATACAGCGTTCTTTTAGATCGTTTAGTACTTCGCTAAACCCATCGCCAGCATTACTTGTCATTAAGGTCATTGCATTTGGCCTAGCTCGCGTAACAGGAAGCGCAGCGGTAAACGCCTCTTGCGACCACTCTCTTAACTCGTCGAGATAAAGGAAGTCGGCGGTCTTTCCACGAGGAGCGTCTCTCGTAGCTGCTGCGATTTCATACCTGGCGCCGTTCAATAGCGCAATAGACTCCTGGCCGTTTGCTAATCTGATCTGGCGTACTTGTTTAGATAGAAACTCGTTATCTTCTATCGTATAAGCAACTTGCCTGAAGGTATCTAAGGCCATATTACGGTTAGAGGACATGCCTAGTACGTTCTTACTGCCCCAAAGGAAGAGATGGCTCAATATAAGCATACGAGCTAGATGAGTCTTACCATTCTGTCTGGCAACCAGCACCAGCGCCGACTTCTTTAGGAATCTACCGCTTGCATCTACCGATAAAAGGTCATCGAGTACCCAGCGCTGCCAAGGGATAAGCGGAAGGTTGATTTTCTCGGCTAGATCCGCCACCTCCTGCGCCTTGCTAGCTGTCTTTAATAAAGGCGTGTGAATTCGCGGCTGCGTACTGCCTATTAGTTCTAGCCCCCTTTTGATGGGGATAACTTCTGCATCTTTACTCGTCACTTTGTAGCCCTTCTGGTCGGATAAACGGTGAATCTGGCACCGAACTTATAGTACTAGGGAGAGATGCCCCTTGAAAGACAGGGGGGGTCGGCGCAGGGCTAAAAAAACGGTCCCCTTTGGCTAGGTTACACGCACGACATATAGCCGCACAGTTTAGTGGGTCGAACATGTCACCGCCTTTAGAGCGTGGCCATATGTGGTCCACCTCTTTAGCCTCACCACCGCACGCGTAACATATCCTGCCATCCCTGTCGAGCACCATCAATCGTAGCTTCTTCCATTGACTACTACCCATGGCACGTTGATGTTTAGCCTTCTTATTAACCACTAATGCCAGCCTTTAAGTTTGTAATGATTTAAAGCGTTACACATAGAGCCATACCTATTTAGGTTATATTTAATACCCCATTCAACCTGCTTATAACCGTCTACACGTGCGAGGTACTTGGACCTGCCTTGAGGTATGCCGTGGTGTGAACCGTTACGTGCGTTAGGGTTCCACCTAGACTCTCTGTAATATAGGTAATCTAAGCAATCAAACTCTTCTAGGTTGTTTAGCTGTATGAAAGCCCATTGACGATAATGATTTGTAGTTTCAGTAACTTGGGAAGCAGCTTTATCAAGGCTTAATATTTGTGCTACAAATAGAGCGGTGGCTACTAGCACACACCTCGCGAGCCTGCCGCGTTGCGGCTCGCGTTTTTGCCTTGGAGGCAAATGCGAACTAGAGGGTAGCATGCGCATGCAAGTCCATCAGCATAACCGCAGGTCAGACGGCAAGCCTAGAGGCAATGGCTTCAGCCATCCCGTTAGTACCTGGAAACAGATCATCTAATACATCTCCCTCTTGGTAGTTAAGTAGGTCTAATATCCATAGATTAAATGCAAGCGGTTTGGCGCCAACGAGGCCTTTACGCATAGCTCTAGCACAACTAATCCAATCACGAACCATAGGCTTGCGTTTGTTGTCTTTGCGCCCCCCCCCCAACAACACAGCCTCCCAGGCATACTGCACGGTGGTTGGCCTAATTTGATGAAAGGTCTTAGCCCACACGCATATTCGTATATTATCGTGCCTTATAATCCAAGGTAGATCGGCAGGGTTACAACTCAGCGCCCAGCCATCGGGATAATCTGCAATGAGCCGATCAATCAAATCCCAATGTGCCTGCTTGTTATCCCATACGTGCGCTTCATCGTGTAATTTGCCATATAACTTCTTACCTTGATTAAAGTACGGTGGATCAGCGTAAGCAAACTTCATCATCTAATCCTATGCAACTTAAATCTATTAATAGCATCCACAGCTACTTCGCCTATACCGTACAGAGCCGTATTAAACGTGATGGTCTTACGGCTACCATCGGCTCGATCAAACTTGTGATTATAGGCAATAGGCATAATGGCATCGGCGTGGTTCCATAGGTTAAACCACCACCTGCCGTTGGTAAAAGGTACCAGGGCAATACCGTTGGCGTGCGATAGGAACCTATCAACCCAGGGCGTCGGCTTAGAATACGGTGGGTTCATAAATACTAGGCCAAACCAAGGCTGCTTGAGCCCATCATCCTCTATTGTGTATTTACTCTTAGCTGGTACGACACCGCCTTCTATCGGCGAACACGGGTCTAAATCAAACTGTAAGCCTAAACCATTAAATATCCATCGCGATGTGTAGTAATCATCGCCACCTGAATTACGTCTACCTGTAGGCATCACTGCTCCTTAATTAGTGCGCAAGTGTGGCAGCCCACGGTGTTAAACTTCCAACTACCACACTTATCACATCGGATTATGTCCGAGTCAGGTATAGTAAGCGCTTCGGCAATGTTTTTAATGCCGACACACCCACAGTCCATGCATTGATACGCTTTGAAGCCCTCTGGCGTATTTAGCTGCTCAAGCCATAAGAATTCTGTGTTGCGCTTGCAGCCGTTACATTTAAACTGTGGGTACATGTGCTAGTGTTCCCTTCCTTATTGCCTGCAATGGCATTGGGTACATACTAAGAAATTACCTGAGTGTATAAGTCTGTCGTCATTACAAGCTACACATCTCTCGGTACTAGGGCTTAGGCTTTCATTATCATTCTCCATGCGTAATGTAAAGCCTGAGCCGTTTCTGACCTCTATAAATCCCATCTATTCACCCCCTTTACCTGGCTCTGAATCGTCGGGCCAAAACCACGTGCCGTTAGCTGTTAGTTTTGCCCACTTGGCGTCGCATTGCTCGGCTTTCGGTGCGCTGCACACATAGCCTGCATAAGGTTTGTTGGTGCCTTTGGCAACTCCTTCTTTCTTTACCATACTGCCATGCCTACAAGTAAACCCAGCATCAGGTACTTGACCAATTTGAGTAACGCTTTCACCAACAGACCAAGCAACAGGCACAGGCTCGTTAGGAATATCTTTGAGTTGTGAGTCCACAAGATGTAGCGCATACTCCATCGCAGCCGACTTAGATCCTGGGGCGCCATACTTAGGTTTAAATTCTTCACGGGCGACCTTGGTCATCTCTTCTCGACTGGCACGTTTGCCCTTAGCCGCATAACCTGCGTTTGCAAGCGCACGGCCGATCGCTGAAGTCTCGCAGTTCTCCAATGCAGACGTTGAATTAACGCCGCGATCAGAAATGCTCTCACTAGCGAGCCCAGTGGCACACGCCTTGGCGTCTGCTTCCGTCTTAAATAATTCAGCACTAACAATGTATCTAGTGTCTGAGGCCTGTTCAATCTTTGTTGCCACTCTTCCATCTGGGTAATCCTTCCACCATTTTTCCAGTCGGCTCTCGACCGTTTCATAATCTTGTAAATTAAATGCCATCGTCATTTCCAATCATCGGAGTCGTCTTGCATGGCGTCTGTAATGCTTTTAGCAATTGCAAGGTAGGCAATGGCGTCTTCGTAATTGTCAAGGTGCGCAGCATCTTCAGCTTGCCTGCTGATCTTGACCAGTGCCATACAAACTGCAACCTCGTTTGGCTGGATTGGATAACCCAAATATGCACTCCAGAGTTCGGCAATCCTCTTGTGGTTTGTAATCGGATGCCCATAGTTGAGACCTCGCGCATGAATAGTTTTGACGACATTATCTAGTAGCTGTTCAGTTGTTGTCGGCATTAGTTTTGCTATCTGTAATCCTGCGGTGCATTTCAAAGCCGTCTTTACGGCCTTTCCAGTACCCAGCCTGGAACGCATTATCCTTAATAGTTGAATAAACGCCCCAAAGAATAAAATAACCAAACACGGAGTAAACAACTATCCAAGGTGCGGTTGTCTCTATCATGCGTTTACCAGTGTCTTGCGTAGGTGGCAGGGACTAGCGTAACTAGTAAGCATTACCCAGTCGCCAGTATTCTCATCACTATGTATAGCGTAGTTCTTGCCTAACCCAGCTATAAAGCCCTCCGCTAATTTCAACGCAGCGTAATTATCAAACCAGTATGCGTATGCCCAGGTAAACAACGGCATCGGTTCAAAGCGGTCCGCCTGTTTCTGCCAGTCGTTATTCATCCATTCCATAGAATTAATCCATAGATGCTCAAAATCAACTGCTTTTAACTCAATCTGTATCTTCATATAGCCCTAACTATGCGCACATACTTTGTGGCACGACAAAAGTATGGCATCTGTGTACGACTTTGTGGATAGTTTTGGGGCGTATTTGTATAACGATTTGGTAACGATTTACCCGTAATACCTGCCCAGTGCGGTGAATGAGCCATCCTTTGGATCGATAGGCACTAACGTAGGTGTTAGCGTCTTACCTGCGGCTTCGAGTATAACATAACCGTTCTGCCAATTCGCGCTGTTATAGCGAATATAGCCTGCTTTCTTACGGTCCATTAGGTTCCCACTCTCTATGCCGTATAAGGCCCTGTAATGGCCGTTTACGCCCTCTGTGTAGGCACTCATGCCAAGCCTGTGGGAATGTCCTGCCAGTACTGATTTACCAAACTTCTTAGCCAGGTTAATAGCTGTAATACCTGCGTGCTGGCTCATACTTCCTTCATCACCGTGGCAAAGTACCCAGTCGGGATAGAACTCATACGCTTTGCGGTGATAGGTCATACCCATATCGGCAAAGCCCATAAAGGCTGGGTATTGCAGTTCAGGTAGGTTGATTAGGCCAGGGACTTTTAGAAGAGTATTGTATAAGCGATCAGTATGATTGCTGCGGATAATGTGCATTTCTGGACTGTACTCACCGATATCCCAGAGTATCTGCTTACATAGCTCACGATCAGCGTGTAAATCCTCGCTATAAGCCAGAGGTGTTCCTTCGCTCCATTTACTAATCGACTGAAAGTCAATCTCATCACCAACCACCAATACAGAGTCAAACTTTTCTCGCCTTGCTAACTTGATTACGTTGCGCACCGCAGAGTCCAACTGATACGGTACCTGTAAATCTGAAATTACAAGCCAACGCTTAATCTTCACCCTCTTCAGTAGGATCAATACTAGGTATGATGCCGCCATCACCTATCACCCAGTCGGGCATGGTTGCCCTATCTGATACAAAGTACAGCGCACAACTCTCGCTGAATCCTGCCTTGCGTGCAGCCTTGTAGATCTCGTTCATAGCAATATAGTGCTGGTCTATTTTAGACAAAGGTTCTGGCGACTTGCGTACTACGCGTTTATTTATCTTCTTACGCCTGCGCCTAGTGTCAGCCATGCAGCTATTGTCGCTTAACTATTAGGGAATATAGATCATCAACACGCTGCTCTAGTCTGGTGCTTTTTTCGTCAATACGAGAAATGGCATCATACAAACTTGATCCACTATTAGGTTTAAGTTCTGCTAAATAAGATTTAATAACCCAGCGTAGAGCCACTAATAAACTTGTACATACGGCGCATACGCCAACGGCTAAAGCGACCCACTCGCCCGGTGTCATGCTTCATCTGCACCGAGGCCATAAGCATCATCGGATTTATCTAAAGCCCTAGCTGCTGGGCCTGCAAGTGCGGCCACTACCACTGATATAACTGGATCTAGTCCTAGCTCATTACTGGCTAAGAATGTTAAGAATGATACAAGCACACCCCTGAAATATGATTTAAGTATTGCTTTTTGCTTCTCACTGATTTTCATATGTTACCCCCTAGTAGTGGTATATCAAACGGCTTGCTGTCTTTATCGCCTAACTTTGTAAAGCTGATATGTATGTGCTTTGTATGTTTGTTAAAGCCCTTGTACTTACGCCATTTAAAATTAAGTATCTTGCTAGCGATCATGCCATTATGGATTACGTAAGATATGCGCTTATCGGCTTTCGCACATTTTCTGATCTGGTCAGCCAAATATATTGAGATCCCTTCGGATGAATCCAAGCGAGAATCAACATCAATGGCTCGTACACACCCATCTGCATCTGGATTATGATCCGATTTTGTGGCGGAATGACGAGCATCACCCAGCCACCCATCAGAGGTAGAGCGGCGATCTGCGTACCAGGTATCAATCTGATCTCTTAATTGTGTACCAGCTGCGCAAAGCCATGGTTTCATTATGAAAGTAGTAAAGCGGCTTCCTCAGCTGTAATGCCAAGACGATCTAAAATTGCTTTGCGTGCTTCTACTTTTGCAAGTGCTTCTGAAGTTTGAGATAAGTCATTTGAATTGACTTTTTTACTATCTTCTTGAAATTTTGTCTCAGCAGTCAATTCTGCTTTAGTCATTTCTCTTTCAACAACTTCACCAGTTGTGCAGTTGATTTCTACTTTTTTAGTTTCCATTATGCAATACCCCATAACTGGATTTCTCCGTTAATTGTTTGTGTTGACCCTCTTACAAAATCTACTCTTGTAATTGCTGTGCCTGTAGAATTGTAATTAAATGCACCAGTAACGCAGAAATAAGTACCATCATATCCTGCACATTGCCATACACCAGTCCTTTGCAAAGTTGTTGAGGTATAGTTATCAATTTGCATATAACCATTACAACTACCATTATTTTGACCATCATAAGTAGCAGGTATAATTCCTAATCTGCCATTAGTTGCACCCGCACCAGCACTAGAATTTGTTGAATTGCCACCTGTTGTCGCAGCAGCACTAGCCTGTGTTTGATAATTGCCAGCAGTATCATTGTTAAAAGTTGCATTCCAATAACTGCTAGTGCTACGGCAAGCAATAAAAACAAATCTTAAAGATTTATATGTAGTTGGAATTGAAGTAAATGAAATTGCTGTTGCTGCGGATAATGTTGTTGTACTAATTAAAGTCATGCCACCAGCACTAGGCGCAGCCCCCGCACCTTTAATAAATATAGCGGCAGATGCGCTTGTAAAATCTAATGTGCCGCTTTCATATTGTGCTAATGCTAATGATGCGGCTGTATTAACTGTTGCTGTACCTGCTGTTATTGTACAAACTCCAGCACCTAGATTTGTAATCTGTACTGTATCGCCCGCTGCAAACAAACCTGTGTTTACGGTTATTGTTGTTGCACTTGCATTAGACATAGAAATGGCTGTGCCAGCATCGGCTGCTACTAATGTATAACTTGCAGTCTTAGCGGATGCTGCGCCGCCTTGCATCGCTGTTTGTTGCAGTGAAGTCATCTGTGCAGCTGTTAATACCTGCCCAGTCGTAAACGTCTGTTTTGCCATGATACCCCTTAGTAACTTAGGACATTATAGTCTAAAGTGCCATAAATCGTATCATTTAGGAT
>Ga0209296_1002555_pt1 | contig 12982 bp, 28 predicted proteins | sample S_130206_EF_Meta_FD_187319 | JGI IMG/M metagenome (GOLD analysis project Ga0209296, IMG submission 187319) | Freshwater microbial communities from Lake Simoncouche, Canada to study carbon cycling - S_130206_EF_MetaG (SPAdes) (version 2) | ecosystem: Environmental > Aquatic > Freshwater > Lake ...
CACCTATCCTTCACTTTCCTAACAGAGTGACTTATCTCTGCAATTACTGTAAAGAGAGTGTTCACTTTCACAAAGGTCTTAATCGTTGGGCTACTAACGATACACTTGATATTCTTTGCAAGGAGGCTAAATAATGTCATACATGAAACAACTAATTGACACAGTTCTTAGCTGTGAAATCTGCGGAGGTGAGGGAATTACTGACGCATGGCTTTCACAAGATGGAGACTTTGACTTTGAGTGGTGCGATTGCAACCCTCATCATATAAGCATGGAGGTGTTTGCGTAATGACAGATATAAATCTACTTCAAGATATAAAAAAAATATCCGCAGAAATTCGTGGTGATAGAGATAGCGGAAACGCTTATCTAATGGGTTACTTGTGGGCTTCACTCACAAACGAACAACAGATTGAAACAGCAGAATCATTTCGTAATGAATTAGCAGAGGTGCATAAACAATGAAACACTTTTTAGAAACAGGTAATGCACTTTTCTTTTTCTCATTTTTTATTTTAATTTATTCTGTGTGGTTACACTTGACAGAATGATCTAAAAATTCCGGGTGATCCCGGGCCGTTATCCACAGGTTTATCCACATGATGTACATCACACTAAGAATTGAGCGTAAGTTATCCACATGACCTACATCACATTTCCAAATGTCCGATTTGAGGCATTACTGGTCAGTAAATGTCAGACCCCTATGGTAGACTTCTATGTATAGAAGGTTGAAAAAGAAGTAAGCCCCTTAATGAAAGGAGTTCTCATGAACTCACTAACTACTATGTGTAAATCACATGTACCTAATAAAATTGCTAAGTCATTCCATAATGACACATGCTACACATTCTGCGAAGTATGTGAACAGAATATAGAAAGTTTCTATATTGAAAATGATAGCGACCGCTTATCTATGTGGTCGGAATGGAAGGTGTCTCTATGACTCTTGTTTTATCCCCTCTAATGTTTAATAAAACATTTATGCGTTCTACACAAGAATTTATGTGTTGTGAAGAAATGCAATACCGCATCTATTGTGATGCACACTTTGCTTTCCAAGGTTGCCAGCACTGTGAATTTAATATTCACGCTACAGAATGTGAGTGTGAAAACTAATGCAAAAAGAAATGATAATGCTTTCATGCATGATTTGCGAAGAGCCTACTGTAGAGGTTGCTCTTGAAGATGCAAAACTTTTAACCGCTACTTGTCAAGAATGTTGGGGGTAACTCATGAATTACTATGACGATTACTACGAAAATCCAGAGCCAGTATATGCTGGGTGTTATTGCAAAATTAATTCTGTATGTGCAGAATGCAGAAGGAGTTATAACTAATGGCTATCTTTGAATTCACTACCTTCATAAATATTGAAGCAAATAACTATGATGAAGCAATTAACGAATTTGATTTTAAATTAAAACACGGAAATATTGACCGAAGCAAAGTTTATGTTGCAGACATTGAGGAAAAATAAATGAATAACTTTTATCAAACATTTTTTGTAAGTGGTAACGCACTGTTTTGGTTTTCAATAATTAGTTTTATTTATGGAAGTTATTTATTTACTAAGGATTGATCTTAAAAATAATTTAACTTTCAACTAAAACGCCCCGGCGGGTTCGGGCGTGTCGCATGTGAGATAAAACACATTTAAGTTACGGCGTGTCGCCTTGATTTCCTGGAACTTTTATGGTAAGATTCTCTTATACAATTAAATAAATAGCAAAAACGGTGTGACCAACCTCACATTCAGAATGTCGGATATGTCCGATTTTGGATTTGATTTTGTCACCCAAAAATGCTAGACTTGCCATATCAACAAAAAGAAAAGAAGGTGACACATGTCAGCCAACGTTTATACAGTCCAATCCCTACTAGTGGGAAAAACTTACTATTCCAACACTCTAAAAGGTGAAATTATTTCTGCGGAAATTCACCCTAAAGGAATTTGGTATGAAGGTTGCGAAACCTATCTAGTGCAGGTTCGCCCTCACTACTCTAAACCCCTTGCGCTAAAAGATACTTATCGCACCGTTGCAGTAAGAATGGAAAACTAATATGTACAAAGTAATACTAGAAACTTTTAATGGTACAGTTAAAACCATTTCACTTCCGTCAAAAGGTGCAGTCGCACAATTCGTTAGCACATATCCTAACACCCTGCCAGTAGGCGTATCAGTAAAAATTGCATGCGACGCACTAGGCGTTCGTGGCACACTTCGTGGAAAGGCTTCACTCTAATGGTAAAAATTGAACACTCTCTAAAATTCGTAACCGAGGTTGATGAAACTCATCCTAGCGGAATGCAACTTCTTGCACTTCAAAAAGAAATGCAAACCATAATGCTAGAAGGCGCACTTCGTAATTTGATTGTGCCTGCACTAAAAGAAACACTTGATGAATTTAATGCAGGTGGCTCATGGGCAATTCTAAAGGTGGCAGAATAAATGATGACACGCAAGGACTATGTAGCCGTTGCTGAAATTTTATCTGAGTTTCAAGATTTAATTGCAGACCAATTTACATATGAAGATTTGGTAAATGAATTTGCAGATTTCTTTTCTGCTGATAATCCAAATTTTAAAATGGAAAAATTTACACATGCATGCGGTCTAACTAAATAAAATAAAAAATCCTGAGCAAGATCTAAAACTGCTCAATTTTGGACCGGGGGGTTATCCACAGGTTTATCCACAGGTCTTTACGTGTGATTAAAAACACACCCCAGAACCCCCAGACTTAGGCTTAAGAAGTTGAGAATGTCAGTCAGACCTGATAGGATTATTTCATAAAGAAAGGAAGTTTCCAAATGGGAAATTTAATTGAGGCACTTTGCACCACATGTACGGGAAATCCGCAAACTAACACCGCAACACTTTGTCATGACCACCATATTGACTGGGCAGATGAAAAAGCGTTTGGGGAGAGTTGGCACTAATGAATAACTATCCTGATTGTATTGAGTGTAATGAAAATGAGAGCATAGATGGATTTTTATGCTTTACTTGCATGACAACCCTAAATGAAGTAGACTTAGCCCTAACACTAGACTGGACGGAATAAAAATGGAATATCTATACTCAGTATCTTGCACCTATGACGGAGACCGCTCACCTCACTGGGTTGGTCGCTATGATAATGCTATTGACGCAGTTAATTCTTGGAATAAATTTATTGACTGGGGAATGGCTCAAGAATATTCTACAGTTAATTTTTCAGAGCCTAATGGCAAAATGCACACTAAAATATTTTATCGTAATGGAAATGTAGGGGGTAAGTAATATGGGTTCAGTTACAGCACTAGGAATTAGAGAGTCAGTCCTTGACTTGGAGACTCAGATTCTTTATCACCTTAAAGGTAATCACTATCCACCTGTCCCCGCAGAAATGGTACAGCCATGCATAGAGGCTATTGACGCATTCTATGATGAGGATTTTGACCGCATGATAGGTATGCCAAAAGTTGGTGACTTTCAGATTCTTTATAAGGGTCAGACTTGGGCACCTGCACACGCTATTGTAGACCAACACCACCTTGATGTATTTATTGATTCTGCGGAAGATTTAGGCACATGCGATTCTTGTAATGATTCCTATGAACTAGGAAGTCGTGAAGGTCGTTGTGGCGATTGCGGAGACTGTTCTAATTGCTGCGTACATAGTCAGGATTTTAGCGATGACTTCCCACTCTCACTAGAATATGATGAGGAGTAATAAATGACTGCTACAATGGCAAATATGAAACTAGTGTATGCAGACCTACTTCAACCTTCGCAATTAATGGAAGGTGACTTGATCAACATTGATAACGATGTTGTAGAAATTATTTCAATTGTAGATGATGCAACGGGAGATAATTTTATTGTTACTCATCGTAATGATTTTGGTGAGGAAGAAGAAACTGCTTTTACATATGAAGACATGATTAAACTATATGTTTTTGTAGACGAAAACTATTAGCGGGGCCCGGGCGGAATGTCCGTTTTGTCCAATTAAGATGATTTGATATTTTCCCTAATTTATGCTAAGATTATTACATGAAGAAAACAGCAGAAGAATTACGTAGACTTATAGAATTACGTAGGTCTAATGCTGCCTCTGCGGTACCTAATAAAAAGAAATATGATAGAAAGAAATGTCAGTCCCTAATGCTAGAATTAAAGAAAGAAAGCGAGTAACTCACCATGACTAAATTACTTAGAAGCAAAGATAGAAAGGTCGCTAATGCCGTCACCCCTAATGGAAAACAAGCAAGTATTGCTAACACATTTGGACTACCCGCAGGAAAGGCTTATTCATGTCCTGGCGCAACGAGTGTCTGCGAGAGTGTTTGCTATGCAGGCAAGTTGGAAAAGGTATTCCCAACAGTAAAGAAAAACTTATTGCATAACTGGGAATTACTACGCAATGCAGATAGCAACACAATGGTGCGCCTATTAGATGAAATGATTATTGATTTTATTGCAGACTGCGAAAAGCGTAATGCCCCTAAACTATTCCGTATTCACTGGGACGGCGACTTCTTTAATGATACCTATACATATTCATGGAAAATGATTATTGATAAGTATCCAGACATTCAATTCTGGGTATATACCCGTGTTAAATCAGCTGCCATAATTCTAAATCACATTCCTAATCTATCTTTATATTATTCTACAGATAGCGAGAATAAGGCTATAGGTATTACCCTTAAAAAAGATCACGGAGTCTCCCTTGCATACCTTGCCAAAAATTTCTTAATAGGACAGGCAGACATGAAGGAGTTGACAGGCAAGGTAGGGGCTAAGTGTCCAGAGAACAAGAAGGCTATCCCACTTATCTCTCAGAAAGGCTCAGCCTGCGCTACCTGCAAGTTGTGTATTTATGAGAAAAGTGATATAGTGTTTAGTGCAACCAAAAAGTAGGAGAGCCATGCTAACAATAACTATATTAACTATCATATTTGCCGCCGTCCTCTTTGCAGGGCTAGGGCATAAGTGACGCATATCACACAAATAAATGTCTCAAAATATGAGATTATTGGAAAATGAATTTGCATTTCTAGTATTTTTCCGATACACTTAATATATCAACCAAACAGAAAAGGAAACAAAATGACAGTAGCAACAGCAACATACAAGGTCGGCGACCTCTTTACAACACAGAAGTCAAAGGTCACAGGAACAATCGTGGAAATCAAGCCAACAGACAACAACACAGTTCGTGTTAAGTTAGATGTAAATGGTACACCACGCTGGACTACTTGGAAGGCGTAAGCCTTTCATAGTCGCTAGCGTACAGCGACTCTAAATAAATGGCGAGAAGTATCCTGGGCATGATAGTGAAAAACTGCCCACCACAATGTCAGTCCAACCCCCTATAATAGAAATATAACCCACCAAAGAAAAGAGATAAACAGATGGCAAGAGGCAAAGCAATATCAGTAAAGATACCAACACAGCGAGTAATTGACGCACTAACAAAATCACTAAATAGGTTAGAACTTGATTACACATCACAAGAAGCCAACGAAGCAAAGTATCAAGAACTATACAAGGCTTGGCAGAAAGAGTTAGCAGATTTTGCTATCAAGAACTTCTCAAAGGCTGAAAACATCAGAACAAACTATCGTTCTTGGAACAAGACGCTAAATGTTGATTTTGATATTATCGGTAGTGAGGCAAACTTCCCTGCTGAACCTGAAAAGGATTTTGATACAATCCATCAGCACACCTATCGTGAGCAGAAAGAGGAAATCTCTAATGCTATTCGTATGCTCAAAATGACAGATGAGGAAGTAGTTTCCACATCAACTTATCAAGCGGTGGCTCGCTACCTATAAAGTTGGGTGGGGTGTAAAAGCCCCACTCCAATTCTAAAGTTCGCCAGGCTGATTAGGGCGATTACAGAAATACTATAGAGCATGGGTCGTGCAGCCCACAAGAAGCACACATCCTGAGCAAGATCCAAAACTGCTCATTAATATTTATTCAGCTGACTGCATTAATATGCGGAGCCGGGAAAATGTGATTAGTATCACACCTATTAAGTCTCACTATTTAAGATTCCTAGGTTTAAGTGTTGCATTTGTCAGTGGTCATTGCTAAACTTATATTAACAACAACAGAAAAAGGCCCCCATGGACCAGCAAGCATATCCAACCGTAATACCTACAGACAATCACTACATGACACGAGAGTTTTTAGAAACACAAGTGGCAGCGCTAGCGGATGCAATTCAAAAGAAGGATGCGATGATTATTTCATTGCAGGACCGTTCATCTGATAACTCACAGAAGTTCTATGCAGAACAACGAGCACACCAAGCAACCAAAGATTCAATCAAAGAATATGTTATTGAATCACTTAAGAATAGCCAAATGTCTCATGACATTGCAGAAGCGCTTGCTGAGATTTGTGACTTTGAATTAACTAAGACTGTAACTATCAATGCGGTTGTAGAGTTTGAAGTTGAAGTAGAGGTACCATTTGATGTTGACGCAGATGATGTTGCTAATACTCTTGAATTTAGTGTTGACTCATTTGATTATTCAATTGACGACTACAACGTTGATACACGCCAGTTAAATGCAGAGGATAGCATTTCGTAGGGGGCTACTAATGGACCTACCGTATGTCTTTAAACTAGGTTACGGACCTGAGCATTGTCCATGTAAACGGCTCCACTAGAGGTAATGCCAGTGCTATAGCGAGGCATCCGTTCCTGAGTATGAATTAAAACTGCTCATTTTTATTCCCAAAAATTTTCCCGGCCCCACAGACCTGATCTTGTCAAGTGTTTACGATGTGATTTACGACACCCCAGAAAAATGTCCGAATTATCCCTATCTAACTATCCTGATTTGCATTTGTCGGTGCCTAGGTGTATGATTAGATTAACAACAAACAGAAAAGAGAAAACTCATGGCACATGAACTAGAAACACAAAACGGAAAAGCATCATTCGCATCATTCCGTGAACCCGCATGGCATGGATTGGGTACTGTTTTCACAGAAGAAAAAACCACACTAGAAATGTTAGAACTCGCTAACCTTGCTAAGTGGAATGTTCGTCTTGAAGACATGCCTATCCCATCACACTTAACAAGTGACAAAGAATATCAATATGTCACACGCACAAATCCTACAGACAATTCACAGACCGATATTCTTGGTGTTGTCGGTGAGCGTTATCATGTAATGCAGAATGAAGATTTATTTTCATTCGGTGATAACATTCTTGACGGTGGTGGACGTTGGGAAACCGCTGGCTCAATTAAAGGTGGACGTGTTGTCTTCGGTGCATTAGCACTAGAGCGTGAGACAATTCTAGACCCTAGCGGTGTTGCAGATAAGGTAAAGACTTATCTACTCATCAACACATCACACGATGGCTCTATTGCAATTCAAGCAAGCATCACACCTGTTCGTGTAGTGTGCGCTAATACTCTTAATCTTGCATTAGGTAGCATCAAAAAGAAGAATGGCATTAAACAGTCATTCAAGATTCGCCACACACAGACCGCATCTGGCAAGGTTGCTATTGCTCGCCAGACACTAGGTATGGCTAATAAGTACATGGACGAATTTGACCTCATGGCTAAGGCTATGATTGAAAAAGAAGTCAATGCTAAGTCATTCAATGACATTATTCTTGCAGCGTATCCTAAGCCAGAAAAAGATGCTAAGGGTGCTGTAAAGAAATGGGAAAATAAAATTGACCTTGTGAATGATATTTACACAGGTGAATTTAACGGCATGATTGCTGGTAATGCGTGGGGTGCTTTTAATGCACTTACAGAACGCCTTGACTGGTATCGTACATCAAGAGGTGGAAACAATGAGTCTATCCTTGCATCTGCATCTGGTTTTGACCCTGCAATTAACGCAGAGAAAAATCGTTTGCTAAAAGTTGTACAGAATGTAATGTCTCTCGCATAATAAAAAAATTCCTAGGCATGAATTAAAACTGCCTGCAAGATCTCATAGCTCAATTGGTTAGAGCGCTACCCTGTCACGGTAGAGGTTGCGAGTTCAAGTCTCGTTGGGGTCGCAAGCGTAAATGGGGCCCCGGTAAAATTCGGACATTTAGGACATTAATAAATTAGATTAATATAAAACCTTTATTAAGAAGACTTGCTATTTTTCCCCGAATCCTGTAAAATTAATATATGACCACAACAACCAACCAAAAAACCATAGCCCAACTTGTAGAGCATATCTATGAGGACCACTTCTCTCATATTGATTTTATGGATAATATGGGGGGAGATTGTGATTGTGCAATTCACTCTACCCTGGAAACAATTCTACAGTATTGGAGTAAGTAATGCATAGTCATTATTGGGAATGCTCTGATACCCCTGGAATTTACATTTGTCAGTGCAAGGCTGTATCATATTATAATAGAGAGACCCAACAGAAGGAGATACAATGCTAGGTTATACAATGAATGATTTAAACAATATGAAGTATGGTGTTGACTCTGCTCTACTTGTTCTTGATTCAGATGAGCATCCTGCTATTCATAATTATTTAGTTACCGCTTCAGATTTCTTGGGTGGTCTATGGGCAGAAGGGTACTTTAATGACTAGATGTAATATGTGTATGAATGAATATGATCATACTATTATTGAATGTATCCCCTGCAAAACTGATGCCTACCTTATGGATGTGACCGATATCACACCCTCAAATGTTGTCAAAATCAACACCAACCCCTATAATTAATATATACCTATTAAGAAGGAGACTCAAAAATGCCAATGTTTGACATAAAAGTAATTGTTGAATATTTTATGGAAGTTGAAGCAGAGAACGAAACAGAAGCAGAAGCCGAAGGATGGAATTACGAGGACCATGCTTATAACGCTGAAGTTTATTCTATTGAAGTAAATGAACAGCCTGAAGAAGATGAAGAAGTTGAATTAGATGAGGAAGTAATCTAATGGGAATGCGTGACCAATCATGGTGTGCCTCCTGTGGGGCAGGAATGCTTTATACGGAGGATGAAAATGTTACATGCTATAGATGTGACCAAGAGGAATATAATAAAATAGAAACAAAGTCTTCTAAGTTCCTAGAGTATATGAAGATACATAAAGTAAGTCTTGAACAGGACTTGTCAGAAATGTCAGATAAGATGGATTCTCTTGACCCTAACTGTAAAGAGTTTGGTGACCTTGATTTTGAATATAATAATTTATCTGGGCAGATAATTGCCACATCACACTTGTTGTCAGTGGCAGAGGGTATAATTAAAGAATGAATAATATGACACTGGCACCACAACTACAAAAACTAGTAGACCTGGGAGAATCAGGTACTGATATTCTTCATGGTGAACTAAAGAACCTTATGCTAGACGCAGAGCGGGAACTCACCCTTGCCCAAGAAGAAGAAGATAGGACCGAAGAGGCAATGGATTCAATGGAACGTAAATACTGGGAAGGCATGCTAGACGCCTATTCGGGTATATATCAATTAACATATCAGTTAGCATTTGCTATATCAGACCGTAATAAGTTGACAAATTCATAGCATTATTGTAAAATTAAATAAACCACTAATAGAAAGAGACCACCATGCCAAACTGGGTATATAACGGATTAACTATAGAAGGCAATACAGAACAAGTCAAGTCTTTAATTAAACAGATGAACAAACCATTTGTAGACTCTATTAAACCTAATGGGGATTTGGCTTACTCTATTGAGCAGCGTAAGTATGTTAATCCTATCTTTTCATTTAGGAATATCATTGCTCCTACTGATATGGAAGCGTATCATTCTGTTCCTACATTCCCCGAAAAATTTGACATGAAGTTTGAGGGCAACGACTGGTACAACTTTAATAACCGTGAGTGGGGAACTAAGTGGGACGTAGCAGTTGCCGAAGGCGATGAGTATCCTACTACCAACATTCAAGAATCAGAGAATGGTGATAACTATGTGGTTCACTATAACTTTGAAACGGCATGGTCAAGGCCACTTCCTGCCATAGAAAAACTATCTGCACAATACCCAACATTACTCTTTACTTTATCATATCAAGAAGAGACAGGTTGGGGTGGGGAAATGGAATTCCTGCGTGGTGAGATTATTTCCTCATCAGAATATGATAGCCAATGCCGTGACTGTGATGCAGTTGACTGTTTGGAATTCTGTGAGGATTGTGGCAATGAAATCTGTAATGTATGCAACTGGCTTGGCGAAGCAGACCTAGACGGGGTAGCAGAGTGCGAGACTCACAAGATATATCTGGATACAGATAAGGTACCTGAATACCGAAAGGTAAAAACAAATGACTGAAATGTTTACAGATACAGTAGCAGAGCATATTTTAGGTGCCATGCAACAAGAAATAGCAGAGCATTTATTTGAGCAATGGTCCCAGAAGAATTTAGATGAGGGCTCTGACTATGCAGAAAATCAATTTATGCAATTTGCATCCGACGGATTAAAACAACAATACAACGAATACTATGGCTATATTGAAGGGGATGAGTTCTTACTATGAATAAGACTGAAATCCAGGAGATTCTTAACAAGGCCCAAAAGCTTTTGTGGGGTGGATCTGAAACAGAAAATATTGAAGCACATAATATCATTGCCAAATTAATTGTAGACCTGGAGGAGGACCGTGCCCATGTGGACACAGCCATCATTGTTTGATATACTAAAAGAAAACACTAAGGAGACCCAATGACAAACTATCTTATACAACTTAGAGTAGACGAAGAATGGTTCAAGGCCATTGATAAGTTTACCGCTGATATACACGAAAACGAAGTATGCCAATGGATACAAGTACAAGCAGAGGAGACAGAATAATGGGAGCACGTATTAATTTTGTATTCAAGACAAATGAATTTGCTACAGGAGAACCTGAATCATACGTAGTACTCTACTCGCACTGGGGCCAAGATTCATGGCAGCCTGACCTGGCAGAGGCTTTGCAACATGCAAGACGCCGCTGGGATGATGCTTCATATGGCACCCGAATGATGATTAGTTATCTTATCCAACATAACATTCTTGATGAAACAGGGTTTGGTATTTATGCTATTAATGATATCTCTACGGACCTAGGAGAGCAGACCGTAGTAGTTGACTTTACTAGTAAGACTATTACTGATATTCATCCTGTGGAATTTGAGGCATTTATTAATGCATATGCCCCACGAGTATTGACTGAGCAAGTGATAGGGTAGGGTCACCCTGTCCATATAGTGAGATGGGGGCAGGTATTTGTGGTGGAGACTTGCCCCCTCTTACTTTTTCTGATAGACTGGAGACATGATGAGTAGAGTTACAAGACTTAGAGTAAGCAAGGAAGAAAAGGTTGCTCTTAGCATTGGCAGACTTCTTTCTGATTTTAGCCTTGACCTTGAGGCAATTGGTAAATATATTGCAACCGCTAATCCATATGTTATTTATGCAAGGGCAGTTGAAGTATTAGAAGCAGCAGAGTATAATAAAACTACAGCAGAATATAGAGAGATAGGTAAATACTATGGCAACGAACTTTTCTGATAAGGTAGCAATACTTGGACACCTGTGGGCTGAATATAAATACGATGAAAACTTTATAGAGTTTGCAGAGTATAACAATTTAGGTTTGCCGCTTTCGCAAATGATTGATATGAGTCTATGTCAAGCAACAGAAGAAGGCAAACAAGAAATTAATGATACCTGGGATTCTCTTTTAGATTTAGTTGGCATTGAGGATACAGGGTTTGAACATATAGATGATATTTTTCTTGCGGGTGAAATTACAATTATAGATTAGGTGCCATCGGTCCCGCAGCTGCATGGGATCGGTGCCCCCGGGGATATCATATCAAATCGGACATATAGTACAAACCTTATTTTCCCCAAACCTTATTACGATAGTGTCCAAAAAACCCCTGAAACTATTTTTGCAAAAAAACATTAAGAACCCTTTCCAAAAAATCGCCGGAGTTTTCTAGACAAACCTTATATCTTCCAAACCTTCAAACCAGAAGACAAGGTTTGTATTCTATCTATAGCTATAATGGTATTACGATCTTGTTTTATTTATCCCCGCCCCCGCATTTCAGCCAGGACTATTAGACATTCCTAGGCGGGGATTACGAAGATCATTCCAAATCCCCCAGTATAACTATAGATAAAACCTTCAAACCTTTTCTCTGGATTTTGCAGAAATATCCAAACCTTTTTATATTTTTTGCTGGTTTTTTATATATTTATTGGACATTTTGCAGCATTTTGTATAGGGTTTTATAGGGTAAAAAGGTTTGACAAATAGGAGGTTTGGGGGTATAATCCGCTATCCAGAAAGCAAGGTTTGACAATTGGAAGGTTTTGTGATAGGGGTTTGGCCCGTTAGACATTACGGCCCCATCTGTCTAAACGCTCAATAACATGGTAGACAAACCTCATATGATATGTCTGACACATCTAAAAAATATCAGTAACATTTAATATCATCTCAAACCTCTCAAACCAGACAATATGGACCTATATATAGGGGTATAATCTTCATATGAACCTATGGGTAGTATACGTTTATTGGATATATGGCATGATCGGATTATCTGGTTTGGCTATTCTATGGGCTATCAAAGAGTGTATTTTTTCAGGGGATAAGTAACTCTGGCTATGGGGCTTTTGGGCATATTGGGTTATACTCTATTGGTATTAGTTATACTGGGGATTACGATTCCTTCTTGATTTCCCCGCCAAAATAGGATATAATAAGTTTATGTCTAATACTGGTTGGCTGGGGTCAAGGTTTGGTAAAGGGCATTACCCAAATTGGTTTGAAGCATCAGGTCAATATAACTTTGAAGAATTCTTGTCTGAGTATAAAAATAAGCCTAACTTAAACTATCTTCAATTAGGTGTCTTTACTGGAGATACCAGCGACTGGCTAATGAATCATGTATTAACCCATGAAACCTCACACTTAACAGATGTTGATACTTGGTTAGGATCATCTGCTGAAAGTG
>Ga0209296_1002556_pt1 | contig 12976 bp, 13 predicted proteins | sample S_130206_EF_Meta_FD_187319 | JGI IMG/M metagenome (GOLD analysis project Ga0209296, IMG submission 187319) | Freshwater microbial communities from Lake Simoncouche, Canada to study carbon cycling - S_130206_EF_MetaG (SPAdes) (version 2) | ecosystem: Environmental > Aquatic > Freshwater > Lake ...
TATAGCATTATACAATGGGTGTTATAGGGGTTGCTACTATAGCAGCAGCTGCTGCACTTTGTGTTACATCACCACCATCAATAGGAGGAAGGGATGCTAAGGCTCTCACCTCATTAATTGTCATTGTCTCAAGTACTTTAGTAGCTACCAATGGGCTAAGGCTGTTAAGTGCATCATTAGTCTTAGATGTATCACCTTCTAGCTCTACGATATTCTCATTAATTACTTGGAAATTATTGATAGTAAACTCCGCAGGTATTTTTGCAATGGTTAGTAGCTCATTGAAGATATGCTGAACACAGCTTCTAAGCTCCATTACTACATTTTTCTCAAAGATCACGTATGCCTGCTTAATATCTGCACCACCTCCAAGGCTTCCTGTAGTACGTACACCCATTAAGATAGGATCTATTGTGTGAGCAAAGCAAATCTGTTCTGTATTAAGCTGTGATGCCTCTTGGAATAGTTTATCATTGCCATTAGTAGGCATAGCTTCTATCTTAGGTAACTGATCCTGGCTATTAGCAAAGAATGCCACAGCTTTACCTGCATTAGCAGCCCCTTTCATACGATCTATAGTTTCTTTAATCATATGCTTCTCCTCCTCAGACTGTGGTCTCTTGGGAAACATCATAGCAAAAGATGGAAAAATAGAGTTTTGGATATTAGACTTAGCAAAGTACGAAAGCTCGCCACTCAAAAATGCAAAATTTAGACAGGAGCTGTACTGGGGTAGAGAATAGTGGTCCTGGCCTATAGACTTAATCTCATAGCAGTATAACTGCTCATAATCTGTATTTGCTATATGGTATGGCTTAATCTCTTGGATGCCTATCCTCCTGGACCAGTCATCACAAATAAAATACATTCTCTTATCAGCACTTACTCGCACCTTCTCAGGTGATACATTCTCTATCCTAGTTATCTTTTTACCTTGGCCATAGCATATCTTAAAATACACCCTATTGTGGATGATGAGCTGCTTAGTGACAGCCTTTACTATATGCTTAAGATTAATTTTCCTTTCAAAAGTATAAAGCTCTAATTTTTCTACAGTAGTAAGCAAATCAGTCTTAAGGGCAAAGCCACCACCTATCACTGCATTAGTTTTGAAGTCCACAATGGCACCATGTAAGGGGCTAGCGTAGTACATTTGATTAAGTAGACTAGGGTAGAGATTATCAGCCCCAAAATTAATCCACATGTTAGCAGAATATCTGCTATCTACATAAGGTAGTGTAAGATTGCCAGGGCCCACAGGCATAAATGGGGTGCTAAAGGATTGATATCCCTCTACTACCTCAGGTGCAGTGTTTGCTGTCTTAAAAAAGTTGTTATACCATGCCATAATTAATCGTATATTGAAGTTCCTACAGGCCCACTTACCACCATTCTACCTTCCTCTATCACTACACCTGTTGATTGTGCAATGGTTAAAGGTAAAACGTATGGTACTGAACTCTGATAAACTTGGTAAATAAACTGCCCTTGTAATAATGTGATATCTACAGGCTCATTAAGTACAAAAAGATTGTACCGTTCAGGCCATAAGCTAGTATCTGCAGTAGTAAATAGCTGAGTGCTAGAAGTAGTATTCATTTCATTAGTGAAAGCGAATAGATAGTGAGGGGTGGGTACAGTTGTTACCTCTGTTAAGGTTAGCACTATTTGATTAATCACTCCCTGCTCAATGTATATCATAACTATATTATATGATGTAAGGCAAATGTTTAGAAATAAAAAAAGCCCCACAATATGCAGGGCTAATTTTAGAGAGGCAATAGATTATACTAAACCTAAAGCAGCGTAAGCAGCAGGATTAGCTAAATTAACTTCTAGTGCTAAGAACTCATTTTCAGCTACCATAGTAACAGAATATTTAGAACCATCAGCTCTAGCTGTACCTGATCCTTCACCTGTAGCAGTAAGTTGCATGTATGGGAAGTACCAATATTTGCCATTAGCATCTAATACTACAGCTGCAAGGTATTGCTGCCCTGAAGCAAGTATTTTAAGAGCATTGGACTTAGCAGCTTCACGACGGTGAAACATTAGGTTGATAGTTTGTGTTACAAAAGTAGAGCCATTGATTAGATCAGCAGCCTGCTCTTCTGTATAGTTTGATGTATTTCTGCGAATGAAATAACTTTCAAAAGTTGTTAGTAGTGGTGTAACTGTAATAGCTGTTACCTCATAGTCAGGGAAAACTGTGTTTGTTGTTACTACATCAATGTTATCCTGAGGGATAAACCATACTTGATAGATACCACCACTATTATTATCGCAACTTTTTTGAATGCCCTCGAGGGCCGTACATACTGGCATGTGTTTAAGTTTTATATAAAGGGGGTTGCCCCCCTCTATGAATTAATATTAAGAATAGAAAACGATATCTTTACCATTCACATAGTTAAAGCCAATTTTCATATTAGCACGTGTACGGATGTAAGGCTCAGCTACTGTATCAGCTAAGTTCACTGCACGTAGATCAGATGGATCACCTTCACCATCAAAAAGATAACAAAGATTGTCTTTTAACGTCATTACAAAAGTGTTGTTTGACATACCTGGACAAAGAACTATTTTGATACCTAAGTAAGTAAGAGCTAAATCTTGAGTAATGAATGCTTGAGTGTTACCTGCAGCAACACCTCTACGATAGATGTTTACTAATTGTGTTGGTAAATAGAAACGTAAATCAGCAGTACGGGAAGCAATAGAAGCAGGTACTAAAGCGTAAGCAGCATCTAATTTAGTCAACAAAGTAGCAAAAGTAAGAATTGCACCTGTACCACCATTGATAACTGTATCAGTTGGATCAGTTAAACCTGCAGTAAGAGCTACCTCATAACCATCACATAAAGAAAGTGGGCCACTTGGTAGAGAAGCATCACCTTGCCATCTCAAAGTCTCAATAGATCCATTGATAGAGTTAGCCATCTCACTCCAGTAGAAGTTCATAAAGTTAGCTACAGAGAAATCTCCGTTTGAACCTGCTGCCATTTGTAAAGATACAAAAGACTGCTCTAAGTCAAACTGACAAATTTGAGCCATTGAAGACAAAGCACATACACTCATTAATTTAGCTGTAAGCTCATCAGTTGGTGCAGTGAAAGCACAGGTAGATGGTTGTAAAATGTCTCCAAAAGTTACAGTACCGATTTTAACCTCAAACTTTACACCTGGTAAAGTACGAAAGTTATCTACGATGTCTGATGATCCTAGGTAAGCCTGAGCATAGAAGCTCTCTGCGTTGGGTGTAAGTGTAGCACCTGCACCATTGTTTAAGTCAAATCTTAATTTTCTCATTTTGTTTTTTTTATTTGTTATTATTAAATTGATTGAATTTACTTAGTCTTTGTTGTACACTCAAAGCTACAACCTCTTCTACCACATCCTCTTCACTATCAACAGCCATAGCATCTTCTAATTGTGCTTTAAGATCTGCTATCATAGCTACTAAATTATTAACTTCTGCATCTAATGCAGGCTTAACTATTGCTAGTATTGCCTCAGCATCTAATACAGGATCTACAGCCATAGTCTCTTCTACTACTTCCTCCTCTTCTACTACTGTATCTTCTAGGGCTACCTCTTCTGAGGCCTCCACTACTTCAGCATCACGTATCTCAGTAATCTCACCGTCTACTACGACATAGATTTTACCCTCAATAGTGTGCTCTCCATCAGGTAATTTGTTCATATTTATATCTGTTTTTAATTGTGTTACCTCTTTTAATTTCATACCTAAGTATCCCTCTATTGAGAATCCTACCTGATCATTATCTACTAGATGGTTATAGTACTCTACATCAGTTACCTGTGCTGTTACCATTAGTGTACCTGTAGGTACTTCTATACCAAAACTAGAATATGCTTTATCTTTAGTAGGGTTGTCTACAATCCAGGCTTCCAAAATATATGCTGGCACTTTCTCAGTAGTATCATGCTCTAAATTGAATAAGTCTTTATTAGACATATCCTTCATAAACTTAGAATGGATCTTCTCTATCTCTTCCTTAGTAAACTTAACATAGTACTCTTTGCCATCCTCATCATCTTTACGATAGATCTCCATAGGTATAAGAGCAGGTGCTACAATACGATACTTAACATTATCTTTAAATATCATTTGCTTAACCTGAGAATTGAAAGCCATACCCATTACTTTGATAGCAGGAGTGGATGTAAAAGCTATTTGTTCTATCCCTAAATCCTCCCCATTTTCAGAGTATTCAGGATCTATAGTAATTTTGTAAATAGGTAAATTATCTTTTGCCATACCTATATTATATTATTTGTATATTTGTAAAAAAATTAACTATGATAACTATTTTAGGTAGGGAGATCCCTAACAGATTAGATGAGCTAACCATCGAGCAGTTTGAAAATATAACTGAGCTTAGCAATAACAAAGAGATAGATCCTATAGATAGGCATCTGCAGATATTTGCTAGCTTAGGCATACCTGAGAAGGAGTTTTTTGATTATGATGTAGCAGATTTTATTGATCTTGTCAAAGAATTTAACTCATCACCTAAGATAGAGTATCCTACCATCGAGACCTTAGAGGTAGATGGGTATAACTATACAGCTAAAATGAAGCTAACAGTGCGAGATACTAAACTCATTGAGAAGATAGCCATTAATAAACCTAAGGGATACGTATCTGAGATAGCAGCTATTATGTTTAAGCGTGATGATCTTACACCTGCTGAACACTATGCAGATGCACACATCAAGCATAAGGCTAATCTGTTTAAAAAACTTAAAGCTAATATAGCCATTCCTTATCTTATGTTTATTGCAACCAAAATTAATCATCAAGTAGATGCTGGATCAGACACCCCTACAGATAGCCCTGCCGAAGCAGTGGAGTGATGTAACTGTAGAGCAGTTTATAGAGATAGCTAAAATAGATAAGAGCTTAGGGGCCTGGTATTATAATAGTGAGGTGCTGTATATTCTTACAGGTGAGGATATAGATGATATGGATATAGATGAGTGCACTAAGATTGTCTCTAAGTTTAAGTGGGCCCTATCACAACCATCTACTAAATATAAGCATGAGCTCTTAGGGATGCAAATCAAACCATTAGCGAAGCTGTGCCTATTTGAGTATATAGATCTAGACTATTACTTTACTGAGAATTATGTTTTTAATATAGATAAGATATGTGCTATCCTGTTTAGGAAGTCTAAGCTCAATGAATGGGATGAGGTAATCTTAGAGCCTTATGAGTATGATATCAATACTAGAGCTGAACTGTTCTTAGATCTGCCTATCACTGATGTCTATGGTCTTATTAATGAGTTTCTAAAGTTTAGGGATAATTTTCTAAAGGTATATGCTAATCTATTTGGTGAGCAGGATGAGGAGCTAAGTGATGAGGAGAAAGCAAAGCTAACACCTGAAGAGAAAGCAGAGGAGGAGGATGAGAAAAAAAATAGTAAGTGGAGCTGGGAGAGGATGATATACGGGCTCACAAATAACGACATCACAAAGAGTGAAGCTGTAGGAGCTCTACCCCTTACCTATGTATTCAATATGTTAGGCATGAAAAAAGAGCTAGACATTTAAAGGGTAACCTGATACAAAATCAGCAGGAGGATCTAATGCATAGAAAGTGTATACTAACTTTTGATTCTCTTTCATTACAGGCTCCCATTGATTCATAGGGTAGTTCTTAGTAAGCCACTCAAAGTACTGTTGGTATATTTCACCTGTTATACCTGAAATTTGCATCTCCATAGTAAACCTATCTACAAATTCTCTAGGAGCTATTTGACCATCATTAGGACCATAAGCATTAGCAGTTTGAGGCACCCCATTATTTAAAAAGATAAAGTAATACATTGCTATTATCTCTATCTCTAATCTCTCCATGTTTACTATCTGAGCATTAATCCTTATTGAATCTACTAGTGTACTACCTGTAGGATTAGAAATATCATCTCTTACTATTCTCTTAAGTATGTTAGCCATCTTCCTACGAGTAGGATAGAGCACATTGAATATACCATTTTTAGCGTATGCCATCTCTTAAATCTTTATAAATGTCTAATGTATTATCTATTAGAATGATGCCTTTGTCAGTTTCTATGTGAATCTGAGTATCACTAATAATCTCAACAGGCCCTGTGATTGTGTACTCTATTCCGTTAATTTCAAACATAAGCAAAAACTTTAAATAAATCTACATTTGCTACATCAGCTATATTCTGACATTGCATAGTAAATAGAATATATTGGTTGCTTGTTCTATTGAATGTGGTAGTTTGTATAGCTCCTACAGTATACTCCGATTGTGTAGTACCTACCATTGTTCTAAGACTAGTTCCATCATAGCTATAGTTACGTTCACAATATCCTAAGTAAGCAGTGCCTCCACCATTCATAGTAAATATACTGCTAATCAAAGTGGCACCTGTTAAACTATTAGTAGTGTTAGAGTATATTCTACCATACATTTGCCCTAAGTTACCTGACTGTCTATGCATCCTAAACACTAACTGCAGAATGTTATTGCTGTTAAAAGTATTAGCAGATATTAATAGTGAGTGACAAATAGTGACAGCTCCACCTGTGGTAGGAGTTCCTAGTATGCCACTATACCCTAATAACTTAGGCCCGATGGTCACGTTACCACTACCTAGCAATGAGGTAGAATTAATTGTCTTTATGTTAGTGCCTGATACTAGAGTATCCTGCTTAGCATTCAATGCAGTTTGCAAATCAGTTTGAGTAGCTAACACACCTGTAATACCTCCCCATACAGCACCACCCCCACTAGCACCTGCTATTATCTGAGCACCTGTAATTGTGTTATTAACTTCCACCCCACCTATGATAGAGGTGCAGTCTAGTAAATCAGTTGGCTGTAAGTCGCCTATATGTGCAGGAGCTGTTAGCCTCCAATTACCCCACCATCCCATAACTATATTATATTATTAAAGTGATTTGTTTAAATCGGCACAGCACAGTCAGTCCAGTCATTAACTGTAAGTGTAATACTCATCTGATACCCTGCAGCATAATCTAGTAGATCATTGTTAAGGGGTGAGAAGGTAGGCACTCCTACCACATCAAAGCTGTAGTCAGTACTATCCATATAGTAGATGTATAAATCATTAAGGATCTGCTGAGTGTCACTAAGAATAGTGATGATGTTAGCCCTATCTTTTTGAATTATATCATAGCAATAGATATCAAAGGTAAACTCAGTAGTATTTTCTGTAGGTATTACCCCACTAGGCACGATATACACCAGAGGATACTTCTCATTTTGAGTAGCAAAGTTATATAACTGTTCTTTGAAATCACTACCCACTTTAAATACTTGCTTATGTGCTGTATAGAATGCTGTGATGTGGTTAATTATTGCTTGTAGACTGTTCATAATTCTGCATTTTTATTGATCATGTTTATTTTCTTTTGTACATTGGTTATCTGAGTTTCACTAACCACAGCTGTTACTAACATATTACCACCACCACTAGAACTGCTCACACCTCCTGCACTTACTGTATTAGAATTGTTACCCTGCCCAAATAATGAAGCAGATTGAGGTAACATACTAGCAGTATTACCACCGCCTCCACCTGATGCACCACCGCCTCCACCGCCTCCACCACCACCTGATACAGCTGTAGCTGGGGATGTTAATAATTGCTTGGCCTTAGCTATGTTAGTAGCTATCTGTATAATACCTGATGCAAATTGTGCAATACCTGCAGTACCTGCTGAGATAGCATTCAATGGGTTACTTTGTGATGCTGCTACCAAAGCACTAATAGCCTTAGCAGTATCTATACCTATCTGCACTAATGCACTTGCCTTATTAAACTTAGCTAGCTTCTCCTGGTCTTTAATTAGCATACCTCCTATCTCAGTAATACCCTTAGTGATATCATTAGCTAGGCTTAGCTTAGCATCTCTTTCAGCTGCTGCATCTGCTATCCTCTTCTGAGATGCATCTTTCTCTATTCTAGTTAATGCAGTTTCATGATCTTCATATAGCTTCTGTAGTATCACCTGGTTGCCATTAGCCAGTGCCTGCTCTTCAGCATACTTAGCATTTAACTCTGCTATCTTTTTCTGATCCTCAGTGGCTGTAATCTCAAAATATAAAGCAGCTGCTGCATCACTTTTAGTCTTAGCTCTCTTAGCATCCTCAGCAATTTCTAGGGCAGTGTATATATCTAGCTTTTCCTGTAACTGATCAGCTGTTAGCTTAGTATCTGCTATGGCTGCCTCTCTTAACTTCTTATACTTATCAGCTTGCACAGCTAACTCTTTAGCCTCACCATCTACCATTGACTCAAGTCTCAAAGCTATTAGCCCTACCTCACTTTCTTTAGCATTTTTCTCTACTAGTATTCTATTAGCTTCTCGCTTAGCTTCCTTATCTATTGTCTCCTGAGTATCATATACCGCTTGTATTTTTGCTTTCTCTGCTGCACTATATTTAGTATTTTTTATTAAGTCCTCTCGTTGAATAAGATACTTATCATTGAGCATAGCAATCTCTTTGTCTATACCTTCTTTCATTAAAGATATATTTTGAGCTCTTGTTTTTCTTTGTATCTCTAAAGCATTAGCCTCGTGATCTATCAGATTTGTTGTTTTATCTTTAATATCCTTTTTATCTTTGGCAGCATCTTTTAAACCCTCTTGTCTATGGGTAGCTTTTAATACTGCTAGAGCTTGTTCAGCGTCTCCCATAGCAGTAGTAGCTGCTGCATTTTCAAGGGATATTTTATTAGTGTTTGCTAGTAAACCATCTAACTCTTTTTGCAGGCCTGTTTTTACAAATAAATCATAATGTTGTTGTCTAGCCAGCTTCAATAATTCTACCCTTTCAGCCTGTACAGCTGCTACTTTTTGATACTGCAAATAAGTAGATGAAACTAGTCCCTTTTGGTGACTAATAGTAGCTTGTAATCTCGCTACTTCTAGGTGATAAGTTTCTTTACCGTTTGCTTTTAATAGCTCTATCTCTCTACCTGCTGCTAAGTCTTGAGCATCAAATGCTTTTTGTTTCTGTTTCTTTTGTTTCTCATGGAGAGCCATTATAGATGCTACCTCTGCTTCTGCTGCTTTAGCCCTTGCAGCTTCTTTATTTCTCCTCTCTTCTCCTTCATAATCAGTTATCCCTAAGAAATCTCCTAGCATTTTAAGGCCATCTATAGCTGCATTAATAGGCATCATTAAATAATCTAAGGCTATCTGTAGCACCCCAATCTTATCTAAGAAGAATCCAATGGCTGCTATAATAGCTACCACTGCTACTGTTATCAAAAATAAAGGATTCATTAATATCTGCACCCCTAACTTTATAAAGGCTGTACCTAATGTACCTAGCATCTTTACAAAACTACCCATCCCTGAAATAATAGATGCTGGGTTTACTGTAGATAAAGTGGTGGCAAAGGTCTTAGCTTTAGTGGCAGCCTCTTCAAAGTCAAGGCTCATTATACTATCTTTGATACCATTAAATCCATTACTTACCTGCTCAAACTTAGAGCCTGTAGCAAATACATTCACTGCCTCATTAGCATCTGATATCTTATCCTTCAGCTCACCTGCTGCCATAGATAACCTTGCAATTTCTGCAGGATCTGTAGCATTAGCTATCTCACCTTTTAATTCTCTTAGCTCTGCTTTAATGGCCCCAAGGCCTGAGACCTTTATAGGTATTTCAACTTCGTTCATTATGTGTAGTATTTAATTTCGATTGTTGTATTCAATAAATATCCATCTATGTATCCTGTACCTATTTGGGAAGTGGTGATATATACTTCATTAGATGCACCTAAGTAAGTAGTGGATACTATCCCATCATAAAACACGTTATTAATCATGACAGTAAAAAATGGCACTACTATATCTCCTATGTTATAGCCATCTAAGTAACCTAAGTACTCACCCACATTAGATCGTGTCCAAGTGATACCACCTATTGTATCATTAATCACCTGAGCTATAGGATCACCTATCCCTACTTGTGTTAAGTTAGCAGTGTATACTAGTGGCGTGATACCTACAGGTACACCGTTAAAAGTGGAAGCTCTGAGGTTATCTCCTACCATCTCATTCTCACTCACTATGTACCCATCACCTACCACCACTGATCTAGTGCCTCCTACTATTGTATTACCTCTTCCCACTACCTGAGCAGTAGCCTGGTTACCAAATACATTAGAGGTAATCATAGCAGTTGTATTGATACCACCCATGGCTAACATCTGCATAGCTCCTAGAGATGCAGGAGGATTAGGTATCACTGGTCCACCTGGTCCCATGAAGGGAGTGAAGTTTATTTCATTGTCTATACTGATGAGCTCTACTGTTGTGAGCTTGTTACTGTTAGCATCATAGTCAATTACCTTATTGATATTCCACCAACTATTATCAATTCTAATCTTATCATTAAGTCTCAGAGCCTGTATATCATTCTCCTTTAAATCAAAGTTAGCTATGAGCATCTTGCCGTTATTGATTTGGCCCATGGTCCTCCTCCAGTATCTGTTGTATAGATTGTTATCTGTTAAGTTGCCAGGTTGGTAATAGTAGAAATCACATATAGCATAATTGATATCAAAGGTAGGGGTTAATGGATCATCGAAGTGGCCCACTAATGGATAGCTTGTTATGTTACTTTGCCCTACAGATGCATAGTCTAATATACTATATGGTCCACAAGTTGCAAGGGGTTGCCCTGCCTCAGTTTTATCATATAGTATCCTTATGTTAGTTTGAGGTGCAGCACCTGCTATCATAGGTACGAAAGCTCCAAACAAAGTTTTAATAACAGGAGTAGGGCTAAAGAGTAAGGGCTTAGTAGCTACCTCCTTAACATACTCATTATCAAATACCACCTCTACCTGCCCATAGATATCATTAGTTGCATTGGTATAAGTTGTATTAGGATCATCCTTATCAGGTGCATAAGTTAGTATTACTTTCTTAGCAGTAATCTCAGGCAAGAAAGATAGTTGCTGCTCTTGATTCTTAGCGAGCTTCTCAGTCCAGTCTACCTCCACCCCACTATCATAGAAGTCATCCCTATTCTGCAGTAGCAGTTTGTTGGGTTGAGTGTTATCTACTGTAGCGTAAAGGTTAAACATATTAAAGATAGACTTAATGAAGTCACTCTGCTTAATCTTCTTAGGTACGTAATCATTTACATCTATGATACCACCTATGGTATATACTGTAGATGATGGCACTATGCTTAGTTGTATGTTAGTTATGACAGCCTGTATAATTACCGAACCTACAACAGGGGTAGGGCCTGCTGGTGATATCCTTCTCCATGATCTTACAGAAGGTTGGTTGTTTGTGTTTATTAAGTTATGCTGAGATACGTTAATACCTAAAGTACCTGTATTAGCTGTAGTAACTGAAAGCCCACTAAGAGGTATAGTAGTCTGAGCAGTTTGAGTTAAGATAGTAGTGGTGCTGAATGCAGGTATAGTAAGTGGACATGGCACAGCATTACCAGCATTACTAATATTTGTAGGGGGTGTACTATTTACATATAGGTTACTAAAGGCAATATTTTGCCCTGTTACTTGAACTCCTAACATTGGTTTATAGAATACAGGTGCAGCTATACCACTAGCACTACCATACAAAATATTCCCTGATGTATTAACTACTTTAAGATCATAAGTTATAGTGATGCTATAGTCATAGCTTTGAGCATTAAGTGCACTGATATTAAATGGTATAGAGTATACTCCTGTGATAGGGTTAAATATACTTTGAGGATCCTCTAGCTCAGTCCATGCTGTGATGTTAATCTTAGTGGCAGGTGATTGTGTGGTACCAATAAAAGCTATATTAGAAAACCCAGGCCAGTTGTTAGCACCATTAATAGTAGTGGCTACTGTCTTCTCTGCTTTTACTAAATAATCTGCATAGTCAAAGTTATCTACCCCTCCATTATAAGGGATAAAGAGCTTATCAAATCTATCGTATGCAATGGTAGGCCAGTCATATGTGAACCCTGCAGCTGCGAAGATTCTATCAAAGTATATCCTGGCAAAGATAGCAGGCTTAAACTCCTGAGTGCTGTAGGTGTATGCACTATTAGAAGGTAGAAAATACTTGAAGCCATCTACTACTGTATTAGAAAATTTAGCTACTACATTCAATGCATTATAGGCATGGTTGAAATCTGAGAAGTCTATATCAGTTAGCTCCTTATTAGCTATGGCTGTAAAGAAATCTGCTTTACTATCTTTGATAAGTACTTCATACTCTACATGCTCTTCATACCCATCAGTTAGCTGTGCCTTTAATACTGAGGTGAGCTGTATAGATACATCCTCCATAATTGGTATGCCATCCTGTATAACAGATCCTGTAGTAAGAGCATTGATATTGAAAGTGCCCTCCACTATATTCACATCATAGTAGTGGTTAAGTAGGTTGTTGTTATTCTTAGATCCTGTAAGAGTGATAGTCTTAGAGAAGCTACCCTTTCTTTGGCTAACATCCCTAATGTCTCCCACTTGGAAAGTCAAAGGGAAGGCAGTACCCTCCTTAACATCTAAGTATCCTGTGGATAGTTGTATCTTAACCATTGACTATATTGTTATTAGCTAGCTTAACTACTATGCTCTGCTTAATTAGATTCTTATTTCTTTGCTTAAACTCCTCAAAGCTAGAGGTAAGAATAGTGCAGCTCACATACTCCTCACTCTCAGGTAGCTCACAATCTGCATCATAGTTGCTGATCTTAATGTAGGTGTTAGGTGAGCTTATAAGTTCAGTGAAGTATAGAGCCATGTCTTGGTTCATCCAGTCAGTATTGAGTGAGATGGTAGTATCAGTAGCTATGTAAGTGTTAGTCATACCTGTCTCAGTAGTTTGATATAGCCATCTATCTATACCTGCAGTCTCTACATAACCTGGTATATCCTTATTGAACTGTTCACGTGTTACCTCACCTGTAGTATATGCCCT